>Ga0070737_10001775_pt1 | contig 28986 bp, 28 predicted proteins | sample Coa_R1_10_FD_66438 | JGI IMG/M metagenome (GOLD analysis project Ga0070737, IMG submission 66438) | Surface soil microbial communities from Centralia Pennsylvania, which are recovering from an underground coalmine fire - Coalmine... | ecosystem: Environmental > Terrestrial > Soil > Unclassified... | reverse complement strand
AAGCGGCAAGATGACCTGGAGCATATCTGCCAGATGGTCTCCGGCTGCTCCTCCACCGCACGAGCCTATCTCGCTGGGGTGCTGCCTCCCACAGATGGCGGTTCGGTGTTCCTGGGGTGGTTCTATCAGTGGATGCAAGATGACCTCTGGCAGCGCCACCGCTGTACCTTCACTGACATCTGGCAAGCGAAAGTCAAGCGGCTCGGTATTGTGGCGACGATGCCCACAACCTCACAGGAGGGTGAACACCATGCGTAGGCGACATGCGGACGTGCTGAGCCAGGCGATAGAGACAAAGCTCCTGCTCAGTGTAGATGAGGCTGCGGCTCTGATGAGCGTCGGGCGCTCTCTGGTCTATGACTTGGTGCGACGGCATGAACTTGTGAGCGTCAAGGTGGGGCGTGTGCGGCGTATTCCAGCCAAGGCTATCCATGACTACGTAGGCCGCCAGTTGGCGTGTGCCGAATAGGAGGGAAGGCCGTAATGGCTGGCAAGCGCGGAAACAGCGAAGGAAGTATTACCAAACGTCCAGATGGGCGCTGGGAGGCGCGTATCTCACTCGACGGTGGGAGGCGTAAAAGCCACTATGCAAAGACTCGGCAAGAAGCGTCCCGTTGGCTTGCTGAAGCCTTACGCGACCGGGATAAAGGGCTGCCTATCGTTGGTGAGAAGCAGACCGTAGAGCACTATCTGACGCAATGGCTCAAAGACATCGAGCCGACTGTAGGGCCGCGCACACTTCAGCGGTATGAAGAGATTGTTCGGCTTCACCTTCTCCCAACGCTTGGGGGAATCATCCTCTCGAAGCTGTCTGCTCAGCATGTCCAGGCGTTCTACACAGCCAAGCGCAAAGAAGGATTGGCTCCTGCTACGGTTGGGCGGCTTCATGTTGTTCTCCATCGCGCGCTGAATGAAGCCATGCGCTTGGGACTCATCCAGCGCAATGTAGCAACCCTGGTGACACCGCCTCGTGTCGAACGGAAAGAGATGAAGGTGTTGTCTCCCGCACAGGCGCGGGCTTTTTGCATGCCGTGGAAGGCGATCCCTTTGAGGCGCTGTATGTCATGGCGATTACAACAGGCATGCGACGGGGCGAACTCCTCGCGCTTCATTGGGCTGATGTTGATCTTGATGGCGGGTATGTTCAAGTGCGCTTTACCCTTCAGCATACAAGTGGGGAAAGCTATTACTTTGCTCAGCCAAAGACGAAAAGCTCAAAGCGCAAAGTTGCCTTGACGGGTGTCGCGATTGAGGCGCTTCGTCGGCATCGTCAGCGCCAACAAGAGCAAGCTGAGATGCTCGGCGAGGCATGGCGTGATGAAGACCTGGTTTTCACCAATCCGATTGGAGAAGCCATGCGAGGCAACTATCTTCTCCAACGTCATTTTGCCCCATTACTCAAGCGGGCGGGCTTACCTGCGATCCGGTTTCATGACCTGCGCCATACGGCAGCTACTCTGATGCTACGTCAGCGGATTCACCCCAAAGTTGTCTCCGAGATGCTGGGCCACAGTCAAATCGGGATTACGCTTGGCGCCTACAGTCATGTGCTGCCCGATATGCAGCAAGAGGCTGTGCAAGCATTGGATAAGCTCCTGGGGGAATAGGGGCTTAGAGTCTTCCCGTTATCTTGTCGTACTCGTTGTGCGTGCCAATCCAGAACCAGGTAATCGTATCATCATCGGTTGCGCGGCCTAAGACGCGATACTGCTCATTCACGCGCGCCGAATAGATAGGGACTTTGGTTCCGTGGATGCGCTCAAAGTTGAGGCCATGCGCTGCCGGGTTAGCCTTGAACTGGCGATAGGCTAGACGCGCTTGACGCCGCACGGATTCGGGCAGTCGCTCGTAAAGTGCGCGAAACTGCTTTGTCGTGCGTGATTACATTGCGCGTCAACCCCCGCTTTATCTTCTGCCTCATCAGCGGCCAGCAACTCATCAAGGTCTTGCGTTTCGCCGCGTAGATACTCCTGATAGGTATCCTCCGCCATCGCCTCCAAAGCTGGGAGTCGCTGTGGGTCATTCAGTAATTCCTCCCAGCGCGCATCGCCATCAATGACCTGATTGACCGTAGCGGCAATAATGGCTTGCTCTTGGGGGCTTTGCTGGGCAGCGCGCTCCATCGCCTGGCGTAGTTCTTCAGTCATCATACAGGAAACCCCCTTCAGTAGGATACGCTGAGTATTCGTTCACCCGTAGCATACCGCATAGAACAACAAAAGCAAAGGGTTCGTAGCGTCGTAGGGCGTTGGCGTCACGGTTGGCGTCAAAGCTGGCTGGCGGCGTGCTTCTCGCTTTTATGTGATACGCCGCCTGCCAGTCACAAAGCCTGAAAATATGGGCATGAGTAAGACAAACAAAAACGCTCACCGGATGTGGTGAGCGCCGAAAATGGGGAATGGTAGCGACGAGTGGATTCGAACCACTGACACGGGGCTTATGAGTCCCCTGCTCTACCCCTGAGCTACGTCGCCAAAAAGTTTCCCTGGCGGGAAGCCAGGGAGAATTGGTAGCGGGGGCCGGATTCGAACCGGCGACCTCCGGGTTATGCGTACCACTACAACTTTCGCTGCCCGGCGAACCGGTTTGTAGTCTGGACTTTCCCTTCACCCTCAGCGTTACCTGTTAGGGGCCTCACATCAAGTCTCTACACGTTCTCTCAAAAGTCTTCACCTTCAAGAGCTTCGCTCGGGATTACCCTGCCAACGGCTTCCCCGAATTTGTGAGGTGTTCGTACAGAAGTTTCCCTCTGCACAGCCCATTGTGAAATCAGGCTCCAAGCGCCACGATAGTCGGCAGACTTTGGTTTTCGTTGACGCTTATCGGCTTCGACCAGATGAACTTCACTGCCGTAGCTGATGAACACATCGCACGGAAAAACATAAAACACATCAATGTCTTCGATGTAAACCAGAGCGAAGTCAAAATCTTCAAGTGAGTAAGCTCCGCGAATCATAACTCGACGATTCGTCTTGGTTTGCCGGTTGTCAACGACATAATTGCCTGACGGATTGTCGAACCAAGCTGACTTTACCTGAATCTTGACTAGAGCGCCTTCCACGTCAAAAACAAGATCATATGGTAATCTGTCTCCGACCGGCTTTAGCACTCCCCAGCCATGCTTCATGGCATGAAGAATAGCTGCTTGCTCTGCAATGTCTCCCTTAAGTTTTGTGTCCATTTACCTGACTTCACGGAATTGAGCCCGACGAGCTAACCACTGCTCTACCCCGCGTTGCATGTATGAGTATAGCGCATCGGGGAGGCTTTGTCAAGGGCGACACATCAACCTGCGCGATACGCATACGTACCACAAAGTACCACATCCCCAATGGGCTAAAGGTCGCCTCCGGCTTGACGGCGCCTGCGTTTTCCGCTATAACGATCATCGTACCGGCGCCTGTGGAGTCGCGATTTTCTGGTCTCATTCGCACCTCTCTCACTTCACAGCCGTCGGCTTTTTTTACTACCGCCTCCCACCATAACGCCAAATACCCGCAGAGCTTCCCAGTAGTGCTACACTGTAGCCAGAACCTTTTCATACCTCGCTTTCAGCGCGATAAACATTTCTAGAAGGCCAATTCCCAATGGGTGAGCATGATCCAACCGATACACAACACCAACCGCCCGCCGAGCAAGCAGCCTCGCCACAGCCGGAGCCGCCCGGCGATCAGCCCACTACGCCCGCAGAATCTCCGACGGCGCCTGCTCTCTGGCGGCTGGCAGGGGAGACGCCCATCGCGCCCGCAGCGCCGCCCATCGCTTCCAAAGGAACGCCAGCAACATCAGGCGTGCAGCCAGTCCAGGCCGACCGGCCTGAGGGAGCGCAGACGCTGCCTGCCATCTCTGGCGCAACGCAACAGGGGGGCAGTGTACTGGGCCAGCAAGCGCCCACGCCTACCCAGCAGCCCACAGCGCCCCAACTGCCGCAGACGTCCTCTTCGGGCCAGCAGCAAATCCCGTATCATCCAGTCTATCCGCCCTATCCTGCGTATTCCTATCCAGGGTATCCAGTGCGGCCAGGATCAGGAGCCGTTGCACAACCAGGGGCGCCTGGCGCCCCATATGCAGCGCCACAAGGCGCCTATCCTGCCTATCCGTATCCCTCGTCGTATCCGCCAGTAACGCCTGCGTCTGGCGTGAGCGGAGCCGTTGTCCCGCCGCAACCCCAGGCGCGTCCCGGCCAGTATCCCTATCCGCCATATCCACAGCACTATCCCCCGCAGTATCCCTATCCGCCATATCCACAGCACTATCCCCCGCAGTATCCCCAACCGGGGCAGCCTGCGTATCCGGTCTATCCGGTCTATCCTTCCTATCCCTACCCTTATCCGCAGCCAGGGTATCCTTATCCTTACCCGTATCCCTATGGCGCGCAGCCTCTGCCGCCAGCGCCCAAACCACCCAAGCCACCTAAACCACCCAGGAAACCCATCAACAAAAAGCCGTTTATCTATTCAGGCGCGGGGTTGGTGGCGCTGCTGATCCTCTCGCTGATCAGCCTCGTGATCTACTCGTTCGCCAGCGGAACAGGCATTCGGCTCGGCCCGGTGACAATTGGCCCCACCGAGCAGATCAACGGGGTGGTCTACGGACAGGACATTCACGCCTTCTTACAGGGGCGTTTCGCTGCGTCGCCCCTCGCCGCGACCATCACCTGCGGTGGCGTCAGCGCGCAGGCAAACGGCCACGGCGCCTTTATGGTCATGGCGCCTGCCGCCAAACAGGAACACTGCGTGGCCAGCGACAACGACTATGCGCCCGTGGCGGTGACGGTGGCTGGCGACGGCAGCCACCCGCTTACCATCAACTTTGGCCCCGCGCAGACGCGAACCTGTAGCGCCAAGGCCAGCCATTCCTACACCTGCGCACTACTTATGCTGGCGCCATCTCTCTTGCATGGATCGGTCGTTGACGCCGCCACAGGCCAGCCTATTCCTGGCGCCACCGTCACCTGCTGGAACGATGGCCCATCGGTTGACAACAGCCAGACGGATGCCCATACCTACAGCACAACCGCCGACGCGAACGGGAGCTATACCCTGCGGAATCTGCCACCGGATCGCTACGCCTGCATCGGCAACGCTGAGGGAGGGCTGAATCGTGTCACTATTGGCCCAGGCCAGAGCGTGCAACTCAACATCGCGCTCTGCACCAGCAATTGTCCGGGTGTCAGCTATCATGGCGGCTCGGTCATGCACACGATGACGGTCTACCTCGACTTCTGGCTGCCCGCCGGGTATCATTACGAGCCAAGCGGCAGCGATGCGCGCTTCGAGCGGCTCATCGAGCAATATTTCAAGGATGTCGGGGGCACATCATTTTATGGCCTGCTGACCCAGTATTGGGATCTCAGCGGTCCGGTGCGCAACTCTGTGACGTTGAGCGGCGTTTACACCGATACTACGCCGTATCCACATGCCGGAACGAATAGCGATCCCATCACCGATAGCGATGTGCAGGCGTCAATTCAACGTGCGATTTCGGCTGCTCACTGGAACGACGACGGCATACATGATGAGGTGTTTGTCTTCACTGGCTACGGCATCCAGGAGTGTACAGGTGGCTTCGAGAACGGCTGCTCGTTTCAGCAGAGCGGCAATTCCAACTCCTTCTGCGCGTACCATACCACCAGCAATTTTGGCACCATCTACGCCTACGCCCCCGATGTGCCTGACTGTAATTACCTGCCTACCTTCGACGCCGGGCGAGTCCCCTATGGCGATCAGATCGTCTCGGCGATCACCAGCGCCGTCTCGCACGAGCAGTTCGAGTCCGTGACCGATCCCAATGGCGACGGCTGGTTTACCGACAAACAAAACGGTGGAGAGATTGGCGATCTGTGCTACACCTCCTTTGGTTTCACCAACGAGCAGGGCGGCACTGTGACGCTTGCGCATGGGCATTCCTATGCGCTTCAGGAGGAATGGAGCAACGCCGCGAACGCCTGCGCTTATAGTTAGCGGAAATGCTGCGCGAGGGAAGTAAAAAGCCAGGAGGCGCCTCAAACCTATCGAGGCTCTCCGGCTGGATGAGTGTGGCTATCGGCGCCTCTCCCCATGCTCAAAGGGAGCATATTTTTTCGGCAATTTGGACGATTTAGGGCAAGCCGCCAACATAACAAGGCGCCTTCTATGAAACTTCCAGATGGGCGTCTTCGTAAAGTGAGAGCGATTTCATAACAGCGCGTGGCGGTTATCGGACGAGATTGTCTCTAGCGAGCAGCGCCAGAGGCGCCGTTCGCTCTGTGGCGCGCCATGCCAGCGTGACAGCGACACGTAGATACATTCCACACTCACCCACAAGAAGGCAGGTTTCCTATGGGGCAGCCTCCATCCGGCCAATATCCGTCAGGGACAACCGGCGCTGCATTCTCCGAGTACCCGAATTATCAGACTTACCAAGCAACATCATCGGTTCCTCCTGCTACAGCCATTCCTGAGCAGGGTATGACGACAACCGGCTACCGCTCGACTGCATTACCGGCGCAGATCAACCAGCCCCCTGCCCCGCCAGAGCAGCCCCGCCGCAAACGCAGCAAAGGCGCAATCGCCGCTGGCATTGGCGCGTTGACGCTGGTTGTGCTTCTGTTGATCGGTGTACTCGTCTATACTTTTGCGGGAACAACAGCTATTTTCCTTGGCCCGCTCACGCTTGGCCCACAGGAGCAGATCAGCGGCGTCATCCAGGGGCAGAATCTGGCGCAGCGCATGCAGGGCTATAACACCATCAGTCCTATCGCCGCGACCATCACCTGCGTCAGCCCACATCGAACCGTCACGGCGAAGGCCAGCGCAAACGGCTCGTATTCGCTGACCATCCCCGCCGACAAGAACTACACCTGCACCGTCTCGGCGCCGAATTACCAGCCGGTCAAGGTCACGCTCACGGGTAAGGGTCACACACCGCTCACACTCAACATCGGCGGCTCGAACGCTTCAGCCGCGTGCGGCGCAAGCGCGACGACGGTGTGCGCCGCGCTGACGCTGATTCCGGCGAGCGTACACGGCACAGTGACCGATAAGGTGCTGGGGTCGGGCGTGGCGAATGTGCAGGTGACATGCTGGAACGACGATGCGGCGCTGGCCAACAGCACACAGAATCCCACAGCCTATAAGACGACCACCGACAGCAACGGCAATTACACGATGGGCAATCTGCCGCCCGATAGCTACGCCTGCGAGTCCGACAATTCGGGCACACTCCACCGTTTCACCGCCAAGCCGGGCCAGCAGATCGCCCAGAATATGGTCATCTGCACGACGCAACATTGCCCAGGCGTTCAATACGAGAACGGGCCGGTGATGCACACGATGACAGCCTACCTCGACTTCTGGCTGCCCGCCGACCAGACCTATGAAACGGCGATTGGCGACGACAACCACTTTGAGGGTCTGATCGAGCAGTATTTCCGCGACATTGGTGGCACGCCGTTCTATGGTATGCTGACGCAGTATTGGGACAACAATGGCCCTATCCGCAACTCCGTGAAGTTGGGCGGTGTCTATTTCGATACCACGCCCTACCCACACGGAGTCACACCCGAAGTCACACCTGTAGCGCCCACCGATAATCGTGCGCTGCAAGACAAAGACGTCCGCGCATCCATCACGCGCGCGTTGAACGCGACCCACTGGAAGAACGACGGCAGAACCGATGAGATATTTGTCTTCACTGGCTTCGACATCCAGGAGTGCTATCAGGGACAATGCTCGTCGAGCACCTTCTGCGCCTATCACGACTCGACGAACTATACGGACGTGAGCAAGAACATCATCTACGCCTACGCGCCGGATGTGTCGTTCTGTTATGCCACCACCCTCATCTCATATGTCTCGTCGGGAGCCTTCCCGTACAACGACATCACTGCCGATTCGGTGATCAACGCAATCTCGCATGAACAGTTCGAGTCGGCCTCCGATCCGGTGCCGAATCTACAAGGGAATCCACCCAATCTGACGGGCACCGGTGGCTGGATTCAAATCACCACCGGCCAGGAGATCGGCGATTTGTGCGTCCAGAACTTTGGCCCAACCGACGCCAATGGCGCGACGGTCAAGCTGGCGCACAACAACTCCTACCTGATTCAACAGGAATGGAGCAACATCGCCAACGGGTGTACCTACAAGTGACGCCCTCTGTCGCCGTCCTATTCCCGCTCTCCCCAGTAGGAGAGAGCGGGCGGCGCGCAGGCGTATTTGCTACACCAAACCTTGTCCTAACATCATCAGCCGCATGGCGCGTCGCGTCGCCGCTTCCAAAAGCTCCGATGCGCGCGCCATGCTTTCTTCTTGCGTCAGCGGCCCATCGGGCAGTGGGATCGCTACGTCAATCCCCAGGCGCGCCAACGCAGCCTCATCGGCGCGCAGGCGCCCGGCCAGCACGATCACCTTCGCTCCCACTTGCCGGCCAGCTTCCGCCACCGCGCCAACCGCTTTCCCGTACGCCGTCTGCTCGTCAAGCTGGCCCTCCGCTGTGATGATCAGCGCCGCGCCTTTGACGACCTCACCAAAGTTCAGCGCATCGAGTACCAGTTGCGCGCCGGGAAGTAGCTCGGCCTGCGTAAACGCCAGCAGTCCCGCGCCCAGGCCGCCAGCCGCTCCCGCGCCCGGAACATCTGCGACATCCTTACCGAGGTCGTCCCTCAGCCGTTCGGCATAGTTTGTAAGCGCATGCTCCAATTCCATCACTACTGTGGGAAGAGCGCCCTTCTGAGGGCCGTATACCATCGTCGCGCCTTTCCGCCCCAGTAGCGGATTCGTCACGTCGCACGCCACGCGTATCTTCGTCCTCTGAAGGCGCGCATCCATCCCTGAAACATCAATGTGCGCCAGCCCCCACAGTGGCGATCCGCCGGGGGGAAGTTCGTGCCCATCTCTGTCAAGCAATCGCGCGCCAAGCGCCTGCGCCATCCCTGCGCCGCCATCGTTTGTGCCGCTGCCGCCAATCCCGATGATGATCTCCTGGCAGCCCAGATCGAGCGCCGCGCGGATCAGTTCCCCTACGCCGTAGGTCGTGGTCTTGCGAGGATCGCGCCGACCCCGCCAGGTAAAGGGAACGAGCGTCAGTCCAGCGGCGGCGGCCATCTCGATCACGGCGGTTCGCTCGGTCGTTTTCTCTGTCGGCCCCAGCAAACCAAATACCGCATCCACCGGCTTGCCCAGCGGCCCCGTCACTCGCGTGCTACGCATCTCGCCATGCGTGGCGGAGACAAGCGCGCGCACGGTTCCCTCGCCGCCATCTGCCACCGGCATGCTCACCACCTCGACATGCTGCTCATCGGGATAGACCGTGCGAATGGCGCGGGCGATCACCTGGGCGACCTCAGGCGCATCCATGCTCCCCTTCAATGCCTGGGGAGCAACCACGATTTTCATGATGATTGCCTCTGCAACATCTTCACACAAGCGTAGGCAGTATCGAGATGCGGCGTCGGTAACTCAAGCAGACGGGCAAGCTCGACCACAGCGCCCACCATCGGCTCGATCTCCATCGGGCGGCCTGCCTCCAGGTCTTGCAGCATCGAAGTTTTGTGTGCGCCGACCTTGCCTGCCCCCGCCAGCCGCTTCTCGATGCTGAACGGCACGATCACGCCCAGCCCTAGCGCCACGCTGTTCACTTCGGTCATCATCTGGCGCGCCACCTCGCAGAGGTCAGGATCGGCGACGATCTCGCTCAGCGTCGCCTGCGTCAGCGCGCTCAGGGGATTGAAGACGGTGTTGCCCAGCAGCTTCAGCCAGATGTCGGTGCGTATCTCCGGCGTGATCGGCGCCTTCAGTCCGGCGTTTGTCAGCGCCGCCGAGATGGCGCGCACACGCTCGGTCTCGCTGCCATCCGGCTCGCCCAAGGTGAAACGTGTTCCCTCCACATGCTCCACCACCCCAGGAGAGACAATGCGTGTGGAGGGCCAGACGACACAGCCGACGATGCGCTCCACCGGCAGCAAGCGCGACAGCTCACCACCGGGATCAACACTGCGCAGATGCGCGCCTGCCAGCGGCCCCTTGTATCGCTCGAAATACCACCAGGGGATGCCGTTCTGCGCCGTGACAAGCGTGGTTTCCGGTCGGAGGGCGGCGGCAAGGGTAGGCGCGATTGGCGCGACACTGTGCGCCTTCACCGCCAGGATGGCGACATCCGCCGAGGCGACAGCAGCTACGTCATCGGTCGCCTGGGGATGTGCGATGAACTCCTCGCCGGTCTCCGCCTCGATCACCCGCACGCCCTGCGCCTGCATCGCCGCCAGGTGCGAGCCGCGTGCGATGAGGGTGACATCCTCGCCACTGCGCGCAAGCATAGCGCCCAGATACGCGCCTATCGCGCCCGCGCCGACAATTGCAAATTTCATGTGTTTTCGCCTCCCTTTCTCGTTGGTATCATATACTTTAATCGCAGAGAAATGGCATATGCAGCAATGTTGCAATCAATAGGGAGGCGAACAATGGGAAAAGCGCTCGATGGCGTGCGGGTGCTGGATATGACGCATGTGCAGTCCGGCCCGTCGTGTACACAGATTCTTGCGTGGCTGGGCGCCGATGTGATCAAGATCGAGCCGCCGACCGGAGACATCACACGCGGGCAACTGCGCGACCTACCTCATGTGGATAGCCTCTATTTCACGATGCTCAACGGAAACAAGCGCAGCCTGACGCTGAACCTGAAACACCCCAAGGCGAAGCAGATTTTCACCGAACTGGTCAAGCGCGCCGACATCCTTGTGGAAAACTTCGGGCCGGGCGTGCTCGAACGCCTCGGCTTCCCCTGGGAGACACTGCAAGAACTCAACCCCCGGCTGATCTTCGCCTCCATCAAAGGTTTTGGCCCGGCGCAGTACAGGGCCTTCAAGGCGTATGAGACGATTGCCCAGGCGATGGGCGGCGCCATGAGCACGACCGGCTTTGAGGATGGCCCTCCCACCAGCACAGGGGCGCAGATCGGCGACTCCGGCTCCGGCATCCACCTCGTCGCGGCGATCCTGGCGGCGCTCTATCAGCGGGTGAGCACAGGGCGCGGCCAGCGGGTGGACGTTGCCATGCAGGACGCCGTGCTGAACCTCTGCCGGGTGAAGCTGCGCGATCAACAGCGGCTGGCGCATGGCCCGTTGCGAGAATACCCCAACGCCACCTTTGGAGAGGCTGTGCCGCGTTCAGGCAACGCCTCAGGCGGTGGCCAGCCCGGCTGGGCGCTCCGCTGCAAGCCCGGCGGCCCCAATGACTATATCTATGTGATCATCCAGCCACAGGGATGGGCGCCGCTCGTCAGGCTGATGGGTCGCCCGGAGCTAGCCGAAGACCCGGCATGGAACACCCCCGAAGCGCGCCTATCCAAACTCGACGAGGTATGGGCGACCATCGAGGCGTGGACGCTGCAGCAGACGAAGTACGAGGTGATGGAGAAGCTCAACGCGATCAACGTGCCGTGTGGGCCGATCCTCGATACAAAAGAGCTGATTGAGAGTCCGGCGTTGCGTGCTCATGGCATCGTCGTCGAAGTGGAGCACCCCGAGCGCGGGAAATATATCACGGTGGGCAGTCCGCTTCGCCTCTCTGATTCGCCCACCGAGATAGGGCGCGCGCCGCTGCTTGGGGAACACAACGCCGAGACGCTGGCCGAACTTGGCTACAGCGAAGAGGATGTTCAACAGTTGAAGGCTGAAGGTGTGATCTAGACAGAGAAGGCGGGCGGTGAAAACCGCCACTGGCGCTGGCGCACGGCGAACTTCGCCTACGCGGACTCTCCCGCAGCAGCCTATTCGCATCCCTCCAACGATCCCGTTTGCCACACTATCTCCAGCCTGCCTAGGCGGGCTTCGTGGCGCAGCCCCTAGGCGCGATTTTCACCGCCCGCCACTGGCTAGCTGGCGCTGGCGCAGCCCCTAGGCGCGGTTTTCACCGCCCGCCACCTCCGACCGCGCCTCATGGCGCCAGCCGATTGATGTCGCGTGGGAAGAGCGTGGCCAGCTTGATCGTCGGCGCGCCCGTCAACTGCGTGAGCAGGCGTTCGAGGCCGATGGCGAAGCCACCGTGCGGCGGCATGCCGTACTTGAAGGCGTCGAAGTACCACGCGAACGGTTCGAGCGGCAAGCCGCGACGCTCCAGCGCCGCCAGATAGTCTTCATAGCGGTGCAGCCGTTGCCCCCCGCTCACCAACTCCAGCCCACGGAAGAGCAGGTCGAACGAGTTCGTGAACTCCGGGCGCACCGGATCGGGGTAAGTGTAGAACGCGCGGTGGTGTGTAGGGTAGCCCGTCACATACAGGAAGTCGCTGCCATGCTCGGCCAGCGCCCACTCGCCCAGCCAGCGTTCGTCCTGCGGCGAAAGGTCAGGCTTGCCCCGCACGTCCGCGCCGTATCGTTGGAAGATCAACTCTTGCGCATCCGCAATGTGGATGTGGGGTATCTCCGCTGGCACACTTGGCAGCTTCACATCCAGCAGCGCCAGTTCCGGCGCGTAGCCCTCACGCAGTGTCTCGATGATGCCTGCAATCGTCTCGCGAAGGGTAGCCATGACATCGAAATGGTCAGTGATGAAGCCCTGTTCGGCGTCGAGGCTGACGTATTCGTTCAGGTGGCGCGTGGTGTCGTGTGGCTCCGCGCGGAAGACCGGCCCTACCTCGAAGACGCGCTCATACACCCCCACCATGATCTGCTTGTAAAATTGTGGACTTTGCGCCAGATACGCCGTGCGGTCGAAGTAGTCCACCGGGAAGACGTTGGCGCCGCCCTCGGTGGCCGAGGCGACGATCTTCGGCGTCTGTATCTCCGTAAAGCCGCGCGCCATCAGTGTGGCCCGAAAACCGGCCATCACGCCAGCGCCCAGCCGCAGCAGCGCCCGCCGCGTGGGATGGCGGTTCGCGACGACAGCGTGATCCAATAACGTTGTCAGACTTGCTTTGACCTCGCGCTTGCTCAATGTGACGGGCGGCGCCTCCTGAATCGGCGTGATCACCTCGATGCAGGCTTCGTGTAGTTCCATGCCACCAGGCGCCTGTTCTGAAGCCACAGCGATCCCTTCCACAGTGATGACGCTTTCGACGCCCGCCTGCGCCTCAGTCAGTGGCGCAAGCTCGGCCTCGCTCTGCGCGACAATCTGCGCCGTTCCCCAGCCGTCGCGCAGGATGAGGAAGGTAAGCGCGCCCAGCCGCCGCCGCGCGTGCAGCCAGCCCTGCATACGTACTCGCTCGCCAACATGCGCGGCAAGTTCGGTTGTGCGTGTGCGCGCCAGTATGGTCTGGTGTGGCGCATCCGCCGCTCGTTCGATGATCTGTTTTGTCATCGAGATATTCCCTTCTGTGGCCACGCGCAGACCTAACCCCCTGGCCCCTTCCCATAGATGGGAAGGGGGAGTGTAGCGCATACAAAAAGGCCCTCATCCATCTTGTGGACGAGGGCCTGATCGCCGCTTGGGGCGTTGAGCCAGTTCGTGGTACCACCACACTATGCCCATCGCTCGCGCAATGGGCCTCTATCGGTTCACCCAAACGGGAAACCGTCGCGCTGTAGCGGGCGTGTCCCGTGACCGGCTAGTATGCGCCAGCGTTTGTTTCGCCTGGGCGCGGTTCGCCGGTCGGCTCAGGGGTGTTACCTTTGTGGAGGAGTAGGATGACGGCGCTTCCAGCATGCGCGCCGCTCTCTGTACGTCCCACTGACAACTCCTGGCGTGTCCCCTTCGTAGCCAAATCTCTTGTGACGCAGACAGCGTACCACACTACACCGTCGCCGTCAAGCCCACCAGTTGCTCGCTGACCTCCCACAGGCGTTTGGCAGTCGCCTCATCATACGAGGCCGCTGACGACCTGACTGGCTTGCATTTGTCGAAATACTCGCCAGTGATGCCCTCTACCTCAGGCGAGGTGGCCAGGTAGATCGAGGTGCGCGCCCCCTGCTCCGCGCTGATCAGGAAGGGGCGGATGGCCAGTTGTACCGCAGAGCGGATGACGCCACCAAGATTGTTCATCGCGAAGCCCGTGCTGACAACGCCGGGATGCAGCGTGTTTGCCGTCACATTCGTTCCCATCAGCCGTCGCGCAAGCTCATAGGTGAAGAGGATGTTCGCCAGCTTGGCTTGCCCATAGGCGCCCATTGGCGAGTAGGACGTCTTGCTTTGCAGGTCGTCGAACTTGATCTTCGCGCCGTTGTGGGCCATAGAGGAGACACTGATGATGCGCGCGTTGCGGTCGGGCGTGGCGCTGGCCTTGAGGGTATCGAGCAGCAGGTTGGTCAGCAGGAAGTAGGCAAGATGATCGAGCGCGAAGGTGTATTCCAGGCCGTCCACCGTCTCGCGACGAGTAAAGAATATGGCACCCGCGTTGTTGACCAGCACATGCAGACGGTCATGCTTCTCCAAAAACTCCGCCGAGACGCGGTGTATCTCTGCCTGCGACGAGAGGTCGGCCACCAGCCCCTCGATGTTCTGATTGCCTGTTATCGCGATCAATTCGGCGACGGTGGTTGTCACCTTCTGGGGGTTGCGCCCAATGATGGCGACCGTCGCGCCTCGCTTCGCCAGCCCCAGCGCCGTCTCGCGCCCAATGCCTGTCGTCGCGCCAGTGACCAGGCAGACACGCCCCTGCATGTTGTCACTTGTGCTGCTTGCGCTGTTCTCGTTTGCCATTGTCTCTGTTTCTCTTTTCTCGTGCAGTGGGGTGTTGCGCCATCATGTGATACGTCCGCGCGATACGCGGCAAAGTATGTCCAGTTCTGACCGTACCAAAAGTCGTATGCGCCGATCAAGCGGGCGAAACGTGATAGAATGAGGACGTGGTGGAACAAGGGCGGTAGAAACGAGACGAGAAGCGGAGGCGCGAGATGATCGTGGCAGTACAGGGCAAGCTTGTGGGCAAAACGCTTGATAGCGCGTTGATCGCGGTGAGCGGCGTCACGTTGCGTGTCTATGCGCCGTTGAGCACACTGAGCGCGCTCAACGTCGGCGGTGAGGTAACGCTGCACACCCACTTCCTCGTGCGTGAGGACGCCCTGTCGCTCTACGGCTTCGCTACACCTGAGGATCGCGATACGTTTGAGCAGGTGATCGGCGTGGGAGGCGTGGGGCCACGCATCGGGCTGGCGCTGCTCTCAGGCATGTCGTCCGCCGCGCTGCGTGAGGCCGTGATCAATGAGGATGTGACACGGCTGACGCTGGCCCCCGGCGTGGGCCGCAAACTCGCCGCGCGCATCGTGCTGGAACTGAAGCCGCGCTTCGAGAAGGACGCGAACACGCTTGACGGAGCAATGGCAAGCGCAGGCGGCATAACGGTGGGTAGCGGTGTGAGCCGCGCCCAGGTGGTGGAAGCGCTGGTCGGCCTAGGCTATCCGCCAGCGCAGGCAAGCGCCGCCGTGCGTACGCTCCCCGACGACGCGACCGGCAGCCTGGAAGACCTGATCTTCCGTGCGTTGCGCTCGCTCGCAAGGGAATAGACACGTTTGACACCATTTGCCCTCTCGATATACACTTATGGTCAGAGGAGCGCGATTGTCGCCCAGCTTGCGGAAGAACGCAAGCGGGTGGCGAGCGGCGAGCGCCTGCGGTATGACGCATGACGCGACTATCCATTCGCAGCGCCGCTTTCTCCTCTGCGCAAGACGGGGCGACTCAGCGGACGAGGCCCCATTGAGAAGGACTGATCACCGTGCCAGAGATTGAAGCTATTGGGCAGGCCGCACATGCCTATCTGGCGACGAAACACGCCGCCAGAGAACGCGCCCTGCCCAAATCACGTAACGCTATTCGCTGCTGCGCGAACGCGATTCGCGCGGCCCATCGCGGCGAGTTCGAACAGGTGACACGCCTGCTCAACGAAGCAGGCGCCTTGCTGCGCGAGATGGCAAGCGACCTGCAAGAGCATCTCGATATTTTCTACGCCGGGTTTGTCGCCGACGCACAAAAAGAATACGCCGAGGCGGCGCTCACTGCTGCGCTAATCCAGCGCATGCCCCTGCCCATGCCCAATGAGCTTGGCGTCGAGTGGGCGCCATATCTCAACGGGATGGGCGAGGCGATTGGCGAACTGCGTCGCTATCTGCTCGACCGCATGCGCCAGGGCAAGATGGATGGCTGCGAGGCGTTGCTCGCCGATATGGACGAGATGTACAATGTGCTCATCACGCTCGACTTCCCCGACGCCATCACCGGCAACCTGCGGCGCACCACCGATCAGGCGCGCGGCATCCTGGAAAAGACGCGCGGCGACCTGACGCTTGGCGTCACCCAGGAGCGGTTCACCCAGACGATGACACGCCTCGAAGGGCGACTGCAATCGTGGGCGGGGCGTACCCTGGTGGATCGCTAGCGCCTGAGCGCCTGGCTGCATGGAGCGATGGCGCCACAAAAGAGCGGATACAAGGCAAAGAGCTACATACCAATCGAGCGCGTTCGCCGATACGCCACGTGATCGGTAGGCGCGCTCGTCCGTTAAGACTACAGACACATGCAACGATCATGTGTCTGCTGAGTAGTGGATAACCTGTTAGTAAACAATCTGTTGAGAGCTTTCCTGCCCGATTGGCGCAGGCTGGGGGAATGGCATGGACGAAAGCGCGCGCTCAGGCGGGGCCACCGGAACCGATTATCCAACCGACGCGGGGGCGCCCAAAGGGCAAGGGGCGACGCCCGATACAACCGGACAGGGAAGGGCAGACATCTATGATACGCCAACGGTTCCCGTGACCCCGCCAGGCTATGCGTACTCTAGCGCCGAAGCAGACACGCCAGCGCCGTTCGCACCGGGAATCAACGCGCCCACCCCAACCTACGCGGCTACCTCCTCGTCTGAGGGAAGCAGCGCGCCATCATCGCCGTCATACCCCTCCTTTACTGTTGCCCCACAAGGCGCTAACGCTGCAACCGTTCCCTATGCTCCGCCGCAGCCTTCCTCTGTGAACGAATACAACGAATACGATGAGTACGAAGAAGAGGATGAGGCCGAACAGGCGGGGCAGAAGGAGCCGCATCCCTCGCCGTTTTCGGTGCGCGCGCTGATCGCGTGGGTGCGTCTGGCGCATCCCTCGACGCTGCTGCTTTCCACGATGCCGGTGCTGGTGGCGCTGGCTGCGCTCTGGGCGCGCGGCGGCAGGTTCTCCTGGCCGCTGGCGGCATGCGCCTTCTTTGGCGTGGGGCTGGCGCATGCGGGCGCCAATATCCTCGATGAGTATCTCGAATACGCGCGCCGTGTCCATACGTGGAACCACTTTCTCGACAACGATCCCAACTCGGCGCCGCTGCTGGCGCGGGTTCCCGTCTATCACCTTGATGCGCTGCGTGTCAGTGTGGTCGTGTTGGCGCTTGGCGCACTGGCGGGCGTACCGCTGATCATCTCCGGCGGCTGGCGCGTCGCAGTGATCGGCGTGATCGGCGTGCTCATCGCCTTCTTTTACTCGGCGACCAACTTCGCGCTCAAACGCATTCCCATTGGCGATCTGGCGGTGTTGCTGGCGCTAGGGCCAGGCGTGCTGGCGGCGACGATCTTCTCGCAACGCGCCACACCGACCTTCCCTGAGTGGCTGCTGAGCGTCGGGCTTGGCTGCTTCGCGCTGGCGGTGGCGCTCGTCTCGCATCTACGCGATCCGCGCGCCGATGTGGCGAACAACTACCGCACACTGGTGCTGCTGGTGGGCGAACGCGCCACGCGCGTGATCTGTGGCTTCGCGTTCTTTGGCGCCTTTGCCTTCACCATTGCGGCGGCGCTCTTGCCGGGGGCGGCGCATGGCGCGCTGCTGGCGGTGGTGGCGCTGCCCTATACGCTGATCGCGCTGACGGGCGCAGCGCGCGCCAGCTCGCTTACCACACGCGCGCTGGCATTCCGTTCCGCCATTCGCGCCTACGCGACCTATGCACTGGCGTTGGTGATTGGTCTAGCGGCGACCGGCGTGTATTTCCGCATCCTGCACCTGTTGGCAAAATAGGGTGGGCGCTGTTACTATACAATGTGAAGTATGAGATGCGTACACGCTATGAGAGAGCAACCGATGAACGAACAAGCTACGATTTCAGCCCGTGCCCCACGCTACCACGATCCGGAAACCATCCGTGAGATCCTGCGCGAGAGCAAGACGATTGCCGTGGTGGGCCTCTCACCCAACCCCGAACGCCCTAGCAACTCGGTCTCGCGCTATATGCAGGCGCAGGGCTATCGCATCGTGCCGGTGAACCCCAATGCGCGCGAGATTCTCGACGAGACATGCTATCCCTCCCTCAGCGCCATCCCCTTCCCAGTGGACGTTGTTGATGTCTTTCGCGCGGCTGAGGCGACGCCGCCCATTGCCCGCGAGGCGGTCGCCATTGGCGCGAAGGCGATCTGGTTTCAGCTTGGTGTCATCAACGATGAGGCGGTCGCCATCGCGCAAGAGGGTGGCCTCAAGATTGTCGTTGATCGCTGTATCCTTGTCGAACATCGCCGCTACGCGGGAACCTTATAGCTTGCCATGAAGCACGAGAGACACGATAGACAAAATGAAAAGGAAATCACACATGAGCGAACGTATTCCCTACGCCCGTCTGGCCCGTGGCGCCGTCAAGGGCATGCAGGCGCTTGGCGAGTATCTTTCGTCCAGCAGCATCGAGCCATCCCTGCGCCACCTGATCGAGGTGCGCGCCTCGCAACTGAACGGCTGCGCGTTCTGCCTGGATATGCACACGAAGGACGCGCGCGAACTTGGCGAGACCGAGCAGCGGCTCTATACGGTGGCCGCCTGGCGTGAGGCACCGTTCTTCACCGACCGCGAACGCGCTGCGCTGCTGTGGACGGAGACGCTGACGCAGCTTGCCAACCACCCCATCCCCGAAGACGTGCGCGCCAAAGTACGCAGCGCCTTCAACGACCAGGAGTTCGTCGATCTGACGTTCGCCATCACGACGATCAACGCCTGGAATCGCCTGGCGCTCTCGTTCGAGACACCCGCAGGCTCGTATAAGCCGGAGTTGGCCCGGTGATCGCTCTCTCAATGTTTGGGATGAGAGGATGAGCAGGTATGGAAAGCGTATCTGTTCTCGCCGACAACGCAGAGCGCGCCACTCGACAGGGGGTGAAAGCAGACTGCTATGTACCAGCAGAAGCTGATGCCGGTTGGCCATGCTTCGTCTACGCTGAACACGCGGGGCCGCTCTGGAGAGCGGCGGTACACGATTGGGTTAGGACGAGGCTGCACCGCCCGCTCTCTAGGCGGCCTTTGTGGCTGGAAGCCTCCAGGCGCGCGTTCACGCGCCCGCCGCCTGCCTATACGGTTTATCTACTGGGAGAATAGCTCCCGCTTACCCACACGCTGGCAAGAAAGCGTTCGTAAACGCCGCCGCGTAGTTGGGCTGCGTGGTGATGGGATTGCCGTTCGCGTCGAGGATGGCGTGATGGGTATACATGAAGCGCGGATAGTCCGTCCACTTTTGCAGCGTTTGCTGGCCCCAACACGACACGCCCTGCATATAGCGTGAACTCAGAAACGCCTGGCTGGCGTAGACCAACCCCGGATCATCGAACGTTCCGGCGGGCGCACCTGCAATGAGTTGCGACGCCGCATCGTGGGGATGCTGGATGGCGTAGGTGTAGCCCTGCGCCGTCGCCTTCAGAAAGCGGCGGATCACGTCGGGATGCTGCTTGATCATGGTCTCGCTGGTGATGATGACCGGCGAGGAATAGTTGGGTATGCAGTAGTCCACCAGGGGGAAGACATTCAGTTGTAGCCCCTCGCGCTGTGCCTCGATCACCTCCCAACCTTCATAGACCCAGGCAAAATCAAACTGCTTGCTCTTCAACGCGGCGATGGGATCAAGCTGCGTCGTGATGTTCTGGAAACTGGTAGACTTCGCGCCACCGCAACTCAATACCTGCGCCACCACCGGCTGCTCATAGGGCGCGCCAAAGCCCGCGTAACGCTTGCCCGCCAGGCTCGCCACCGTATCCAACCCGGAGCTTTTCAGCGAGACCAGCGCCGAGGTGTTGTTTTCGATTACCGCCGCAATCGAGACAATCGGCAAGCCCTGTGCGCGAAACGTCGTGACGGCCTCAGGGAAACTAATGGCGAAGTCAGCCTTGCCGGTGGCCACCAACTCTTCGGGCGCGACGCTGCTGGAATAGGGCGTCAGCGAGAGCGCGATGCCATTCTGGCGATAGTAACCAAGACGCTGGGCGACGTAAATGCCGGTATGGTTGGTGTTGGGTGTCCAATCAAGCGCCAACGAGACATGCGCCACCGGCCCCGAATACGACGACGTTGAGGTCGAAGCGCCGAACGGCGTACACGCGCCAAGCGTTAGGGCGAGCAATGACGCCAGCCCTAGTACGCTCAGTACGCGCAAGCCGTGTAAAGATATGGATGATGACAAACGCTGAACCAAACGCTGAACCATTGGATAGCTCCTTTGCATAGTAATGAAGGAAACTTCGCGCCGCCTGGCGGCTTTCTGCCTATCCCACACACGTCACCCTAGCGCGCGGCGGTACTTTACAGGCGTCCCCATTCGCTGACCACATCAGCTCCACGGCCTCTCCCCCCTGGGGAGAGAAGACTACTCGCGTCCGGCGGCGTAGTACCAGGGCAACGCCAGCCGCTCGACCACAGCCACCAGCGCGAAGAGCGCGACGCTCACCACCGCTGTGACCACTACAGCCGCCAACACGCCCGCCGTCGCAAACTCATGCTGCTTCAGCTCGATGTAGTAGCCCAGGCCCGCCACTGCCCCGACGTATTCGCTGAAGATCGCGCCGATCATGCTGTAGGCGATAGCGATACGTATGCCCGAAAAGAGTGAGGGCAGCGCGGCGGGCAGCCGCACCGACCAGAAGATGCGCCAGCGACCCGCGCCAAACGAGCGATAGAGTTTGATCAACTCCGGGTCAACCGCACGCAGACCGTCAGCGAGCGCCACCGTCATGGGGAAGAAGCAGACCAGCGCGATCACGATGGATTTCGAGGTGAGGCCGAAGCCGAACCACAGCACCAGCAGCGGGGCCAGCGCGATAATTGGGATGGTCTGCGAAGCCACCAGCAGCGGATAGAGTGCGCGTCGCAGCCACGGCGTGAAGTCTATCGCCACTCCAAAGAGGACGCCCACCACCAGCGCCGCGCCAAAGCCGACCGCCGTCTCATTCAACGTCACCAACGTATTTGCCCAGAGCAGATCGCGCTGCGCCACCAGCGCCTGCCAGATGGCCAGCGGCGTCGGTAGGATCAGCGGATCGATCTCCGGCTGGCTTGCGTACCATTGCCACAGCAGAATCAATCCGGCAAGCACGGCCAGCGCGGGCAGCCAGCGCGTCGCCTGCCGAACAGGCCGTAACAACGCCCGCTTCAATAATCCCAGCCGACCACTGACGTCTTTCGTAGCGCCAGCGTCCTCGCTGGCAAGTGGCGACACTTGTGGAGCTGGAGTTGTCAATGGTGGTCGTGGATGCACGCCATTGGCAGGCGTCTCGGTTGGTGCGGGAGTGTATGGCATCATTGCGCGCCTCCTTGTCCGCCGGTAAAGCTGGCAAGTGATTCGCTGTTTGAGACGCTGTTCGCGCGAGAGACGCTGTTCGCGCGAGAGGCGATTTCCGCTTCGTCGGTAAGCGTCGCCAGTAGTTCGGCTTTCAGCGCGGCGATCTCCGGGCGCAGCAGGAACTCCGGCGCGCGTGGTCGCCTGCGCAGTTCGTCGGGGGCCAGCGGCAGGCGGCGTTCCATGCGAATGCGTCCGGGGCGCGGTGTCATCACGTAGATGCGATCCGCCAGCAGCAGCGCCTCGTCTACGTCGTGTGTCACCAGTAGACACGTCATCCCTAGTCGCGCCCAGACGCTCCCTAGCCAGCGTTGCAGGCTGGCGCGGGTCAGCGCGTCCAGCGCGCCAAACGGTTCATCCAACAGCAGCAGATCGCGCGTGGCAAGCGCGGTGCGCGCAAACGCCACTCGCTGGCGCATCCCGCCCGAAAGCGTGGCCGGATAGGCGCGCTCGAAGCCTGCCAGCCCGAAGTCTGCGAAGAGCGCCCGCGCCCGTCGTTTCGCTTCGCCGTGTGGCGTTCCCTGAACCTCAAGCCCGGCGATGGCGTTGCCAAGCGCATCACGCCAGGGGAGCAGCAGGTCGCGCTGTGGCATGTATCCCACACGCCCTAGCCGCAGCGCTTCTGGATCGCCACGCAGCGCGATCTGGCCGCTGGTTGGCGTTTCAAGCCCGGCGATCTGCGAGAGCAGCGTACTTTTGCCGCAGCCGCTCGGCCCCACCAGCGCCACAAACTCGCCCTCGGCCACTTCCAGCGAGACGCCAGCCAGCGCCGCCAGCCAGCCGCCATGCTGTGTGTGGTAGCGCATCGCCACATCGCGAACACTCAGCAGCGGCGCGCTGCTCCGGGTATAATTTGCCTGTTGTCCCATCGTTTGCTCCTCTGGCGCAAGCGTCGTATTTCTTGCCCCGCGCTCAAAAGAGCGAATGGCGGACAACAAGAAGGGACGCCAGCGCGCAAGCTCTCTTGCAATGCCAGCGTCCCGAACACCCATGCCATCCAGATTCGCCGATGTGAAGCTCATATGAAGCTCATGTAAAGCTCATGTGAAGTTAGAGCGGCGGCACAGATGGGCGTATTTCCCTGCGCTGGCATTACCCAGATCAGGTTCCGTCGGTCGGTAGCAGCGTAGCTACCCTCTCAGCCTGGTTCACCCAAGCTCCCGTTGCGGTCGGTCTCGTTATGTGGTTGTGTATCAGAGAAATAGCACACGCTACTGCGCTCTGTCAAGGATGGGCGTCTTGCCTGTGGGGCGCAAAGCGCCTAGCCGCGTGGCCAGACGTGGTATCCAGACGTGATACAATGGACGCAATGTTTCGTCCAGTTTCAATGTTCACGCTTGTCTCAGCTATCTCGGCGTCATATGCCTGCTATCTTCATTATTCGTTATACAGGCTAAGGGGCATGTATTCTGTCAAAGGCCGATGAGGGTATCATAGGGAAGACACAAGGGGGTACTGTGGTGGCGGAGGAACTCGGCAAAATCATACGAATGGCTGGCATGCTGCTGAAACATGCGGTGGGCGTGATGATGCTCTGCTGGCGGCGCATGCTGCGGGCGGGCGCGTTGGCGGGCGCGTTAGGCATCGTTCTCACCGAGATCGCGGCGATACTGGTCACACGCTCGCCGTTTCCGGGGTGGCCCGCGCAACTCGTCGCCGCCGCAGTTGGCTTCTCGCTGGCTTATGCGGTCGCACTGACGGTCTTCGTCGAAGAGTTTGTGCGCGGCGTCATTGACATGATTCGCCAGCTTGAGGGTGACGCCGCTGGAGCCGCACGCGCAGCAGAGCATCTGGCCGAACGTGAGCTTGGCGAGGTGCATCTTGGCCTCCAGCATATGCTAGGTATCGCCGCGCCGCTGGCCTGGGCTGGCGCACAGATGAAGAGCGCCCGCGCCAATGTGCAAAAGCGGCAGGCCGAACGCCAGCGTATCGAAGCCGCTCGCGCTGCCCAGCGCGCACGCGAGGCCGAAGCCGCTCGCCAGCGCGCCGAGGCCGAGGCGAAGCGTCGCGCCGAGGAGGCCAAGAAGCGGGCCGAGCAAGAGGCGGCGCGTAAGCAAGCCCAGGCTGAGGCGCAGCGAAAGGCCGAGGCTGAACGCAAGCAAGCTGAGGAGGCCGAGCGTCAGCGCCGTGCCGAGGAGGCAAAGCGCCGCGTCGCGCTTGAAGAAGGCCGACGACAGGCGCAGGAAGAGGCGCGCCAGCGCGCGGAGGCCATGCGCAGGCAGCGGGCGGAAGACGCCGAACGCGCTCGACAGCTTCAGGAAGAGGAGCGCAAGCAACGCGCCGCAGCCGCAGCCGCCAGCCTCAACGCCGCCGCTGGAGCGTTTTCCGCCGCCGTCCGCGCGCCACACGATCAGCGCACGCAACCTTCGTCAGCCGCGCACACAGACGAACAGCCCCCTGACGAAGCGGAAGAGGTCAACCTGGCTTCAGTCACCCAGGCGCCCTATACTCCGGCGGCGCCCGTCCCCGCCAGCAGCCTGCCACGCATCGAGTGGTCGTATGAGCATCCGGTGATCAAGCTGCCAAAGGAAAGCAATGGCGCCAGCCGGCCAGCCGACGAGACAGCGAACCAGCCACAACAGACGTTGACAGGCGCGCCTGGAGATATGCCTACAGATGATCCCGACGCCACCTTCCGCCGCGCCGTCGCGGCCATGCGCTCTCCCGACGCTGCTGAAAACGCCGCCAATGCTGCGCAAGGGAGCGTTCAGCAATCTGTTGTGACTCCACGCCCAGGCGCATCCTATCCACAGACGCCACCGCCGCCTCGACTCCAGCCGGTTGAGGAGCCGATTCCCGTTTTGCCAATGGGCCAGCGTGCCCCCAGCGCGCCTGCTGCGTCTCCCACATCGGCGAATGCAGAGACTTCTGGGGCAAACGCGGAAACGCTTGAAGCGCCAACACTACCCGCGCGCCAGCGTGGCGACACGCAGCCTGCGCAGTCAACAGGCGCAAACGGCCAGGGCCAGGGGCGAGGGAATCCGGCGCAGACCGTTCCCAATCCGAACGGCAAAAAGAAATCGGTTCCCATCACCCAACCCCTGAACGCCGTGACGCGCCCTCTGCCGACGATGAGCCGTCCTACAGCGACGAGCGGCAATAGCGGTTTGTGGGAGCGATTGAGCCAGGCGCTCGTTGGCAAGCCACCCACCGTCAGTCGCCCGCTCGATACGAATGCGCAACAGCAGGCCGACGAGGATAACCCACTGGGGAATATCCGCTCGTTGCCGCCGCTGCCTACCGAAGGACTGGACGACGAAACGGAAAACGGTCAGTAGCACAGGCTAGAGGTATATGCGCTTGGGTTTGACGTTACCCTGGCGTGTATGGTATACTGGCGGTGTTGGAATGGGCGCCTGCGTGCCATCCAATAACACAGCAGCGAAAAGGAACAGGAACATGGCGAAGATGTGGATTCGGCGAGAGGGAACCGTTCATGCGGTCGGACGCTCTGCCCATCTCCCAGGCCATGTTGCGCCTTTTTTTAGCTCGCCGCTTACCTACCAGTACAGAATGACGTAAGCGTTCGTAACGAGCAATCTCAGCGCGAAGGCCGTGGGTGAAACTTCTTCCCCACGGCTTTTTGTTGTCTGCGAAACTGGACACCATCGAGAGACACCATCACGAAAGGATCGCCCCGCAATGGCGGAACACACATCAACCCTGGCGCCATCCGAAGTACAGTTACCCAGCGGCTACACCAGCCGCCCTGCCACGCTCGACGATCTCGACGCAGTGTATCGCATCATCTCGGATGACGCGCTGGCATCGAGCCAAGTGTGCAGTCGCTGAGCTAAGCAAAAAGCCCCTCCCCCGCACGCGGGGGAGGGGCTTGGGGTGGGGCGCCCACCTACGAATACGCGCACCCATTGGTGAGATTGCTGAACTCCTCCTGCAGGATGTAGGAGTGTCCATGATTGAGTTTGACCGACGCGCCTGAGCTATCGAGTGGCCCAAACGAATCGCGGCAGATGTCACCAATCTCACCAGCGGTATCGCCTTTGTACCAGCCGCCCGCGCCAATGGGATCGGTGACGGATTCGGCTTGCTCATGTGAAAACGTGTTGATCACCTGGTCGGCGTAGGCGTCGCCATAGGGGATCGGCCCCTGAGCGGTAGGCCCAAGCTGGCCAAACGTCTTGGGAACGCAGCTATACACGTAGTTCCCGATGAACTGATATTGGATGTCGGAGATGAAGGCGTAGATTGTCCCCGAATTCGTGGTATCATGGTAGCCGCAGAAGCCATTGCCGTTGGAATCGGGATACGTGCAGGAGTTTCCGGCGCACTCCTCAACGTCATAGCCTGTCAGCACAAACACCTCATCGGTGGCATGATCATCGCTCCAATGGTTCGCCGCGATGGCCCGCTCCGCCGACGCCTGTACCTCTTCGTCGGTGATGGGATCGCCTGGTGTACCGGCGTGCGGATAGGGCGTCGTATCCACATAGGCGCCGCCAAAGCGCATATTGTTGCGCACAGGGCCGCCGGTATCCCAATACTGCGTCAGCAAATTATAAAACGGCGTGCCGCCTACATCGCTGGCGTATTGCTTCACCAGCGACTCGAAGCGCGCGTTATTGCCGTCTGGCTCAAAGTTTTGGCCTTTGGGCAGCCAGAAGTCAATATAGATCGTCGCGGTGTGCATTACCGCGCCCTGATGATAGGTCATGCCGGGGCAGCCGTGCATACAGATAGGGAAGTTCAGACGCATACTCTGGCCGGAGGTCAGTGAGAACCGATGGAGCGTGCCCGTCAGGTTCCCTACGCAGGCGTAATGATCCGGCGGCAGGTTCTTCAGTATAAAGACGCCGTTTGCGTTGGCGACTGTTGAATAGGTTTGCGCGGTCTGCTGGCTGGTTGCCAGCGCCTCGTCATCGTTCCAACACGACACGTTCGCGTCGGCCACGCCCTGGCCGGTGGCGGCGTCGGTCACAGCGCCTGTGAGCGTGGCGGGTTGCAACGTGAGCGCCGCGCACGAGACGGATTGGCTTTGTGTCTGCGCCGGGCACGACTCCGCCGACGCCCCGCCTGCGCCAAAGTTCAGCGTGAGCGGCTGCGCGCCATGCCCACCGAGAATGAGTTTTGTTGGCAGGTATGAGGCGCCTGAGACCGAGCAGGTATACTTCTCGGCGGCGGGCACGGACAGCGAATAGACGCCGCTGGCGTTTGTTTGCGCGCTGAATGCGCCACAGGTGACGGTGGCCGCGATAGGTTTTGCCTTGTTGTAGCCGTTGATGCGCGCCGCTGGGTCTTGTCCATAGACAACGCCGCTGATCTGCTCGTGCGGGCCAATCACCAGTGGGCCGATCTGATACGCTATCGTCCCAACAATCGAGTAGATGACCGCCCCCACGATAAGCAGAACGACCAACGCCAGCGCGCCGCCTGCCGCGAAGATCGCGCCGCCGCGTCCGATGGGCCGTTTTGGCGGTGCAGGTGGCTTGGGTGGCTGAAAGGGCTGAATGGCTCCTTGTGGCGCGCCGGGCGCCAGCGGAGGAACTGTGTAGCCTCCCTGGTTCTCAGGACGAGGTGGAGCAATCACAGGCGAGTGCGCGCCCTGTCCTCCGGGATAGGCCATTGGCTGCCCAGGTTGTCCCGGAGAGCCGGGCTGCCCTGGTCGCGCATACGGAGCATACGGAGCATACGGAGCATACGGCGGATAAGCAGGCTGGCCATACGTTGGCGGCGGAGAGCCGGGCTGCCGCTGCGCCGGATACAGCGGCAGTGGCGGGTATTGCGGAGACTGTGGCGCCTGTGGCGATTGTGAGGTATAGGCTGGATAGCGCGGCGCGGGCTGTTGCTGCGGGTTCGCCGGGTTCGCTGGCTGACCAGGGTTCGCTGGTGGCGCTCCAGTTGGCCCCGGTTGCGCGCCCGCCTGGCGCATCGGCGTGAACGGCTGCGCAGGATAGGCCGGACGCTGTGGCTGTAGCTGTGGCGCAGGTTGTCCGGCGGGCGCATAGGGAGATTGTGGAAGCTGTGGCGCGCCCTGCGCTGGTGGCTGGTGGGGCGCCTGTTGGCCGGATTGCCCATCCGGCGCATTTGGACTATTCGGGTCATTTGGATTGTTAGGGTTGTTGGGCGAATTGTATCCGTAGTTTCCCATTGTGACGAGCTTTCCAGTCCCTACCGGCAGGGTATTCCATATGGTGAACACAAACAGCACAACGACAAAACCGCTTGCAGTATAGCAGATCATCCTCCTGGCAGGGAATATGCCATGACCTCAGTGTGGTCGCTTCAGTCAATCAACTGTGACGATCTCAACACGCGAGTCAGTGATCTCCACATCTGGGCGCGTCGCCTCGATGTAGCGGATGGCGTGCTCGATCACCTCGCTGGCGTGCGCGGCGTCGTTGCTCACATAGGCCAACCCAATCGTCAGCAGATTCCAGCTTTCGAGTGATTCCACCTCGGCGGCGGAGACACCAAACTGCGCGCGCAGCTTCGCCAGCGCCGAGCGCGCCACCTGGCGTTTGTCTTTGAGCGAGCCGCTATCAAACAGGCGAAGCGTGACGATGCCAGAGCCAATATACATGCAGTGTTATCCTGCGCGCTACGATCCCGCGCGCGTGAGGGTGTCTTGTGGGGCGTTGGATGGCGTATTGGGCGTATTGGGCGTATCGGATGGCGTGGGCAGAGTAAGAGTATAGCCGGCGTCGCGGGTCAGCAGCATACGGCTGATTTTCCTCGGCGGGTCAACGATCATTGCCCAGGCGCTCTGTGCGATATATGCGCTGATGGGCAGACGTTCGGGTGGTTGTTCCTGGCCGCCCTCGTGGCTGGTATGCGCCAGGATCGCCGTGCGCAGGTCGCCAGCCGTCTCGCCGGGAAAGAGCGTGTAGCCCGCGCCGATGTGCTGCCAGAAGTGCGCGTCGCTGCTGCCCGTCTCGGCTAGCCCCCATTGCTCGTTGAGCGTGCGCGCCTGTTCGCGCATGGCGGCGTTGGCGGGCGAGGGATTATACAGTTCGATGGCGTCTATCGGGTAGCCCTTGTTCAGCAACTCCTCGATTTTGCGGCGGCTTAGGCTCGGCACGAGACGTCCCAGTGGATGAGGGATGACGCAGAGGCCACCCTGTCCCTTGATCGCTTCGATGGCCTCCTCGACATGGGTGAGCATCTTCACACGCTGCTTCGTAAACAGGCCGAGAAAATGGCCTTCGCGCGTCGTCACCTCGATCCCCCAGATCAGGTGGATGTCAGTGATCCCCTCGCGGTCGATGATCTCTTGCGTGCGTTTGGCGCCTTCCAGGTGATCGTGATCGGTGATGGCGATCACTTTCAGACCACGCCGCCGCGCCTCGCTCAGCACGCGCTGTGGGCTGGCCGTGCCGTCGCCCAGGTTGGTGTGCATATGCAGGTCGGCCTTAGAAAGCCGGGGAGTATTGGTGGTGTTGGTCTCGCTCGTTACAGTTTCAGTCATAACCGGAAGTTGACCCATTGGGCGCGCCGGTTCACTCCGCATGGCGTTCGTTCCGCCGGAGGAAGCCAATCGCTGCTGGCGTGTACGCGCCCTCGCTAC
>Ga0070737_10001773_pt1 | contig 29008 bp, 25 predicted proteins | sample Coa_R1_10_FD_66438 | JGI IMG/M metagenome (GOLD analysis project Ga0070737, IMG submission 66438) | Surface soil microbial communities from Centralia Pennsylvania, which are recovering from an underground coalmine fire - Coalmine... | ecosystem: Environmental > Terrestrial > Soil > Unclassified... | reverse complement strand
GACGGTCGATGACGCTGACGCCGACGATGGGAACCCCCGCTCGCTGGACGCTCTGAAGCGTCCGCTCGTCGCCCCCGAAGTAGGTCAGCAGGACGCCCGCCACGCGCTGCTCCAGCAGGAGCTCGATCCGCTCGCGCTCAACCGCCGGATCGCTATCGGTGTCGCAGATGATCGCCACATACCCGGCGCCAGCGATGCGCCGCTCGATCAGCTTCGTCAGCTCTGCGTAGAACGGATTGGAGAGGTCCCCGACGAGCACCCCGGCGGTCGCGGCGTGGCGGCGCTTGAGATCCCGCGCCAGGCCGTTTGGCCGGTAGTGGAGCTGTTCGATCGCGGCCTCGACGCGCGCGCGCGTCTGGGCGGCCACGGGCGCTGAGCCGTGGATCACGTTTGACACCGTCGATTTGGAGACGCCGCTCAGTCGCGCGACGTCGATGATCGTCGGGTCACGCCGAACCGCCTGGCGCTCCCGGGCTGCATGGGGTATCGCTCCATCTGTGCCCACCCGTGGCATGGCTCGTTCCAAACATACAACGGGCCTGGCGTCGGGACGCACCGCCGTCGCGGACCCGGACCTCGCAGCGGCCGCGCGCCATCCGCCGCTGCGCCCGACCTCCGGTGCCCGACGGCGCCGCCTCTCGGCGGCCCCCATGCATCCTCGGCCGGCTCCACTCGGCAGATTGGAACGTTCCTAGTCACCCTTGCTTTCCCCCGCGACTACTGATAGCGTCCCCGAATTGGAACGTTACACCCGGAGTTGGGGGGATCTATGAGTGCCACCGCTGCGAGTTCCGAGAGCCATGCCCCCGGCGGGCTGTTCACCCGCCAGGCGTCCGGCCTGGTCCGCGAACTGGGCATCCCGGCGGCGACGGGCATATCGCTGGCGTCGGTAGCGATCGTCAATACATTCATCAACTTCAACGCGGGCCTGACCGCCTTCAGCAAGGCCGAGATGTATCTGCCGCTGCTGGCGGGCGCCGTGATCTGGCTTGTTGCGATGTTCGCCTACCGGCATCTACTCGAGGCGGTGCCACGAGCGGGTGGCGAATACGTGTTCCTCTCACGGATCGTGTCACCGGCCGCCGGCTCGATGGCGGGCATCGCCATCGCGGTCGTGTTCACCTGGGTGCTGGCGGCCAACGCCCACTTCGCCGCGACCTTCACCCCGTTCATGCTGACGGGGCTCGGCGATGCATTCTCCAGCTCGGCGCTCGCCAACGCCGCAAACCACGTGTCGAGCAACGGCGCGGTTGCCGCGATCAGCGTCGGCGTGATGCTGATCGTTGCCGGCCTCTCGATCTTCTCGCTCAAGCGCGTGGCGCAGATCATTCTCGCTCTGATCGTGCTCCAGATGGTGGCGTTCCTGGCCCTGGCGCTGCTGCTGGCAGACCACTCCCATGCGGACTTCGTCGCGGCGTTCGGCAGCTACAGCCACCATGGCGGCGCGTATCGGGCGATCATCGCGGCGGGCAAGGCCAGCGGCGTGGCCTACGGAGCGTCCTTCGCGGCCATGGTCGGGATCATCCCGTTCATGGTCCTCAACTACAACGGGGTCCTGTATTCCTATTACGTCGGGGGCGAGCTGAGGCGCCCCGGGCGCACCTACCTCTGGGCCTCGGCCATCAGCCTCGGTGTCCTGGTGATCGTCTGGGTCGGCGTGTGGGCCCTCCTGCGGCGCACCGCCGGCCTTGACTTCATGCAGGCCCAGGCGAATCTGGGTGCAAGCGATCCCGGCACGCTTGCCAGGATCTCCACGCTCAGCAGCCAAGCGGGCGGCCTCGGCTACGGCCTGGTGCTCTCGGGCGATCCAATAACCAAGATCCTGTTTGCCACCGCGGTTCCCGCCGCCGAGATAGCGGTGAACCTCGCCTTCGTCGCGGTCACGACTCGGGTTCTGTTCGCGCTCGCCTTCGATCGGCTTTTGCCCGTCGGGGTCGCGCGCGTCGGCGAGCGCAACCACGCACCCGTTGTGGCGATCGGGATCGTGCTCACGATGAGCATTGCCTTCTCGATTCTCACCGTTTATGCGAACGTGTCCAACATCGTCGCGCTGGAGAGCCTCTTCTTCGCACTCATCCTTCTGGCAGGAGGCGTCTCGGCGCTGCTCCTCGCCCACCGGCGACCGGATCTGGTGCGCAGGGCCGGCGCCGGCGACGTCGAACGCGTCGCCGGCATCCCGAAGATCACGCTGATCGGAGCGGCGACCACGGCGCTTGCCGTTTTCACAGTCGTGCTTGTGGTCGTGCACTCCAACGTCTACGGCAAATTCAGCGCCGAGTCAGTGATCACCCTGCTCGTGATCCTGCTTGCCGGACCTACGCTCTACGCGGTCGCCCGCCTGATCCGCCGGCAGCGAAACGCGATCGACCTGAGCCAAGCGATGAGGGAGCTGCCACCCGAGTGAGCCCGTTGAGGCGAAATGCCCGACGCCGCGCCTGCCGCGGCGGACCCGCGCTGCGCATCTTCTTCGCGACCGATGTCCACGGCTCGGAGCGATGCTTTCGCAAGTTCCTTGCCGCCGCGGAGGTCTATCGAGCAGATGTACTGCTGCTCGGGGGCGACGTTGCCGGCAAGGGACTGATACCGGTCGTCAGGCACAACCGGTCGGTGAGCGCCGAGGTGCATGGGCAGCGCGTCACGGTTCCAGAAGCTCAGGCCGACCGCCTCAGCGCCGACATCAACCTGCTCGGCTTCTACCCCGTCCGGATGGAGCCAGACGAGGTGGAGGCGCTGAATGACAGCGAGGAGCTCGACAGGCTATTTCGCAGGGAGATCGTCGCCCAGCTGACCCGCTGGTGCGAGCTCGCGGCTGAGCGGCTCGCGCCCGCTGTGCGCTGCATCATCACGCCGGGCAACGACGACCCGCTGGAGATCGACGCGGTCCTGGCGGCGGCGCCGCGGATCGAGTCTCCCGAGCGCCAGCTTTGTGACCTGGGCCCTGTAACTCTCGCCAGCCTGGGCGATGTGACGCCAACGCCGTGGCACACCGAGCGCGAGTATTCGGAGGAGCAGCTGGCCGAGCGGATCTCTGCCATGATGGACCAGCTGCCGGAGGGCCGGCCCAGCGTAATCAACTTTCACTGCCCGCCCTACAGCTCCGGGCTGGACACGGCGGCCGAGCTCGACGCTCAGCTGCGACCGGTCCTGCGCGGGGGTCGTCCCAGCTTTGTTCCGGTTGGCAGCACCGCGGTGCGGGAGGCGATCAAGCGCTACCAGCCGACGGTCGCCCTGCACGGTCACATCCACGAATCCCGGGGAGCGCAGAAGATCGGCTCGACGCTGTGCATCAACCCCGGCAGCGACTACACGGCCGACGTGCTGCGCGGAGCCATCGTCGACATAGCGGCCGACGGCAGCTGCCACGACTTTCTACTGACGACCGGTTGATCGTGGCCGTGAGCGCCTCGAGCCCGATCGACACGCCGCTCGCGGATCCGGTCGCCGAGGCGCTGCGTCTGGTGGCCAGCGCAGGGAAATGCGGCTTGGTGGTCAGGGTGCTGGGAGGCGCCGCGGTGCTCCTGCGGGCGCCCGGCCAGCGCCCCCTGATTCCCCGCGAGGTCCGCGACATCGACATCGTCACGCCGCGAGGCGCAGGGCGTGCCCTGGAGCAGCTGCTGCCCAGGCTGGGCTACCTCCCGGACGAGATGTTCAACGCCCTGCATGGCGCGCGCCGCCAGCTGCACGTCGATCCCGTCAACCACCGCAAGCTCGACATCTTCGTCGGGGCCTTCTCGATGTGCCATGAGATCCCGATTGATGAGCGTCTCGAGCACGAGGGGGTGACCGTGCCACCTGCGGAGCTGCTGCTGACCAAGTTGCAGATTGTGGAGCTAAACCAGCGCGACGAGCACGACATCTACACGCTGTGCTACCACCACGAGCTGATCGACGGACCGGGTCCCGGCATCGACGCGGTCCTCGTTGCCGACCTGTGCGCCCGTGACTGGGGGCTGTGGCGCACCGCTTGCGGCACGATCGAGCGCTGCTGCGCCGACCTACCGAGCACCGAGCTTGCAGCGGACGCAAAGACGCTGATCGACGCGCGACTGCGAGGGCTGCGAGAGCGGATTGACGCCGCCGAGAAGAGCTCCAGGTGGCGCAGGCGAGCGTGGATCGGCGAGCGGGTGCGCTGGTATCAGCAGCCGGAGGAGCCCGAGTAGGGCCCAACGCTGCTGCGCGCCGTCACGGCGCCGCGTGCGCGGGCACTGCCTCGACAGCTCACGCTGCGCTCGCAGCGCCGACAACCGGTCGTGCCGGGGCACACCGACAGTGGCCCTTGCCTTGCTCGGGCGTACGACGGGGATGCGGTTTGAGGGGCGAGCGGCTGTGGCTGCGCGGCATCATATCCGCCGCCGCCCCCCGGTTCCGAAGGCGTTGGCGGCGATCGCGTCTCTGACGTACTTGGCCAACCCTGGCTCAAGCTCGTCGAAGTGGGCGGAGAAGTGCGGATCGGCGACGTACATCTCGCCCAGCTTCAGGTGCATCTCCCCAGAGCACGGGTAAAACCAGCGGTCGATGTGCAGGCGCGCGCGCTCGGCGGCCGCTCGCGCGGCCTGCCCGTCGGCCGGCTCCCCGGATCGCTTGAGCTCGGCGAAGCGCTGCTCGATCTCCTGCGCCTGCGCCTTGATCTCCTGCCACTGGCGCGCGCTGAGGCTTGCCGCTCGGCGCGCCGAGTCCGCGTACGCGGAGGTGTGCCCCCAGCGCTCGCGCGCCTCCTCCTGGTGAGGATCCAGGTCCAAGCCCTCAAACATCTCGTCCTCCTCAGTCTCCTGGTCTGCTTCGATGGCGGCGATCGCGCGATCGAGCGCCCGCGCCAGCCCGCCGAGCCGTGCCAGCTCGGCGTCGACCAGCTCACGCTGCGCTCTGAGCGCCGACAGCCGGTCGTGCCCGGGCGCGTCGAGCAGGGCGCGGATCTGGTCCAGCGGAAAGCCGAGCGCCCGCCAGCCGAGGATCTCGCGCAGCCGCTCGAGGTCGCTGTGCGAGTACAGCCTGTAGCCGGCTTCGCTGCGGGCGCTCGGTGACAGCAGCCCCCGCTCGTCGTAATGGTGAAGTGCCCTGACGGTGACCCCCGCGAGGGCGCTGACCTCGCCGATTGTCTTCACGCACACCAAGCTACGGCCTGACGCAGCGTGAGGGTCAAGGCCCGTCGACGCGGCCCGGCGGCACAATCGGCTGCATGGGCCGCTTCGCCGACTTCGCCGCCGAGGGACTCGTGGTGCTCGACGGCGGTCTGGCGACCCAGCTTGAGGCTCAGGGCAACGACCTGGCGGGCGCGCTGTGGTCCGCCCGGCTGCTGCGCGACGCCCCGGATGAGATCGTCGCCGCGCACCGCGCCTTCTTCGATGCCGGTGCCGACGTCGCGATCACCGCCAGCTACCACGCGAGCTACACCGGCCTTGCGGCCGCGGGGGCCTCAGCCGCCGAGGCGACCCGGCTGATCGCGCTGTCGGTCGCGCTGGCCCGCCGCGCGCAGCCGGCGGGCCGCCGGACGCTGGTCGCCGGCTCGGTCGGCCCCTATGGCGTGGTGTGGGCCAACGGCAGCGAGTACACCGGCGACTACCGGGCCGCAGGTGATGCGGAGATCGCTTCCGAGCAGCGCCGGCGCATCCACGCCCTGGTGGCGGCGGGCGCCGATCTGCTTGCGGTCGAGACGATCCCCAGCGGCCGTGAGGCCGCGATCCTCGGGGGACTGCTCGCCGAGCTGTCCGGCATCGAGGCGTGGGTGACGTTCTGCTGCCGCGATGGGAGTCGTCTCAGCGACGGCACGCCGATCGTCGAGGCGGTGCGGGCGGTGACCGGCGCGGAGGCGGTCGCCGCGGTCGGCATCAACTGCACGCCTCCACAGCATGTCGAGTCGCTGATCGACCGGATTCGCGGCGCCACCGATCTGCCGATCGTCGCGTACCCCAACTGGGGCGCGGCGTGGGACGCGGAGTCCCGCACCTGGTCGGATAGGGGATCGACGCTCGCTGAGTTCCCACCGGATCTGCTGGATCGCTGGCGCTCTGCGGGCGCGTCGGTGATCGGAGGCTGCTGTGGCATCGGCCCGCACGCGATCGCCGCGATACACGACTGGCGCGAGGCGCGCATGGCGGGCTCGCGCGCAGCGGCGGCGGGGCGCTCAGCGGCGGCGGGGCGCTCAGCGGTGGCGGGGCGCGCAGCGGTGGAGGGGCGCGCATCGACGGGGCCGCGGGCGCCGGTGTCGCGTTCGGCCGAGTGGGAGGGCCCGTAGCGTCCTCAGCCGGCCGAGCGCGTCACCCCCGGGCGTAGAGCGCCACGCGGGCGGCGATCGAGATGGCGGCGCGCAGGTGGTCGGCTGCGCTCGGTGCGGGAGGCTCGGAGAGCTCGGCGGCAAGCTCCTCGAGCGCGCGTGCAGGGGGAGACGCCGCATTGGCGGCGATGTCGCGGAAAGCGCGCGCGCCCTCCCGCGCCACGGCGGGCTCCAGACTGCAGATCGTCTCAAATCGCCGTGTGCGGGCAGGACTGGATCGGTGGCACCGGCCCGACCCCGCCGCCGCGGGCTCCGCGCTCCCGGCGCGAGGCTGCTGCATCGCGCCGGCGGGCTGCGCGTTCTGTGCCGGCGACGGGAGCAGCGCGCCGGTGGGCTGCGCGCTCTGTGCCGGCGACGGGAGTAGCGCGCTGGTGGGTCCCTGGCTCGCTGTGGCCGGCGGCCGCACCGCGCCGGCCGGCTGCTCGCGGGCCGCCAGGCAGGCCGAGATCTCCGGTGCGTCGCAGATCACCACCCACTCGCGCAGGATCGGGTCGCGTGGGCCGGCCGAGATCTCGGCCGGCCAGCGATCGCCCGGACGCGGATGCTCGAAGTCTGCGATCACGATGGCGGCCCTTGCGCTCTGCGCCAGGTCGCGCCAGCGGGCCTCCGATCGTCGGTAGAACCGCTCGCGCTGAAAGCAGGCAAGCAGCAAAGGTCGCCGTGCCCGCGCACACAGCTCGTCCTCGAGCGCCCAGGTGAGCCACAGGAGCGCCCGTCTGTCCAGCAGCTCGACCTGCAGCTCGCCGAACCGCTCCCGCAGCGCGCAGAACACCGACCCACGCCGCTGCGCTCGCGCCTCCCGCGCGCGTTCGATCGCCCCGGCGAGCGACAGGCCCGCGTCGCGGGCGCGCCGGATAGCCAGCACCGCGTCCACGTCCTCCGCCAGGTAGCGGCGGTGACCGCTCGGCAACCGGCGCGGGGCCGGGAAGCCGTGACGCGCCTCCCACATGCGCAGCGTCGCCTCGGCGACGCCCGTGCGCCGCGCGAGCTCGCCGATCGTCAGCGCGGGCCTTGGCGCTGCGGTCGTCACACACGCTCCGCGCGGAGGATCATCGGCCCTCCGCCTGGCTGGCGGCGTGCGCCGCGGGGCGCGCCGCTCGGCGGCAGGTCGCCCGCGTCCACCCTGCCAGATAGCTCAACACCGATGGTAGCTTTTTATCACCGCCTGTGCAGGTTTGCCCAATGACCGGCTACTACGACGACGACTCGATGATCCGGCGTGTCCATCGAGAGCGCGTGGTCGCGCTCTCGGGCAGCCGCGCGCTCCTCATGCAGGCGGCGCACCCGGTCGCCTTCACCGGATTCTTCGCCTCGACGAGCTCGCTGGGGGACCCCTACGCGCGCTTGGAGCGGACCGCGCGCGTGATCGACACGGTTGTGTTCGGCTCAAAGCAGGCTGCCGATCGAGCCACGCGGAGGGTCCGCGCGACCCACCGCAGGGTGCGCGGAGTGCTCGACCGCGACGCCGGCCGGTTCCCGGCCGGCACCCCGTGGGCCGCCGACGATCCGGAGCTTTTGCTGTGGATCGTGGCCACGCTGGCGGATTCGGGGATGCTCGTGTTCGAGCGCTACGTCCGCGGGATGACGCGTGATGAGCGGGAGCGCTACTGGCAGGACTTCCGCCTGCTGGGCTCCCTCTTCGGGCTGGGCGAGTCGGACATGCCCGCCACCCACCGCGAGCTGCGCTCCTACATGCACGCGATGCTCACCGGCGACGTCCTGCACGTCACCGAGCAGGCGCGCGAGCTTGCCATCGCGATCGTCCTGCGTCCGCCGGTGCCAATCGCGATGAGGCCGCTCGTGGAGCTGGCCAACTTCGTGACGATCGGCCTGCTCCCGCGGCGGCTGCGCCGGGAGTACGGCCTGGCGTGGGACCCGATCCGCGGAATCGTGCACCGGGGCGGTGCCGAGTACGCCCGGCGGCTGGTCCTGCCGTTCTTGCCCGGGCGGCTGCGCTACGCGCCGCGGCGGCTTGCGCAGCCTGCCTGACGCGATCTTGACCCGAAGCCTCTCGCCTCGCTGTGCGCCGCGCCCCTCCGCGCTTCGCACAAGGAGCCGGCCCTACGCGCCGGTGGCGACGAGCTCTTGGATCGTCTCCGCGCCGGCCGCGCGCACGAGCGCCGACAGCTCACGGTTTAGGCGGCTCGGCCACAGTGGCCCGCCGTAGACAAAGCCGGTGTAGGCCTGCACCAGCGTGGCGCCGGCGCGGATCCGCTCCAACGCGTCCGTGGCCGTCTCCAATCCGCCGACCGAGACAAGCACCACCCGCTCATCGGCCGCCGCCCGCAGGAGGCGCAGCACCTCCAGCGCGCGCGCGCGCAGCGGCGGGCCCGACAGACCCCCCGGACGCCCGGCGAGGCTGGGCGATCCGGCGAGTCCGGTCCGTGCGGTGGTCGTGTTGACGGCGACGATCCCGTCGATCCCGAGCTCCCCGGCGGAGCGCCCGATCGCCCCGATCTGCTCGTCGGGCAGGTCAGGCGAGATCTTGACCAGCAGCGGCGGCGGCGCCGCCAGGGAGGCGAGCTCTGAGCGCACCGCGGCGACCAGCTCGCCGAGCGAGTCGAGCGCCTGCATATCTCGCAGCCCCGTCGTGTTCGGGGAGCTCACGTTGAGCACCAGCAGGTCGGCGAGATGAGCCAGCCGCCGAGCTGACGCCCGGTAGTCGGCGTGGACGTCGGTGGCGGCGCGAGAGCGCCCGATGTTCACCGCCACCGGGACGCGCCATGCCCCCGCCCCGGGCTGGTCCCCTGTTCGGCTCCCATACCGGTCCTCGCCTGCGCGCGCACCCCGATCGCGGCTCAGGCGCCGCGCGGCCCGGTCAGCGCCCGGGTTGGGGAACCCCATGCTGTTGATCAACGCGCGGTCGGCGGGCAGGCGGTGCAGGCGTGGCCGAGCGTTGCCGGCCTGGGCCAGCGCCGTGACCGTCCCGACCTCCACGAACCCGAACCCCAGCGCCGCGAGCGTCCGAAAGGCGACAAGCCGCTTGTCCAAGCCGCCGGCCAGGCCCAGCGGGGAGGGGAACGTCAGGCCGAGCGCGCGCACCCGCAGGCGCGGGTCATGCGCTCCCAGCCGATCGTCCAGCATGCCGAGCGCGCGCGGAGCCCCGCCGGCCACCTGGAGGGCACGGAGCGCAAGCTCGTGAGCAGCCTCGGGAGGGAGGAGGCCGAGCATGCGCGCAGACAGCGCCGGGCGAGTCAACGCCGCGCCTCCGAGCGGTGGGTCGGCTCGCCCGGTGCCCGCGCCCCCGGCGCTCGCCTCGGTGTTTGGGGCGGCGGTGTCTGGGTCCGCAGACCCTGCGCTCTCCTCCGCAGCGGGAGCGCTCGCGTGTGCGACTGAGCGGCGCTGTGCACCCCATCAGCTTGCCAGCGCGCGCGGCCGGCGGTCCGCTCGACAGGGCCGGGACCTCGTCACGGGTTGGCGGGCGGCGGCTCTCGTCCTGTATAAACCACGCCGCGATGGCAGCCGTCGCCGAGCAGACCGACTCACGCGGACGCGGCGGCCGGGTTCTGTTCCAGGTTCCGTTCAGCAGCCCGATGGGCGACGCGGAGCTCGCGCGCCTGGCGCACCTCTTGGACATGACGACCAGCATGGCGCCGAAGATGAACCCGGATCCGGCCGATCCCGGAGTGGCGCGCCTTGACCGCTTCACCGGCCTGTACCTGGAGCGCGGCGAGGGTGAGGGCCAGTGGATTCTGGAGGCGCGCACCTGGGGCCGACCGCCGAGCGCTGCCGTCCGTCGCTGGCAGGTCCGCGCCGCGCAGGCCGCCCGCGCGCTTGACCCGAGCGTGACCGTCCCGCCTGCTCCTGACGGCTCCGCTCCCTCACGATCGGCCTGACCGTCGCTGGCGGCGCGCTCACCGACGCGCGCGCGGCGGAGCGGATTGGGCAGCTCGCCGACTGCCCGCCGCCGGTTCGAAAGCTTGTGCCCGAGCCGGCGCTCGGCGTCTGCGCCTGAGCCGGACCGGACCGTGTCGCCGCTGACGCTCCACCCACCCGCGCGGGCACGGACGCCTTGAGAGAATCGGGCCGCTGGTGGCTTGCATCGCACCACCCACCCGCGCGGGCGCGGACGCCTTTGGTTTGTGTGAAGCGACAGCTGCCGCCAACGAGCCGCCGGCTAGGCTGACGGCGCAGTGTCCAGCGCCAGCGCCTCACTGATCGGCGCCCCGCTCGCCCGGCGCGAGGATGCGCGCGTCCTGCGCGGCGAGGCCCTCTACGTCGACGACGTCGAGTGTGCCGGCGCCGTGCATGCCGCGTTCGTGCGCAGCCCGCACGCTCGGGCGCGCATCCGCGCGATCCGGGCGCCCGATCGTGCCGAGGGCCTGCTCTCGGTCATGGGGGCCGCCGACCTGGGGCCCCTGCGCCGGTTCCCGATCACTGCGCCGCCGGGCGTGGAGGTGGTGGACTCCGAGGCGCACCCGGTGCTCGCCGACGGTGAGGCTCGGTACGCGGGCCAGCCGCTGGCGATCGTGCTCGCGTCGACCCGCGCGCTCGCCGAGGATGCCTCGGAGCTGGTGGAGGTCGACCTTGAGCCGCTGCAGCCGGTCCTGTCCGCGCGTGACTCCCAGGTGGAGATGGTGCGCTTCAGCGTGCGTGAGGGAGACGTCGACCGGGCGTTTGAGAGCGCCGCGCACGTCGTGCGCGGGCGCTACTCGCTTCCGCGCCTGGCGGCGGTGCCGATCGAGCCGCGCGGCTGCCTTGCGCGCCACGACCCCGCGACCGGTCTGCTCACCGTGTGGTGCTCCGCGCAGGACGTCCACCGGCCGCTCTCGCAGCTGGCCCACATACTCGACCGCGCACCCGAGTCGATCAGGCTGATCGTGCCCGACGTAGGAGGAGCGTTCGGCTCAAAGGGTACGGTCGCGCCCGAGGTGGCGGCGGCCGCCGCGGCCGCGATCCGCCTCGGGGTCCCCGTCAGATGGACCGAGGATCGGATGGAGAACCTGACGGCCTGCTATCAGGGGCGCGGGGTGCTGGGCGACCTGGAGCTGGCGTTCGATGGCGAGGGGCGCATGCTCGCGCTTCGCGCCCGAATCCTCGCCGACCTGGGAGGTCATCTGCTCACGACCACGCCCGTCCCGCCGCACACGGTCGCGACCTTGCTGTGCGGCTGCTACGCGATCCCGGCTGCCGACATCCAGGTACGCGGGATGCGAACGAATCTGGCGCCGACCGGCCCATACCGCGGCGCCGGCAGGCCCGAGGCCGCTCACATGATCGAGGCGCTCGTCGACCAGGCGGCCCGCGAGCTTGGCATCGACAGGGTGACGCTGCGCCGGCGCAACCTGATCCGCAGCTTCCCGCATCGAGTCCCGACCGGCCTTGTGTACGACTCGGGCGACTTCGAGCGCTGCCTGGATCTGGCGCTCGAACATGCCCGGCAACCCAGGTCGCCGTCTGCTGCGCCTCAGGCCGCAGTCGCGAGCTCTCCGGTGGGGCCGGCCGCGTCCTCACCCGCCGCCAGGCCCGGCGCCGTGTCGGGGTTCGGCGTGGCGCTTTACGTCGAGCGCTCGGGTGGCGCATGGGAGAGCGCCGCCGCGCAGCTGCTGGATGGCGGCCGCTTTGAGATCTCCTCAAGCTCGCGTCCCCACGGGCAGGGTCATGACACCACCTTCGCCCAGATCGCCGCGCAGCGGCTGCGCGTCGCGCCGGACGCGATCGAGCTGCGGTTCGGCGACAGCTCCAGCTCGCCGCCGGGGGTCGGAACCTTCGGAAGTCGGTCGGTCGCGCAGGCGGGCTCCGCGGTTGCGCTCGCCGTGGATGAACTCATTGATCGCGCACTGGGCCTCGCGGCCCAGCTTCTCGGCGCGCCCGTCGCCGAGGTGGCTCTCCGCGACTCCGGGTTCGTGCGCGTGGGCTCGGACCGGCCGCCGGTGGACTGGTCCGCGCTCGCCGAGCGGACTGCGGCGAGCGGGTCGCCGCTGCGCGCGCAGGCGCGGTTTGAGTCCGGCCAGGTGTTCTCCTCGGGCGCGCATGCCGCGCAGGTGTCGATCGACCGGGACACCGGCGAGCTGGCGATCGAGCGCCTGGTCGCCGTCGACGATGCGGGGAGGCTGATCAACCCCCTTCTGGCGCACGGCCAGGTGCTTGGCGGCGTCGTGCAGGCGCTGGGCGAATGCCTGTGCGAGGAGGTCGTCCATGACGAGTCCGGGCAGCCGAGATCCGCCTCGCTGCTGGACTACCGCCTGCCGACCGCCGCCGAGATCCCCCCGATAGTGCTCGACGACGTGCAGACTCCGACGCCTCTGAACCCGCTGGGCGCCAAGGGCGCGGGCGAGGGGGGCGCGGTCGGGGCGCTGGCGGCGGTCGCAAACGCGGTCGCGGACGCGCTCGGGGGTCGCGTGGTCGAACCCCCCTATACATCTGAGAAGCTGTGGCTGGCGCTCCACGAGGCCTCGGTGGCGCAGGGCGAGACGCGGACGCCGGAGCCGGCAGCCGGTGGTTCGCCGGCCGCTGAGCGACAGCGCGCCTCGCGCTCGCCCTCGGCCGTCGCGGCGGCCGTCACTGCGCCGCCGCCGGCGCGGAGATCGAAGCCGGCGCCTGTGGCCACGAACGGCAGCCCTCCGCCGCGGCAGGCGCCCACTGCGGCGACCGGAGGGCGAGCATTGGGGGGACGAGCATCGGACGGCAGGGCCGCGCGGGCCGCTCTTGTGGCGGCCCTGGCGCTTGCGGCGATGGGCGCCCTGGCCGTGCGCCGGAGGCGCGCACGGTGAAGCCGGCGCCGTTTGACTACAGGGCGCCGCGTTCGCTGGACGCCGCGCTTGAGCTGATCGCCGGCGAGGATGCGCGTCCTCTGGCCGGCGGCCAGAGCCTGATTCCGATGCTCAACTTCCGTCTCGCGCGCCCGTCGCGGCTGGTCGACCTCCACTTGGTCGCCGGCTTGGACGCGATGCGCGTGAGCCGCGGGGACGGGTGCCTGTCGATTGGAGCGATGACCACGCAGGCGATGGTCGAGCGCTCCCCAGAGGTTGCGCAGCGCTGGCCGCTGCTGGCGGAGGCGGTCGCGCACGTGGGCCATGCCGCCATCCGCGCGCGGGGAACAGTGGGGGGCTCGGTTGCGCACGCCGACCCGGCTGCCGAGCTCCCGACGGCCCTGACGGCGCTTGACGCCCGGTTCCGGCTGTGCAGCGTTCGCGGGGAGCGCACCCTCACGGCCAGCGAGCTGTTTTGCGGGGCGCTGACGACCGCGATCGCGTCCGACGAGCTGCTTGTGGAGGTGGAGGTTCCCGTCGCGCCTCCCGGCGCGAGGATGGCGTTCGTCGAGCACGCGCGGACGCATGGGGACTTCGCGCAGGGTGGGGTCGCCGTGGTGGTGGCAGCCGACCGTCACGCCTCCGTCGCGCTGCTGGGCGCCGGGCCGACGCCCGTGCGGGCGCCCGACGCCGAGCGGGCGCTCATCGAGGGCGCCGACGCCCGCCAGGCGGCAGAGCTCGCGGTCACGCGGCTGCCCGATGGGCACCGACGCGCTCTGCTGCGGGCGCTGGTGGTGCGAGCGCTTGAGCGGGTGGGGAGATGACGCCCACCCAGGGGGGGAGATGACGCCCACCCAGGGGAGCGACCATGCCGCCGGCGCACAAGCGGGCTCGAGCGTGCAGAGGTCCGCGGCGGCGCGGGGGGCGCCGCCGGCGCGCACCGCGCTCGACGCCCACCAGCGCGCCAAGGTCAGCGTGGAGATCAACGGGCGCATCTATGAGCAGGACGTGGAGTCGCGCACGCTGCTGTCGGACTTCATCCGCCATCAGGCTGGCCTTCGAGGCACGAAGGTCGGTTGCGAGCACGGCGTGTGCGGCGCATGCACGGTGCAGCTGGACGGCGAGCCGATCCGCTCCTGCCTGATGCTCGCCATCCAGGCGCACGGGCGATCGCTGCGCACGGTGGAGGGGCTGGCCGGAGAGGGCGGCGACCTGTCGCCGCTGCAGCGCGCATTCTCTGAGCACCATGCGCTGCAGTGCGGCTTCTGCACCCCAGGCATGCTGATGACGGCCGATGCGCTGCTGCGAAGCGCACGCGAACGCGGCGTGGAGCTCGACGAACGCGCCGTGCGCGCTCAGCTGGCGGGCAACCTCTGCCGCTGCACCGGCTATCAGGGCATCGTGGCCGCGGTCCTGGCGGCGGCCCGCTCGCCCATCTGAGGACGCCGGTCCCAGATGGCGTCGATCTCCGGTCAGACCAATAGCGAGAGGGGCCTCTCAAGCAGCTCGCGCACCCGCGCCAGAAAGCGCGCCGCGTCGGCGCCGTAGAGGATTCGGTGGTCGCAGGCGAGCGTCAGCTCCAGCGTCTCGCGGGCGACGATCTCCCCGCTGGGCTCGTCGACCACGGGGCGGCGGCGCAGCGCGCCCACTCCCAGGATCGCCGCCTGCGGCGGGTTGATGACCGCCGACATCCCGTCGATCCCGAACATGCCCAGATTCGACACGGTGAACGTGCCCCCGCCGAGCTCGGCCGGCGTGATCGTGCCGTCGCGCACCCTCGCCGCGAGGTGGCGCGAGGCTTCGGCCAACTGCGCCAGCGACAGTTGATCGGCGTCGAAGATCGTGGGCACCACGAGCGCGTCCGGAGCAGCGACGGCGATCCCGACGTTCACGCGCGAATACTGCTCGAAGGACTCGTCGCGGTAGCTGGCGTTCACCCGGGGGAACTCGCGCAGCGCCAGCGCCGACGCCCTGACCACCATGTCGTTGAAGGAGGGCAACGGGTCGCAAAGCCCCCGCAGCTGCTCGCGCAGGGCCGCCGCGCGCGCCATGTCGACCTGGCAGCGCAGCTCGAAGTCGGGCACCGTCGCTCGCGACTGCGCCATCCGGCGCGCGATCGTCCGCTGAGTATGGGACAGCTCCAGCCGTGTGAGCTCACCGCGGGCACCGTGCGCGCCCGCGGGAGGCACGGGCGCTGGCGCGATCGCCGCAGCGCCCTCGGAATCCTCCGGTCCGGCCTCCGCTGCGGTGGGAGGTCTCGCCCCCACTGCGTCGGGAGGCGCGACGCCGGCCGACTGGGCGCGCGCGGTGGGCCTGACCCCGGCCGACTGGGCGCGCGCGGTGGGTCTGACCCCGGCCGCTCGCTCGATGTCGGCGCGCACGACCCGTCCCTGGGGCCCGGAGCCCCGCACCGACCCGAGGTCCACCCCGAGCTGGGAGGCCAGCCTTCGCGCCAGCGGAGAGGCTCTCACGCCCGGCCGCCCGTCGGCGCCCTCGTCCACAGGGCCAAGAGGAGATCGGCCGGGCTCGGCGCCCACGGCGGCTTCCTCGGCGCTTGGGGCGCCGTTCTCGGAGCCTTCGTGCTCGGCGGCGGTCGAGACGACGAGCTCGTCGGTCGCTGCAATGTCGTCTGTAGCTGTTGTGCTGTCAGGCGCGGCGCAGCCGGGCGCTCTCACGCCGTCCGTGGCTGCGCTGCCGTGCGCCGCCGTCGCGCCGTCGGCCGCAGAGGGGCTCTGCGCGCCGAGCACCGCGATCACCGCGCCGACCCTGACGCTCTCGCCGGTGGCCGCGCGCAGCTCCAGCACCGTGCCGTCATGCTCGGCGTCGTAGGTGACGCTCGCCTTGTCGGTCTCCAGCTCCACCAGCGGCTGGCCCTCGCGGACCGGCTCGCCCTCTGAGACCAGCCAGCGGAGGATCGTTGCCTCCTCCATCGAGTCCGACAGGCGCGGCATCAGGATCTCAATCGCCAATCACTGGCTCCTCTGGGACTGCGGACGTTTGCGCGGCATGGCCATGCGAGCCTCGGGTATCGTGACACGACGCTGTGGGAGCCGCTTGCGAGCCTTGAGGTCGTGGACCCGCGCACGCTTCGTAAGAAGAAAGCCGAGGACGCGATCGCGTCGTTGGCACCCGCCGACCGACGCCGCGCGGGCGCTGCCCGCGCCTGAGCTTTGCGCCCGCGCTGCTATGTCGCCAGCCCGCTGGGCTTCACCGCGGCAGGCCGCGACTGGAGCGAACGGGTCCTGCTCCCGGCGCTCGCGGGAGTGGTCGAGCCGGTCGATCCGTGGGCGCTGACCGGCGTGGACGAGCTGGAGGCCGCGCGGCGCGCCGGTCGCGAGCGTGAGCTGGCGCTTGAGATCGGGGCTCGAAACGCTGACGCGATCCGATCGTGCAGCCTGCTTGCGGCGCTCCTCGACGGCCAGGAGCTGGACTCAGGCACAGCGGCGGAGGTCGGCTACGCCGCCGCGCTGGGGCTGAGGTGCTTCGGCCTGCGCACCGACCTTCGACAGGCGGGCGAACCCGGCGTGACGGTGAACCTGCAGGTCGAGGCGTTCATCGCCGCGAGCGGCGGGACGATCGTCACCACGCTCGAGGCGCTCGTCGGCGTCCTGGGCGCCGCGGCGCGCGACTGAGCTGCGGCGCGCGCCGGGGGCGTACGACTGGGCTGCGGGGGCTGTGGCGTGCGACTGGGCCGCGGCGCGCGGCCGCGGCGCGCGACTGGGCCGTGGCGGTCGTGGCGTGCGACTGGGCTGTGACGGTCGTGGCGTGCGACTGGGCTGCGGCGCGCCCCAGCGGCGTACGACTGAGCTGCGGCGCCCCGGGGTTCCGTCGATCAGCCGACCGGCGCCGCCTCCGACATGACCAGCGTGGTGGTGGGGGAGATGTAGGTGCCGCGGTTCTCCCCCTGGCAGATCGCCGCGATCGCGCCGCGCTCGTCGAAGTCGAACACGTGCAGGGGCAGGCCGTGGTCACGCGCGAGCACGATCGCCGCCTGGTCCATCACCCTCAGGTCGCGCTCGAGCACGTCGCTGTAGCCCAGGCTGTCGTAGCGCAGCGCGTCCGGGTGCTTGCGCGGATCGCGATCGTAGATCCCGTCGATCCCGTGCTTGGCCAGCAGGATCGCGTCGGCACGCAGCTCGATCGCCCGCTGCACGGCGGGATAGTCGGTCGTCACGTACGGCTGGCCGATTCCGCATGCCAGCAGCACCAGCCGGTCTCGCTCCAGGTGGGCCAGCGCCCGCAGGCGGATGAACGGCTCGGCCATCGACTGCATCGGCAGCGCGGTCATCAGGCGAACATCCTCAAGGCCCCGGTGGCCGAGCACGCCGCGAAGCAGGATCCCGTTCATCACCGTCCCGAGCATCCCGATGTTGTCGGCCTCTGCGCGCTCGATCCCCCACTCGTCCGCGACGTTTCCGCGGAAGAAGTTTCCGCCGCCCACGACGACGGCCTCCTCGACCCCGAGCTCGCGCGCCGCGATCAGCTGATCGGCCACGTGGCCGATCGCATCGGGGTCCAACCCGAACTCGGCGTCGCCCGCGAATGCGCGGCCGCTGAGCTTGACCACCACGCGGCGGTAGCGGAGCGACGGCACGGCGGCAAGCGTAGCGCACCCTCTCCGGCGATCGCCGCTCGCTTTCGCCGAGCGTCCCCGGGCCTGGGACGCCTGTTGCCGACGCGGCCGTCGTCGGACGTGCGACGCTACCGTGGCATGCACTCGATCGCGCGGTCAACGTGACCCCAGCTGTCCCCACAGGCGTCCACGCGCGGGCGCCGGGCGAGCCGGGCGCACGCGCCGGGCGTCCTCGGCGCTGGTTCTCTCCGCAACCCAACGTCCCGGGCCGCGGCATCGTCGCCAGCTACACCCTGCGCTTCTGGTCGATCGTGGTCGCGATCGGCGTGATCGCCGGCCTTGGGGCGATCGCCCTGATGAAGCTGCTGCACTTCGTCGAGCACGTCGCCTACGGCTACCGCAGCGGCTCGTTTTTGCACGGGGCCGCGGCGGCCGCATCGTGGCGGCATGTGCTTGCGCTCGGGATCGCGGCGCTGCTGGTGGCCCTCGGCGCGTTCCTGCTTCAGCGCCTGCCGCCCTCCGGGGCCGCGGAGGTCTCGGATGCGCTCTGGGTGCACGGCGCGCGCATGCCGCTGATCGAGAGCTTCGCCCGCGCGGTCCTGTCGATCGTGACGGTCGGCTTGGGCTCCTCGCTGGGCCGCGAGGGCGCGCCCCAGGTGGTCGGCGCCGCCAGCGCCAGCCGCCTTGCCGACTGGGCGCAGATCCCCATCTGGCAGCGGCGCCTCCTGGTCGCCTCGGGCGCGGGGGCGGGTTTCGCCGCCGTGTACAACGTCCCTCTCGGCGGCTCGCTGTTCGCGCTCGAGGTGCTTCTTGGCACCGTCTCGCTGCCGCTCGTGCTTCCGGCGCTCGCGACGGCGGTGATCGCGACCGCGGTCGGGTGGATCGGCCTTGGGACGCACCCGACCTACGAGCTGCCCGCCTATCACCTGGCCGCCTCGCAGATGATCTGGGCGCTTTTGGCGGGCCCGCTCATCGGCGCGGTCGCGATCGGGTGGGTGCGCCTCGTCCGCCGCGCGGCCCGGATGCGTCCGCGCAGATGGGGACGGTACGTCGCCCCGTTCGTCGTGCTGCTGATCCTGGGCGCGGTCTCGATCGCCTACCCGCAGCTTCTGGGCAACGGCAAGGGGGTGGTCCAGCTGGAGGCGGTCGGCCGGGTGTCGCTGGGGCTGGCCGTCGTGCTGCTGGTGCTCAAGCCCCTGGCGACCGCCGCCTGCCTTGGGTCCGGGTCGCCGGGCGGTCTGTTCACGCCCTCGCTGACCGTGGGCGTGCTGCTGGCCGGCATACTCGGCACGCTCTGGAGCCACATCTGGCCGGGAGCGCCGCTGGGCAGCTATGCGGTGATCGGCGGCGGCGCCTTCCTGGCGGCCGTCATGCAGGGCCCGCTCTCGGGTGTCGTCCTGGTCTTGGAGCTGACGCGCAACTTCGACGCGCTGATGGCGCCGACGCTCCTGGCCGTGATCGAGGCGACGGTGTTTGCGCGCCGTCTCGGGGCGCCGTCGATCTACTCGGCGCGGGTGCACGCCCCCGACGAGGACGCCTCGGTCGAGGCGCTCGGGGACCCGCCCTCCGACGCCCTGCCCGACGACGCGGCGGCGGTCTTCGGCACGCGCACGCCGGGCGCCGGCGAGCGAGCCGCCGGGACGACCGAGCCAGCCGCCGGGACGACCGAGCCAGCCGCCGGGACGACCGAGCGAGCCGCCGGGACGACCGAGCCAGCCGCCGGGACGACCGAGCGAGCCGCCGGGGCCGAGCGGGCCCCGGGGGCCGGGTGGGCCGCTGGAGCCGGGGCGCCCGGGGGCGGCCGTGCGGGCGCGGAGCGCAGCGGGGATGGCCAGCGCCCGGCAGGCCCAAAGCGAACCGGCGCACAGCGGCCGGTGGCGCCGGCGGCCGCCGAGGGCCTCGTCGATCCCGAGGGCTGACGCCAGCGGGCCGCCGGACCCGTCGCCACCGGCGGCCCGCCGGTCGCTCAAGCGTCCCTGCTGGGCTGCCGGCTCGCGCCGGCCCGGCGGCCGCCGGCGGGCCGCTGTCAGGCTGCCCGGCGAAGCTCCTCGAGCGCCGCGTTGCGAGCCAGGCGGCTCAGGCCCTGCTGCTCGAGCTCACGGGCCCGCGTCAGCGTGATGCCGAGCTCGATGCCCGTCTGGCGCAGGTTCATCGGCTCGTTGCCGGCCAGGCCGAAGCGAAGCCGAATCACGTTGCGCTCGGCCTCAGGCAGGCGGTCGACGGCGCCGGCGATCAGCTCCTGGCGCTCCGCGTCCTCGACCTCCTGGGAGGGCTCGGGCCGCTCTGAGGCGAGCAGATCGCCGAACGCGGTCTCGCCGTCCTCGCCGACCGGCTGGTCAAGGCTCGCCAGGCCGCGCGTCAGCTCACGCAGCTCGGCGACCTCGTCGACCTCCAGCTTGGCCTCCGCCGCGATCTCCTCGTCGGTCGGCTCGCGGCCTAGCTTGGTGCTGAGCTCGCTCTCGATCTTGCGGACCTTCGTCTGACGTTGCGCCACGTGTACCGGCAGCCGGATCGTCCGGCCGTGGTTCTGCAGGCCTCGCTGCAGCGCCTGGCGGATCCACAGCGTGCCGTAGGTGGAGAACTTGAAGCCACGCCGCCAGTCGAACTTCTCGACCGCGCGGATCAGCCCCAGCATCCCCTCCTGCACGAGGTCCTCCATCGGCAGCCCGTGACCCTGGTAGCGCCGTGCCTGCGAGACGACCAGCCGCAGATTGGCGTTGATCATCCGCTCCTTGGCGGCGAGATCCCCGCGCTCGATGCGCTTGGCCAGCTCGATCTCCTCCTCGGCGGTCAGCAGCGAGTGCGCCCGCGCCTCACGCAGGAACAGATCAAGCGAGTTCTCGGTCATCGCGCCCGTGCCGGCCGCCACGCTCGGCGAGTGCCCCTCGCCGCGGTGCTCGCCGCGCTGGATCCGACGCTTGGGCTGCCGGCTGCGCGGCGGCGACGCGGGGGCCGCGCCATGGTCGCCGCGGCTGCGCGGACGCTGGTTGGTGTCGTGATGCTCGGGCCGCACGGCCGTGCTCTCCCAGGCATCATCTTCGTAGGTGTTCAGAACGGTCTCCGTCTCTCTCATGGGTTCTCTCCGCGGTTAACTGTACCAGATAGTTCGACAGTTGTCGAACTATCCCTTCGCGGGGTCGTGATCGGCTCGCGCCAGCAGGTGGCGTTGGGCGGGCTGAAGCTCAGCCCGCCGCGCGCCGCGGCGCGCAGCGCTCTGCGATCAAGTACTCCGCAAGCCCGCGAAGGTTTCCCTGGACAGCTCCAGAAACGCGGCCGCGGCAGGCGTCAGGCGCCGCCCCTCGCGCCAGGCCAGCGTTATGTCGCGGCGCAGCGATGGCTCGACCAGCGATGCCGTGGCGACCTCGGCCCCCGGGCTCTCCACGTCGGAGCGCGGCAGGATCGCTACCCCCAGCCCGCGCGCCACCAGCCGCCGGATGCGCTGCGTCTCGTTTGACTCAAGCGTGATCCGCGGCTCAAAGCCGGCGGAGTGGGCGGCGCCGACAAGCAGCTCACGCAGTCGCGCGCCCTCGCGGAAGCTGATGAACTGCTCGCCCGCCAGCTCGGCCATCCTCACCTGCCGCCGCCGGCGGAGCGCGTGGTCGACCGGAAGCACCACCACCAGCTCCTCGGACACAAGCTGGTGCAGGCCCAGTCCGTGGGACTCGACGCGCTCGGTCACCGACAGAAACGCCAGGTCCAGCTCGTCCACGCGCAGCATCTCGGCCATCTCCTCGCTGGACTGCTCGCGCACCGTCAAGCCGACGTTCGGGTGAAGGTCGTGGAAGGCCGCCAGCGCCAGCGACAGGTCGACCGGGCCCATCGTGTGCATCGCGCCGATCGTGACGTGCCCGATGTCCATGCCGCGCAGCGCCTGAAGCTCGATCCGCGCGGCGTCCAGCTCGGCAAGCACCCTGCGCGCCCGCACGACGAGCAGCTCGCCCGCCTCGGTCAGCGACACGTGGCGCGTCGTGCGCTCGACCAGCGCGAGCCCCGTCTCCTCCTCAAGCCGGCGGATCTGCTGCGACAGCGCGGGCTGGGCAACGTGCTCGTTGGCGGCCGCCCGGGTGAAGTTCAGCTCCTCCGCGAGCGCGACGAGGTAGCGCAGCTGGCGAAGTTCCATAAGCTGACACTATAGATGCCAAGCAATAGTCGTCTTGGACTTCTAGTGGGGGGTGGCTATCATCTGCGGCGCAGTACCTCTCCTCCCTCGAGCGCGCCCCGAGTCCGGCCTCATATCCCGCCGGTACCGGGGCGCCTCTCGTTAACGGCCGCCTAGCTCGTGGCCGCCACTCCGCTCCGTGACGGCGGCGGCCCTGGTCCGTGATGGCCGCCTGGCCGGGTCGGGCTGCCGGCGGGCGACCGCAGCTGACCTTGGCCGGGTCGGGCTGCCGGCGGGCCGCAGCCGACTGCCGGGCGGGCGCCCCGCCCCCGGGTGCAGGCGGGTTTGCAGGTCGCGGCCGGCCGGCTCAGCCGTCCAGCCCGAGCAGACGCGCCGCGTTGCGCTTGAGCACCAGCGGCCGGACCTCGTCTCGTATCGGCAGCTTCTCGAAGTCCGCCAGCCAGCGGTCGGGCGTGATCAGGGGATAGTCGGATCCGAACAGCATCTTGTCGCGGAGCCTCGTGTTGATGTACTGCACGAGGATCTCCGGGAAGTACTTCGGCGACCAGCCGCTGAGGTCGATGTACACGTTGGGCTTGTGCACCGCGACGGCGAGCGCCTCCTCCTGCCAGGGGAACGACGGATGCGCGAGGATGATGTTCATCGACGGAAACGCGGCCGCGACGTCGTCGACCGCCATCGGATTGGAGTACTTCAGGCGCACCCCGCCGCCGCCGGGCATCCCCGCGCCGATCCCGGTGGTGCCGGAATGAAACAGGGCGATCAGCCCGGCCTGCGCGATCACGTCATACAGCGGAAACCACTGCGGGTCATTGGGCCAGAACGCCTGCGTGTTGGGGTGGAACTTGAAGCCGCGCGCCCCGGCCTCGATGAGCTCGGTCGCCTCGCGGACGGCCAGCTTGCCCTTGTGCGGATCCACGGACGCGAACGGGATCAGCACGTCCGGGTTGGCGCGCGCCGCCTCCAGCACCTCGTGGGCGCCCAGCCGCCGACGGCCCATCCCCGCCTCGTCGTCGACGTTGAAGATCACCGCGGCCATGTTGCGCTCCCGGTAGTAGTCGGCCACCTCGCGCGCGCTGGGCTGCGGCGGATGGCCCCCGAAATAGCGGCCCGCGGCCTCGAGGACCTCTAGCGTGACCGGATCCTGCGGCTCGTCGTGGTTGCGCTCGGCGTGCACGTGCACGTCGATCGCGACCAGGCGCTCGACGTCGATCGATCCGCCGCTCATCCGCTCACGCGCCGTAGAGGCGGACGAGCGACTCGGCGACGCAGGCCGGCTTGGGCGAGCCCTCGATCTCGATTGTGACCAGCTGCTTGACCTGCACGCCGCCGGGCACGTCCTGCACCTCCAGGATCTCAACGCCGCCGCGGAAGCGAGCGCCGACCGGCAGAGGCGCGGGGAAGCGCACACGGTCAAGGCCGTAGTTGATGCCGGTGACCGCGTCGGTGACCTGCACCAGGCCGGTCTGGATCGGCGCCAGCAGCGCCAGCGTCAAAAAGCCGTGCGCGATCGTCCCCCCGAACGGGGTCTGCCGCGCGCGCTCGGGATCGACGTGTATGTACTGGTGGTCATCGGTGGCGTCGGCGAACCGGTCCACCCGCTCCTGCTCCATCGTCTGCCACTCGGTGAAGCCGACATGGGTGCCGACAAGCTCGCGCAGGCCCGCCATCGTGGTGACCACGCCCGAGGTCTCTGATGCGCTCAAGATCCTCCTCCGGTCGGGGCCCGACATCCTAGCCGTCGCCGGCCGTGCGCTGCCCGCTGCCGGCCGCTGCCCCGCCCACCCCAGCCCTGGGAGCGGCGCGATGCCCGGCCCGCCCCGGCTTGGGAGCGGCCCGCGATGCCCGGTCCGCCCCGACCGGCGGGATCGCCCGCGATGCCCGGCCCGCCCCGGCCGGCGGGATCGACCGCGAGCCGCACGGCGGGCGCAGCGCGAGCCGTATACTCGCCGAACACCGACGAGGAGCGTCCCGCGTGCAGGAGATGGTGATCTACGGCGTGAGCTTCGACATGGTCGGCAAGCAGCCGATCGTGCTGCTGAAGACCGTCTCCAGCAACAAGTTCCTGCCGATCTGGATCGGCCACCCGGAGGCGGCGGCGATCCTGATGAAGCTTCAGGGCGCCAGCACCCCGCGCCCGATGACGCACGACCTGCTGTCGGACATGCTCGGCGAGCTGGACGTCGAATGCACGCGTGTCGCGGTCACCGAGCTGCGCGAGAACACCTTCTATGCCTCGATCACGCTGCGGACCGGCGGCCGGGAGCTCGAGATCGACTCAAGGCCGTCGGACGCGCTGGCGCTCGCCGTGCGCTCGGGCGCTCCGATCTACGCGGCCGACGAGGTGATCAGCGAGTCGGCGATCGAGTTCGAGCACGAGGTGGAGGACACCGAAGAGGTGGTCGAGAAGTTCAAGAGCTTCCTCGACCACGTCACCCCGGAGGACTTCGCCTCCGACGACTGATCCTCCCCCGGTGCCGGTGCGCTGTGCCGGGTGCCGGTGCGCTAGACGCGCGCCGGTCGGCGACGGCGCGCTGCCTCCAGGGCCCGCTCCACGAGCCCATCGAACGCGATCCCCGCCGCCTCCGCCGCCTGAGGCAGGAGGCTGGTCTCCGTCAGCCCGGGAACCGGGTTGAGCTCGAGCACCTGAAGCTCGCCCGAGCCCTCGAGGATCATGTCCACGCGTGCGAACCCCGAGCAGCCGAACAGCCGCCAGGTGTCGAGCGCGAGCGCCTGCGCCCTGGCGAGGATGCCGGGCTCCAGCGCCGCGGGGCACTCAAAGCGGGTGCGCCCGATCTCGTAGCGCGCCTCGAAGTCGTAGAAGTCGCCGAGGTCCGGAATCGCCTCGACCACTGGGAGCGCGACCGGCTCGGCGCCGGGATCCTCAAGGATCGACACCGCAAGCTCCCGGCCCTGCACGTGACGCTCGAGCAGCACCTTGCGGTCATAGGAGAATGCGGCCACCAGCGCGGCGGGCACGCTCGAGGCGTCGGGCGCGAACTTGATCCCCAGGGCCGACCCGCCGCGGGCCGGCTTGACCACGATCGGAAAGCTCAGCCTCCGTTCGATGGCGGGCAGCGCGTCGGCGGCGCCCAGGGCCTGCAGCGCGGTCTCGCCGAGCGTGACGAACTCCGGAGTCGGAATCCCCGCGTCGCGCATCGCGTGCTTGGCCAGCGCCTTGTCGCTCGCGCGCACGCAGGCTGATGCCGCCGAGCCGGTGAACGGAATCCCGAGCACCTCCAGCAGCTCCTGAACCGTCCCGTCCTCGCCGTCGCGTCCATGAAGCGCGATGAAGGCGACGTCGGGTCGGCTCTCCTGAAGCCGCGCCACGAGGTGCGGGCCGGCATCGATCGCCACCACGTCGTGGCCGAGGCGCTCGAGCGCATCGCGGACGCGCGCGCCGGACCGCAGCGACACCTGCCGCTCCAGCGAGCGGCCGCCCTCCAGCACCGCCACCCGGATCGTCATCCGGCGCGCTTGCGCTGCACCGACAGCGGCACGATCGCGGCCACCGGGCCCTCGGCTGGGCCCTGGGGGTCATCCGCGCGCCTCGCGGCGTCACGGGCGCTGCCGGCGCGACGCGCGCGCCGGGCATCGGTCCCGGCGCCGGTCAGCGTGCCGTAGAGCGCCACCTGCTCGCGCACGACCTCGCCGATCCGGCTCACGCCCTCCCGGATCTCGTCCTCGCCCACGCAGGAGAAGTTCAGCCTCATCGAGCTGCCGCCACGGCCGTCGACGAACGCGGCTCGCCCGGGGACGAACGCCACGCGGTCGTCGAGCGCGCGCGCGAGCAGATCGGTGGTGTCGATGTAGTCGGGAAGCGTCGCCCAGATGAACAGCCCGCCCTGGGGGCGTGTCCACTCGGCCTCGCGCGGGAGGTGCTCGGCGAGCGCGTCGAGCATCACGTCCCGCCGGCGCCGATAGATCTCAACCAGCGAGCCCAGGTACTCCTCCCAGGGGCCGGCGTCGAAGTAGGCGCAGACGAAGTACTGCGACAGCGACGACGAGCACAGGTCGGAGCCCTGCTTGCCCACCGCCAGCCGCGCGAGGATCGGCGCCGGCGCAGCCGCCCACCCAAGCCTCACCCCCGGCGAGAGGATCTTCGAGAAGGTCCCGGCGTAGATCACGAACTCCTCGTCGAGCGAGCGCAGGGCCGGCAGCGGATCGCCCTCGTAGCGCAGCAGGCCGTAGGGGTTGTCCTCCAGGATCAGAAGCTCGCGCTCGGCGGCGAGCGCGACCAGCGCCCGGCGTCGCTCAAGCGACATCGTCACCCCGGCCGGGTTGTGGAAGTTGGGCACGGTGTAGATGAACTTGGGGCGCCGGCCCTCGCGCTCCAGTCCTTCAAGCGTCGCCTCCAGCAGGTCGACGCGCATCCCGTCGCGGTCCAGCTCGACCTGAACCACATCAGCCTGGTAGGAGCAGAACGTTGGGATTGCGCCCGGGTAGGTGGGGGCCTCGGCGACGATCACGTCGCCCGGGTCGATCAGCGTCTTGCACACCAGGTCGATCGCCTGCTGGGCGCCGGTCGTGACCAGGAGCTCGTCGCGGTGGATGCGAACCCCCTCCGCCGCCATCACGGTCGCGATGCACTCCCTGATGCGCTCCAGGCCCTCGGTCGGCCCATACTGCAGCGCCCGCGCGCACGACCGGGCCGCCACCTCGCCCATCAGCGCCGCGTAGGAGTCAGGCGGGAAGGTGGAGGTGTCCGGCAGGCCGCCCGCCAGCGAGATCACATCCTCGCGCTCCACCAGCGCCATCAGGTCGCGCATCGCCGAGGAGCGCATGACGCGCGTGCGCTGGGCGAACAGCGCTGCGTAGCGCTCGATGTCGCGCGCGGTCGAGCGCGGCCTGTCCCGGGCTGCGCGGTCCGGGCGCTCGCCCTGCGTGTGCGACTCGAGCCCGTCCCGGCTCACGCTCGGCGCTCGTCTATCGTCACGACCGGTCAAGGTACAGCACGGTGCACCTCGTCCTCGACATCCTCCAAGGGATCGGGATCGCGGCGGCGGTCGGGATCCGCCCGTTCCTGCCCGCGCTCGCCGTCGGCGCGCTGGCCGCCGGCGACGTCCAGATCGACTTCGCCCACACCTCGTGGTCGTTTCTGCAGGGGCCGCTGTTTCTGCTGCTGATGGTGATCGGGGTCGCGGCGCTGGGGCTCGCCGAGCGCTACGTCGCGCGGGAGGCGCTCGCGGCGCGCTCGGTGACGATTGCGCTCGCGCTGATCGCGGTGGTGCTCGGCGCGCTGTTGTTTGCGGGCGCGCTCGCGCACGGCCACCATCTCGCCTGGCCGGGGTTGATCGCGGGAGCCGCCTGCGCGGCGGTGGGCGTGGCTGCCACCGCGCCGCTGCTCGAGCGCGTGCGCGCGCGACTGGACGGGCAGTCGGCGATGACCCTGCCGCTGGTGAGCGAGCTGTTCGCGGTCCTGGCCGCGGTGCTGTCGGTGCTGGCCGCCCCGGTGGGAGCGGTCCTGCTGGTGGCGCTCGGGTGGCTTGCGATCGCCGGGCGCAGGCGGGCGGGGCGCAAGTACGCGGGCCTGCGGATCCTGCGGTGAGCGGCGCTCGGTGAGCGCCGGCAAAGCGGTGCGCAAAGGCGCGGCCGAGGGTTCCTCGGACGAGCGCGAGGGGGGCGACCGGGTCACGGGCGGGCGCGAGCCCGCGCGGGGGTCCGATGGCGGATCCGGCGCCCTGAGCGCGGGGTCCGGCGGCGGGTCCGGCGGCCGCAGCGCGGAGTCCGGTGGCGCGTCCGGAAGCCGGAGCGCGGAGTCCGGCGGCCGCAGTGCGGCACGGGAGCGCAAGCTCGTGCTGGTCGTCATCGATGCGATGAAGCCGGCGATGCTCGAGCGCGTGATGGCCGCCGGCCGAGCTCCCGCGCTGTCCGCGATCGCCCGCGAGGGGGTGTACGTATCCGACTGCGTGGCCGCCTTCCCGTCGGTGACGCCGGTCTGTGCGGCGACGATCACCACCGGTGCGGGCCCCGACCGCCACGGGATCCCGAGCATGAACTGGTACCACCGCCAGGAGGGCCGCTACATCGAGTACGGGTCGAGCTTCTCGGCCAGCCGCCAGTTCGGCGTGCTGCGATCGCTGACCGACACCGTCTACCGGATGAACTCAGAGCACCTGTCGGCGGAAACGCCGACCGTCTTTGAGGCGCTGGACGACGCGGGCGTGCGAACCGCCGGCACCACGTATCTGATCTACCGCGGACGCCACGAGCACGAGGTGGCCGGGGAGTCCACGCTCGCGCGGATCGTCACCTCGACGCTGTTTCGGCGCACGATCTCCGGGCCGCGGGAGCTCTTCTACGCCGACCTGTACGCCTCCCGCCGCACCGGCTGCCGGGGCCAGCTCGGCCTGCCCGGAGCGCGCGACCAGCACACCGGATGCGTTGGCGCGTACCTGGTGGAGCACGACCTGTTCGACTTCCTGCTGTACTCGCTGCCCGACAACGACGCCTGGTCGCACCGCAACGGGCCCCATGCGCAGGTCACCTCGCTGGCGGCCGCCGACCGCCAGCTCGAGCGGCTCATGCACGCCGCCGGCGGGGTGCGGGAGTTTCTTCAAACGCACGCGGTGATCGTCTGCTCGGACCACTCCCAGGCGCCGGTCGAGCGCAGCATCCGTCTGGATCTGGCGTTCGAGGGCTTCCGCGTGGCGGCGCCCGGGCGGTCCGGTGCCGAGGCTCCCCAGATCGCGCTGTGCCCAGCCCAGCGGGCCGCGATGATCTACGCCCTGGAGGGCGATGAGCAGGCCGAGGTGCTGGCGCGAGCACGCGCTGTCGCCTGTGGCCTTGAGGGCGTGGACCTGGTCGCCTGGCGCGAGGGCGAGGAGGGCGTGGTGCGCAGCCGGCGGGGGGAGCTTCGCTTTGCTCCGGGCGGCGAGCTGTCGGATCTGCGGGGGCGACGCTGGAGCGTCGAAGGGCGACCCGCCGTCCTGCGCGCGGAGATCCAGGAGGGCACGATCCTGTGCACCGAGTACCCGGACGCCCTGGCGCGGCTGTGGTCGGCGCTGCGCTGCCCGGCTGCCGGCGAGCTCGTCCTGTCCGCCGCGCCCGGCTGGGAGTTCGTCGACTGGGGCGGCTCCGACCACGTCGGCGGCGGCTCGCACGGGTCCCTGCACCGCTCGGACTCGCTCGGCGCCCTTCTGTGGTGCGGTACCGGCCCGGCCTCAGGAGGGCATCGACGGCAGTGGTCGCTGGAGGACGTCGCGCCGATGGCGCTTGAGCATTTCGGTTTGGAATCCCCGGTGCCGGCCGATTAATGAGCTGTTAGAGGTGCGCCCCAGGCGCACATCCCCAACCAGTCGGCGGCTAAATTACCCACGGTGTCCGAAGAGCTGACCTCAGCGGTCCCCCTC
>Ga0070737_10001772_pt1 | contig 29038 bp, 22 predicted proteins | sample Coa_R1_10_FD_66438 | JGI IMG/M metagenome (GOLD analysis project Ga0070737, IMG submission 66438) | Surface soil microbial communities from Centralia Pennsylvania, which are recovering from an underground coalmine fire - Coalmine... | ecosystem: Environmental > Terrestrial > Soil > Unclassified... | reverse complement strand
CAGCAGGGTCGTCTTGCCTGACCCTGACGCACCGATCACGGACATCAATTCGCCGCGCCGGACTTCGAGATCGATGCCTTCGTGGACGGGCTGGCCGCCGAGCCGCTTGTGCAGGTTCTTCACTTCGATGACCGCTTCGCCGGTTTCGGTATTCATCGCGGCACCGTCACAGCAGTCCGACGTTGGTCAGCAACGCGCCCGAACTGGCGTCGAAAACCAGGATCAGCGTCAGGCTGACCACCACCGACAGCGTCGTGTTGCGGCTCAAACCCGCCGTGTTAGGCGGGGCGGTCATGCCGAAATAACAGCCGATCAGCGCGATGGTCAGGCCAAATAGCGCACCCTTGCCGAGACCAATCCAGAAATTCACGATCTGGACGCTCTCCGGCAATTTGGAGAGGAACAGCTTGTAGCCGACGCCGAGGTCCAATTGCCCGGTGAGCGCACCGCCGAACAGTGCGGCGATATCCGTCCAGACCACCAGCAACGGCACGCTGATGGTGGCGCCGACCACCCGCGGCAGCGCGAGCCGCAAGCTGGGCGAGGATCCGAACGCCCGGAGCGCGTCGTATTCGCCGGTCAGGTGCATGGCACCGATCCCGGCAGTGATCGCCGAACCCGAGCGTCCGGCCAGGATCAGCCCGGCAATCACCGGCCCCAACTCGCGCAGCACCGCGAGTCCCATCATCTGGATGATCATCATCGGAGCACCGAACTGCTGCAGTGTCATGCCGATCTGGATGGCCATCACGACGCCGATCGCGAAGCCGACCAGACCCAGCAGCAGCATCGGTGCGGCGCCGACGTGGAAGATGGTGGCCGCGATTTCCCGCACCGGAATTTGACGCGGATGGCGCACGCAGTAAGCCACCTCCACCATCAATTGTCCGACCAGCAACAGAATGCCGCCGACGACCCGGACGAAGCCGAGGACGCCTTGCTGGACGCGTTCGATCGCCTCATCCAGCCGATGAGGAACCGGCGGAGCGGGGAAACTGGTGTCCTGGAGCCAACTGAACCAGTGCCGGTGATCGTCCTGGCATTCGAACCGGTCCGGCAATTGCCGGCCCCAGACGTCCCACAGCAGGCGGGCTCCCGCGCTGTCCAGCGCCTCGACCTGCTTGAGGTTCCAGCCGTAGGCACGCGGGGAATCGAGTCCGCCAAGTTCGCGTGCGAGGCGCCGGCGCCGACGGGCGTCCAAAAGCAACTTCCACGAACCCGCCAAGCTTATCTCGGCGTCGTTCTCGCGCTTCCATGTTGCGTCGGACGAAGTTGTTGCCATCAGCGGTACAGCCGGACGATGCCCCTCGTATGGTGGTTGGCATGAGCCTAGCCGGGCATTCGTATTTGCCGCATGAAGGAATCCGGAACGCTCGAATGCAACGGCCCGTCAGTGCGACACGTCTTCCAGCCGGCGGCCGCTGGTACGCGGGCCCAGCAGCGCGATCAAACCCGCAATGAGTCCGGTAATCCCGATGCCGAGGAACCCGATGAAAAACGAGGTGGCCCCGATCACGGTGGGCAGAAGCAACGCGCCCACCGCGCCGCCCCCATGGCCGATGCCGTCGGAGAGCGAAAAACCGCTCGATCGGGCGCGGGTGGGGAAGAGTTCCGCCGTGTAGGTGTAGGCGACCTGGAGGTAGAGTCCGAGCGCGAGTGACGCCAAGAAGGAGCCCAGCGTCAAAATCGCATTGCTCGCCATGCTGCCGATCAGGATCATGCCGGCCAGCCAAACGATCGTCGAGCCGAAGATCAGGAGCCGGCGTTCCACGCGATCGGCGATGACGGCCATGATGATCGCACCTACCGGGTATCCGACGGCGCCGATGCCGAGGAACAGGATGGAATCGGCGATGCTGGTGCCGTGCGCGCTGAGCAGCGAGGCGGCATCGCCCAGAAAGGCATAATTGCCGATGTACCAGAAGAACCACATCGCGACGAGCACGCCGAGACGCGTGCCGTAGGGACGCGCAAACAGCGCGCGATACGGGAAAGTGTGGTGCTCGGCGGAAACTTCGGTGATCTGGGGCTCCGCGAGCGGGATGCCGCGTCGTGCCGCGCCTTGTTCCATCTGCCGGACCACCTTGTCGGCTTCGTCGAGCCGGCCATGCAGCGCGAGCCAGCGTGGCGATTCCGGCAGCTTGAACCGCGCGACCACGCCGATGGTGGCGATCAGCCCGCCGAGCACGAACATCAGGCGCCAGCCGTAGGAAAAATTCGGCACCAGCGCGAGCGCGACGAACGGCGTCACCGCCTGGCCGAGGATGCCGACCAGGAAGGTGAGGGTCGATATCCGGCCGCGCCTGCGCGCGGGTGCGAGTTCGCCGATGTAGGTCGAGACGAGGTTCAGATCCGCGCCGACGCCGATCCCGGTCACGAAACGCCAGATCGTGAGGGTCACGACACCGGTCGCCGTCGCATCGAGGAACGATCCGATCGCGGTGATGGTGAGCGTCGCGATCAGCACCCGGTAACGGCCAAGCCGATCCGAAATACCGCCGATGACGATCGAACCGACCGCGTACCCGACCAGCCCCACCGCGAGGGCGACGAACAGCGCCTCGGAACCCGTCAGCCGGAATTGCTTCGCGATGGCCGGCATCGTGTAGCCGATGTCGGCGATGTCGAAGAACGTGAAGAAGTAGCCGATGCCGATGATGGCCAGGTACGAGCGCGGCAGGGTCCAGACCGGGATGCGGTCCATGCGCGCGAGGATCGAGTCGGTGCTCAATCCGGCGCTGGCTGTGCCGCCGTCGGTTTCGTTCCCGGACGTCATGGTCGCACTCCTGCACGTGCGTCGAACGGTCACGATGGTGCAGCCTGCAGCTCCACCTACATCGCGCGTCGCCGATCATACGCTGTCGGCCCAGTTTGGCCGGGTGTCGCCGCGCGGCCGCTGCATCATCAGAGAAGGGACCGTGCAAGGCCATTCCCGCAAGCTTGTTTGGGGATCTGCGGGTCAATGTCGCTCGCGGCGACGTCGGCTCTGTCGCGCAAAGGCCCACCCGTCCCACACGATTTCAGCGCATTCTGCCGCCTGTCGGGAGGACGCTACCGTTCGTCGGAAAAATGGCCCGTTTCGTGATGCTGGTCCGGTTCGTGCTTCCCGGTCTGCGTTATCAATGCGGCACAAATCACGGGGCACAGGGGCATCACGATGGATCGACTTTGCGTCAGGTGTGTTGCTGCGCGCTCGTCGCGCGTGCGCTGCGAAAAGCGCGCAGCGAAGGGCTTCACGCTCGTCGAGTTGATGATCACGATCGCAGTGGCGGCGGTGCTGCTGGCCATCGCGGTACCAAGCTTCACGCGATTGATGGCCAACACGCGCCAGACCAGCGCGACCAATTCCCTGCTCCAGGCGTTCGAGTATGCGCGCAACAGCGCACTGCGCGAAGGGCAGTCGGTCACGGTGTGCCCGATTGCCACTCCCACCGACACCAGTTGCTCCACAGACTGGAATACCGGCTGGGGGGTGATCTCGGCGCCTGCGGGTGCGGCGTCGGTGCTGCTGACCAGCGGCAACCTCGGCGCGTACGGTGTGACCGTCAAGTCCAGCGGCGGCACGGTCCCGCTCGTGTTTACCCCGCGCGGCCTGGTGACCGGGCTGCCCATCGCCACTGGCATCGATCTTTTCATCTTCTGCGACGATCGCGGCGCTGCGTATGCGCACTCGGTGGTCGTGAACACGGGCGGCTACATCCAGACCTCGCAGACGCCCGGGGTGGATCCCGACGGCAATCCGTTGACCTGTCCCTAGGCACGCGGCCATGCGCAAGAACATTTCGGGTTTCAGCCTGCTGGAAGTGCTGATCGCGGTCGTGGTGGTGTCGCTCGGCATGCTGGGCGTCGGCGCCGCACTGGTTACGGTGCATCGGACCACGGCAAGCAGTTACCTTCAACAGCAGAGTGCGCAGCTCGCCAGCGACATCATCGAGCGGATGCGCCAGAACGTCAGCGGAGCACAACTCGGCGACTACGACATTGCCTACACCGGCGGGGCCGTCACCGCACCCGCGGTCATGTGCGATCCGACGGGCGCCGCCTGCACCGCCGCACAGCAGGCGGCGTACGACCTGTGGCAGTGGCTCAACGGCATGAACACCTTGCTTCCGGGTGCCAGTGCAAACGTCGCGGTGGCCCTCACGGGCACCGGCAGTTACGAAGCGACGGTAACGGTCAGCTACAACGACGCGCCCGCCGCGACGGCACTGAAATCCGCTGCGACGCGCAACACGGTCCAGTTGGAGACGCTGCTGTGAAACGCGCCTTCCATCGTGCCGGCGGTTACACGCTCATCGAGCTGATGATTGCCATGGCGCTGGGACTCATCGTGGTCGCGGGCATCCTCACGGTGTTCATGGCGTTGCAGCAGGTTTACGGCACCGCGCTCGCGCAAGCCCGCGTGCAGAACGCCGGCAACGCCATCAGCGCGATCATCTCGCCGGCGATCCGCGGCGCGGGTTTCGGCGGTTGCGGCAGGCTGATTCCCACTTCGCTCAATATCGCTTCCACCCAGCAAGCCGTGGTCAACAATTACGGCTTCGCCGTGCAGGGATTCGATTACACCGGCACGGCCGGCACGGGCACCTACGCGATCGCGGCCGACGACGCGGCCGACGACGCCAACGTCAACGACTGGGCGCCGGCGCTGGACGCGTCCTTCGCACCTTCGATCGTCCCCGAACCCGGCAGCGACGTGCTGGTGGTTTCCGGTGAAATGCCCGGTACTGCGCCCGCCGGCGTGAACACGATCAACGCGGGCGCCGACAACTTCACCGTCACGGACAATCCGCTCAGCAACGTCGTCGCGACCCTCAACGGCGAAGGACTACCCGCGCCCGCGGCGCTTTCCGATTGCGCCAAGTCGGTCGTGTTCATGGCCACCGCGGTCACGGGAGCGGGCGCCGGCGTGACGATCACGCACGAAACGCCGGCGAATCTCCAGGCGACGTTTCAGCCCAGCTTCGCGCCCGGCGTGCAGTTCGTGCCCCTGCAGCAGGCCGTTTTCTACGTGGCTGCGAGCGCCGGCGGCCAGAGCGCGCTGTACAAGGCCATATACGTCGACGGGAACTGGGTCGCGACGCCGATCGTGCCGGGCGTGGAAAACATGCAGGTGATGTACGGCGTCACCAGCGGCGGCGACATCCAGTGGCTGCCGGCGAGTGCCGTCGCGGCCGCCAACGAGTGGCCCGACGTCACCTCCGTGCGGATGGCCTTCCTGATCGAAGGTGGCATGGGCTCGAACCGTTTCGCGTCGCAGGCCACGTTCGACGTGCTCGGCACCACGGTCGGGGTGCCCAAGGACACCCGGCTGCGGCACGTCTATCAATTGACCGTGAGCCTCAGGAACGTATCGCTATGAACACGCCTTCCTTCGTTCGTCGTGCACGACAGAGCGGCCTCGCCTTGCTGATCGGGCTGGTGTTGCTGATCGTGCTCAGCATCACCGCACTGGTCGCGATGCAACTGGTCGCCAACCAGAACCGGGTCGCCGGCAACGCGTGGGGACAGGACATGGGCCGGGCGACGGGCGAGGGCGCGTTGGGCTATGCCGAAACCCAACTGTTGAACGGAGCCGTGCTCGAGGACTTCGCAGCCAACACCAACGGCGCCTACACCTTTGACGCGATGAACGTGCCGCAATGGGCCGAGCCAGCTTCGACCTTCCCGTGGACCGGTTCCGACGTGCTGGGCGGCGGATCGACCTTCAACAATTCCCAATATCCGAAATCCACTGCGGCGGTGGTCGCCGAGCAATTGCCCTCGGTGGCGAAACCGGGCCAGTCCATGTGCAGTTCTTCGTATGGGTGCAATGGGGGGTTGTTGCAGGTGTTTCGCATCACCGCGAAAGCGGTCGGACCCGACGGCAAATTGCCGGTGATGTTGCAGGCCACGTCGGTGCAATAGCGTTCAGGGGAAGCGGCGATGACACTCAAATCCTTGCGCAATTTCCTGTTGGCCGCGGCGCTGAGCCTAGGCGGCGGCATGCTCGGCCCCGCGCCGATCGTCGTCGTTGCCGCGGCGGCGACTCCGACGCCGCTCGCGATTTCGCAAGTCCCGCTCACGGTCGCGATGCCCGCGCACCCGCAAGTGTTGTTCGCGATCGGCAATTCGCAATCCATGGACGGCGACCTGAGCGGCGCGATCATGACGGGCTCCGGCGTGACGAGTTCGGGCAATGCCTCGCTGACCAATTCCAGTTCGCCCGTGAATTACACGGTGCCTGCCGGCTTCACTCCGCCGGTTTCCGGCTATACCGGTCCGACCGCGCCCTACACGGTCCTGAGCGGGGGCACCGAGTATGACAACAGCGCCAGCCGCCTCAACGTGGCCAAGGCGGCGATGACTGCCATCATCACGGCCTACGCGCAGAACACCCAATTCGCGCTCGAGGATTACAGCGTTGGCTCCGCGCTTTACAGCACGTGGGTCTATCAAATGTCCGGGCCCGGCGGATTCACCTTCAGCACTACCAACACATCACCGCCTGCGGGTTTCGAATACGTCCCGAATCCCTGCTACCAGTACACGACTGCCTCGGCCACGGTGAAGAGCAATTGCACTGCGATCGCACCGCTTTATGCGGCCGGCGTGCTGGCGGGGAACCAGTACATGCTGGTCCAGAACTCCAGTGACGACGCCGACGTCAACGACGTGTTGTACTGGACCGGAGGGACGGCTGCATTCGTCGACTATGGCACGAGAAGCAATCCGAATCCCTATCCACCCTACTTCACCCTCAGCAATTACAACAATGGCGGCGTATCGATAAGCTATGCGAGCGTTTTGCCGACCAGTGGCATAAAAGAGACAGGCCCGACCAACGCAGGTTTCGTGCCGTACTCGGACCAGGTGTTCTACGCACAGCGTGGCTTTGGCTATTACTCGAATGCTTCGGCCACGACCGGCAACATCGTGGTGCCGATGCAATCCACCGGCTCCACCCAGGCGCAGGTGAATGCCATCCTCGCGACCTTTGCACCCGCGTTGGCGCCGGAGACCAACAACAGCAGCACCAAGGAAATCAAGGCCGCGGCCGTGCAATCGCCGCTGGCGGGATTGTTGCAGAAGGCCAAGAGCTACATGGCGGGCGTGACCAAGCCCAGCGGCTGCACCCAGCAATATGTCATCCTGATTTCCGATGGCCTTCCCACCGAAGATCTCAACGGCAAATCCTGGCCGCCGCTGGGCAGCGCCGCGGCCGCGGGCTACGGCGTCAGCGCCACGTTCAACTCGGATGGCTCGCTCAACGCCACCAACGACCAGGCGCTGACCGATACCATCACCGCAATCCAGGCCTTGAAGACGGCCGGCATCAATACCTACGTGGTCGGCATGGGCGCGGGCGTGGATCCCTCGGCCAATCCGCAAGCCGCCGCGACCCTGACGGCCATGGCCGTCGCCGGCGGTACCGGCAGCTACTTTGCAGCCAGCAGTCCCGCGGACCTGGTCAAGGACCTCAACAATATCCTAGTGTCGATCCAGAACGGTTCGCTGTCCAGCACTTCCGTCGCGGTCAACTCCGGCAGCCTGAATACCGACTCGATGGTGTTCCAGGCGACGTTCACGGTGCAGGATTCGCAATATCAGGACTGGACAGGCGACATCAACGCCTATCCCATCAATGCCGACGGCTCGGTTTCCACGACGTCGAGTTGGAGCGCCAAGAAACAACTCAATAACGAGGTCGTCGGGACTGGTTGGCAGAACCGCGTGATCGCGACGTTGAACCCGACGGGTGGACCGGCGGGCTACGGTGTGGGCGAACCGTTCCTCTGGACGGATCTGACCGCCACGCAGCAAGCCGACCTGACCCTGGGGAGCGATCCCGTGGTGACGCCGCCCACCCTGAGCAATGCGCAACTGCGCCTCAATTACCTGAGCGGCGACACCTCGCACGAGCAGCACAACGGCGGCGCCTTCCGCAACCGCACGGGGATTCTCGGTGACATTGTTGACAGCAACCCGCTCTACGTGAATCAGCCGCTGGGGCCGTATCTGGATGCGTCGTACCAGGCTTTCGAACAAACCTACGCGAAGACCCCACGCCCCGCAGTGCTGTACGCCGGCGCCGACGACGGCATGCTGCACGCCTTCGATCCGACCACCGGCAACGAGCTGTTCGCGTTCGTGCCCAATGCGGTGTTCGCGAACCTGATCAACCTGACCTCGCCGTTCTACAACTCCAACCACCAGTTCTTCGTTGACGGCGCGCCGCACGCGAACGACGTGCTGTTCGGCAGCGACGGCAAATGGCATACGGAACTGGTCGGCGGCGAGAACGCGGGCGGCAATTCGATTTACGCGTTGGACATCACTGACCCGCAGAACTTCACCTCCGGAACGCCGTCCGGCAACGAGACCGCCCTCGCCAACGCGGTGCTGTGGGAGTTCACCGATGCAAACATGGGCTTGAGCTACAGCGCGCCGATCATCGCGCGCATCAATGCCGATCCGGTGACCGATGCCGCCAGCGGGAAGACGGCAGCCGGTTTCGCCGTGATGTTCGGCAACGGTTACAACAGCGCGAGCGAAATGCCGTACTTCTACGCGGTCAAACCGGACACCGGCGCGATCATCGCCAAGATCAACCTGTGCAATCCCAAGGGTCTCGGCGTCAACCCCGCATGCAATACCAGCCTGCCGAACGGACTTTCCAGCGTGGTGGCCGCCAACTCCAGCGGCGTGCTGGGTTTCCCCGTCGACGAGGTGTATGCGGGCGACCTGCAGGGCAACCTATGGGCGATCGACGTCGGTGATCCCAACCCGTCCAACTGGACGGTGCGACTGCTCTTCCAGGCGCGCGACGGTTCCGGCAATCCGCAGCCGATCACCACGGCGCCGGTCGTGACCTTGAACCCGAACTATCCTGCCAAGCTGGGCCTGATGGTGTTCTTCGGCACCGGCCAATTGCTGCAGAATTCGGATTTGACCAACACCAAGACGCAGAGCTTCTATGGCGTGTGGGACAACGGTTCGACCACTCCGGCCACGCGCGCGAATCTGCAGGTGCAAACCCTGACGGCGGGAAGCATCGTCAATGCGTCCGGCGCGACCCAGAACATCCGCACCGCCAGCAGCAATTCGGTGAACTGGTCGACCCAGCAGGGCTGGTACATGGACCTTCCCCTTTCGGGTGAGCGCGTGATTTCGTCCGCGGTCATCGAGAACGGCGGAGTGGTCTTCACCACCTACACACCCCAGCCGGGTTCCGGCACGACGTGCACGGCGGGTGGCGTGTCCTGGCTGATGGACCTGGCGTATGGCAACGGCGGCCCGTTCGACAAGGCCGAGCTCGACGTCTATGGCAACGGCAACCTGAATTCGTCGAAACAGCAGTCCGGCGGCCAGAACCCGGTCGGCATGCAGTTGAGCAACAGCTATGTGCCCACACCGTCCATCGTCCACGCCTTTTTGCCGAGTGGAGTCGGGGCCCTCAAGGTCGTGAGCCAGCCCGCTCCCAACGGGGCGCCCAGCGTGGGCGCTGTCAAGGAGCGCGGGCACGGGCCCACACGCGCCGGCTGGTGGCAAATCCAATGACAGGGGATCGAGATGTACAAGCGTAATGAGCGGCAGCGCGGGTTCAGCCTGATCGAGTTGATGATCGTGGTCGCGATCATCGCACTCCTCGCGGCGATAGCGATCCCGACCTACATGAGGTACGTGCTGCACGGGCGTCGCGCGGAGGCTTACGCGCTGCTCGAACAGGACCAAGCCATGCTCGAGCGCTGCTACGCCCAGAACTTCTCGTACACACCCGCAGCGCCGGCATCGTGCCCGGCGCCCACCCAGACGTCGCAAAACGGTTATTACGTGCTTGCCGCCGCAGCTCCCGCGACGGCGATCACGGCGAGCGGCTATGTCTTGACGGCCGACGCCGTGGGGCCGCAGGCCAGGGACACGGATTGCGCTTCGTTCTCGATCACCAGCGCGAATGTGCGTACGGCCAAGAACTCCGGCGGCGCCGACAACACCAGCGTCTGCTGGGCGAAATAGCGGCGAAGAAGCTTGTCATTCCGGGGCCTTCGCCGACACCGTCGGCGACGGAACCCGGAATCCAGATCTCCTGTCTTCACAGCCAAAGCCGGATTCTGGTTCGTTCTGCAATGAAGCCGCAAACTGCCCCGGAATGACAAGGAAGATGATTGAGGACGGCGTGATTGGGTAACGAGCTGTCGCCGAGGATCGGCAACGCCGTGACTCGGCTCGTCTCAAGCTACTGTCAGCATTTGGCCCGAATGAATCAGGCGATGGCGCGAAGCACCGCGCGAGGATCCCTTTCGATGGCACGAAGCAAGGCTTGGGCTGGACCGGTCGGCGTTCTGCGCCCTTGCTCCCAGTTACGTAACGTGCCGAGCTCCACATGGATCAGCTTGGCAAACTTTGCCTGTGACAGCCCGGACGCCCTGCGGATTCGCTTTACGTCGGTCTCCCCAACTTGAAATTCGCGCGAAGGCGCGCGCTCGCCGCGTGCAATCTCGCCAGCCTCGGTCATGCTTTCGACCAGTTCAGAGAAAAGCTTCTTGTCCATTGTCACCACCTCTCGTTCAAATTGCGCAGGGTCCGTTTCTCGTCGGCCGTCAGATCATCTTTCTGTCCCTTGGCATAAATCAGCAACAGCCGGATCTGCGCAGCGCTGCTCACGTAGTAGTAGATCACGCGCGCGCCGCCTCGCTTTTCCTCGGCTTTTCGCAGGTGCACGCACCTTGCGCAAACCGTCAGTTCCTTCGATTACGTTGCCCGCCAACGGATTGGCTGCCAAGTCCGATTGGAATTCGGCGTATTCCTCAGCGGTGAGCAGTTCCAGCACTTGGCGGGTAAAAACACTGGTCTCGATGAAGATCATGGCGTCATTGTACGTCAGTGGCATACGTACGTCAATGGCGTACCATGAATGACTGCGCTGGCTTGGCATTCCACGGCCCGGAATGGTATACATTTGTATACCCATGGCGCCCACCTATTCCCAACTGCGCATTCTCACGCTCGTGCGTGACCACGTGGCGCGGCACGGCTATCCACCGAGCCTGCGCGAACTGGCCGCCGCGGCCGGAATCACGTTCGCGGCCGTGAGAAAGCACCTGCAGCGGCTGGCCGCGCAGGGACTGATCGAGCTTCCGGAACGCACCGCGCGCGGGATCCGGCTGGTCGGCGCCGCGGACGCGCCGGACCCGCGCACGCTGTCATTGCCATTGATCGGCCGGGTCGCGGCGGGTGCGCCGATCCTGGTCGAGGCGAACGTCGAGAAGCACCTGTGCGTCGATCGCGGCCTGTTCGGACCCGCTCCGGATTACCTGTTGCGCGTCGAGGGCGATTCGATGATCGACGCCGGCATCCTGGACGGTGACCTGATCGCGGTGCGGCAGACGCCGGAAGCGCGCAACGGCCAGATCGTGGTGGCGCGGGTCGATGGCGCGGTGACGGTGAAGGTGTTCCGGCGCGATCGCGCGGGCATCCGCTTGCTGCCGCGCAATCCGGAATACGCGCCGATCGAAGTCGATGCGACCCGCGAGTTCGCGATCGAAGGCCTGTATTGCGGGTTGGTGCGGAGCGCACGATGAACCTGATCGCCCCAATTCGCCAATCGGGTTTTTCCCTTCTCCCTCCGGGAGAAGGGCGCAACGCGCTGCTCCTGCTTTGCGCGAAGCGCCGGATGAGGGTCCGATCCCGCGCATGGTCAATGCGTGCAGGTGGTACTCGTCTATCGCAAGGCCGTACCCTCACCCGCCCTCCGGGCACCCTCTCCCGGAGGGAGAGGGATTCAAGTCATCTTGAAGCGCGGCTTCCGTGAACGCCGTCGTTGCCCTCGATACGCTGATCCGCGACCGCCGCGTCTGGCGCGGTCAGCCGGCGGCGCTGCCGTCCGGCGCGCAGCCGACCGGGATCGCGGCGCTCGACGCCGCATTGCCTGCGCGAGGCTGGCCGGAAGCCTCGCTCACCGAAATCCTGCTGCCCGCCGACGGCGTGGGCGAACTCGAAGTGGTGCTGTCGACGCTGTCGCGCCTGACCCGAAGCGGTCAGCGCGTGGTGGTGGTCGCGCCACCCTACGTCGTTTATGCGCCGGCGTGGCAGGCCGCGGGCGTGGATCTGGCGTGGCTGTCCGTCGTCGATGCACGGGACGGCGACATCGCCTGGGCGATGGAACAGTGCCTGCGCTCGGGAAGCTGCGCCGCGGTGCTCGGCTGGCCCGTTCGCATCGACGACCGCACGCTGCGCCGTCTGCAGGTCGCCGCCGACACCGGCCGTGCGCTCGGTTTCGTGTTCCGCGACCGTGCGGCACTGGCCAATCCCTCGCCGGCCGCGTTGCGGCTGGAAGTCGGGCCCGGCGTCCTGGACGTGCACAAGTGCCGCGGCGGCAATCCGCCCGCGCCGATCGCGTTCGCGCGGTCGTGAAGGAGTGCGTGCGATGTTGTGGGCTTGCGTATGGCTGCCGTCGCTCGCGCTGGATGCCGCGTTGCGCAGCCGCGAACCGCCCGACGGGCCGTTCGCGCTGGTCACGGGGTCGGCGCAGCAGCGCCGGCTGGTGGCGGTCGATGCGCGGGCGCGTGCGGCGGGACTGGCGCCGGGCCAGCGCCTCGCCGAGGCCGAGGCGGTGTGCCGGAACCTGCAAACCGTCGAATACGATCCGCACTACATGCAGGAGAGCCTCGCGCTGACGGCGGCGTGGGCGTACCGCTACAGCTCCGAGGTGCGCATCGATCCGCCGCGCGCGGTGGTCCTGGAGGTCGAACGCAGCTTCGGGTTGTTCGGACCGTGGCCGCGAATCGAAACGCGCCTGCGCGGCGATCTCGCCGCGCTCGGTTTCCGGCACCGGATCGCGCTGGCGCCGACACCACGCGCTGCGCGAATCCTGGCGAACATGCAGGATGGTGCGGCGGTCGCCTCGCCGGAGGATTTGCCGCAGGTTCTAGGATCCATCCCGGTTGCCCGCGCGGGCCTGCCGCCCGACGCCGCCGCGGCGCTCGCGGGCATGGGCATGCGCACGCTGGGTTCCCTGTTCGCGTTGCCGCGTGCGGCATTGCAACGGCGCTTCGGCAGCGAACTGGCCGAAGCCCTCGATCTTTTGCTCGGACGACGGCCCGATGCGCTGGCGGCGTATCGCCCGCCGGATCGTTTCGATGCGCGGATCGACTTCGGCTGCGAGGTCAAGCACCACCAGGGCCTGCTGTTTCCGTTGCGGCGGATGCTGGGCGATCTCGCGGCATATCTCGCGGCCCGCGATGGCGGCGTGCAGCGGTTCGTGATCCGGTTCGACCACGTCGACGCACCGCCCACCGACATTCCGATCGGCTTGCTCGCGCCCGAACGCGAAGCGGCGGCCTTGTTCGAGGTGGCGAAGCTCCGGCTCGAACAAACCACGCTGCCCGCGCCGGTGCTGGAACTTGGGGTACACGCCGACGCGCTGCCGCCGTTCGTTCCGGAAAGCGCGGACCTCCTGGATGCACGTGCCGCCAATGCGCTGCCGTGGCCGCAACTGGTCGAGCGCCTGCGCGCGCGGCTGGGCGAGGACGCGGTGTACGGCCTGCGCGTCGATCCCGATCCGCGTCCCGAATGTGCGTGGGTGCGCGATGGCGACTCCGGAAAAATTGAATCACCGTCGTTGCCCAGGAGGCCGACCTGGTTGTTGCCGCATCCGATTCCGCTGCGCGGTCCAACGCCAAGAATTCTTGCCGGCCCCGAACGCCTCGAAACCGGTTGGTGGGACGGCGGCGACGTGCGCCGCGATTACTACGTGCTGGAACTCGCGACCGGCCAGCGGGCGTGGGCGTTCTCTACGCCCGGCGAATGCGGTCCTTTCATGCTGCACGGGTGGTTTGCGTGAAGGCCGGGACTCGGGAAAATCCTGTAGAGCCGTGTAGCCCGGATGTAGCGAAGCGGAATCCGGGGGCTCATCCCGGATTCCGGCGCTGCGCGCCTGCATCCGGGCTACTTACGTGGCCCTGCTCTCCCGTTTCCCGTCCTTACGCCGAACTGCATTGCCTGTCCGACTTCTCGTTCGGACGCGGGGCGTCGAGTGCGCGCGAGTTGTTCGAGCGCGCCAGGCGTTGCGGCTACACCGCGCTCGCGATCACCGACGAATGTTCGCTGGCCGGCATCGTGCGGGCGCACGAAGCCGCGCGCGACACCGGCATGAAAATGATCGTCGGCACCGAAGTTCGATTGGCCGACGGGCCGAAACTGGTGCTGCTGGCCGAGAACCAGGTTGGCTACACCGCGCTGTGCAGGCTGATCACGCAGGGCCGGTACGCGTCGAAGAAGGGTACGTATCGCCTGGTCCGCGCCGATCTCGCGCGCGGCCTGCCGGGCACGCTGGCGTTGTGGACTCCGGATGCAATTCCCGATCGCGAACACGGTGCGTGGCTGAAGTCCCTGTTCGGCGAACGGCTGTGGCTGGCGGTCGAACTGGTCTGTGAAGGCGACGATGCGGCAAAGCTCGCGCGGCTGCTGGCGCTGGCTGACACACTCGGCATCCGCGCGGTCGCCGCCGGTGACGTGCACATGCACGTGCGCTCGCGACGCGCGTTGCAGGACACCCTGACCGCAATCCGCCATCGCAGGACGCTGGTCGAGGCGCGCGGACTGCTGTTCCGCAACGGCGAGCGGCACCTGCGCCGGCGCGAGACGCTGGCGGCCATTTATCCCGAAGCCTTGCTCGAGGAAACGTTGCACATTGCAGAGCGTTGCGTGTTCTCGCTGGACCAGTTGCAGTATCGCTATCCCGCCGAGCTGGTGCCGCAGGGACACACGCCGACAACGTGGCTGCGGCACCTGACCGAAGAGGGCATGCGCTGGCGCTGGCCGCACGGCGTGCCGGACGCGCTGCGCGCGCAGATCGAACACGAACTCGCGCTGGTCGCGGAACTCCGTTACGAGCCATATTTCCTCACCGTATACGACATCGTGCATTTCGCGCGATCGAAGGAAATCCTCTGCCAGGGCCGCGGTTCGGCCGCGAATTCCGCGGTGTGCTTCGCGCTGGGCATCACCGAAGTCGATCCGGCTCGGATCAATATCCTGGTCGAACGCTTCATCTCGAAGGAACGCAACGAGCCGCCCGACATCGACATCGACTTCGAGCACGAGCGGCGCGAGGAAGTCATCCAGTACATCTACGAGAAATACGGGCGCAAGCGTGCGGCGCTGACGGCGACGGTGATCTGCTACCGCGGCAAGAGCGCGGTGCGCGACGTGGCGAAAGCGCTGGGCCTGCCGCCCGATGCGGTCAACAAGCTTTCGTTCGCGCTCGGCTGGTGGAACGGCTCGTCGCCGCTGGGTACGCGCCTCGCCGAGGCCGGATTCGATCCGGACAGTCCGATCATTCGGCGCGTGCTGAAGCTCACCGCCGAATTGCTGGACCGGCCGCGGCATCTCTCGCAGCACGTGGGCGGCTTCGTGATCGCGGACGCGCCATTGCATACGCTGGTGCCGGTCGAGAACGCGGCGATGCCCGATCGCACCATCATCCAGTGGGACAAGGACGATCTGGATTCACTCGGTTTGCTCAAAGTCGATTGCCTCGCGCTCGGGATGCTCACCTGCCTGCGCAAATGCTTCGACCTGCTGCGCCGGCACCGCGGCCGCGACCTGAGCGTGGCCACGATCGAACCCGGAGACGATGCGACCTACGAGATGCTGCAACGCGCCGACACGGTCGGGGTGTTCCAGATCGAATCGCGCGCACAGATGACGATGTTGCCGCGCCTGAAACCGAAAGATTTCTACGATCTCGTGATCGAAGTCGCGATCGTCCGTCCCGGACCGATCCAGGGCGACATGGTGCACCCGTACCTGCGCAGGCGGAACGGCGAGGAGGCGGTGACGTATCCGTCCGACGACGTGCGCGAAGTGCTGGAACGCACGCTGGGCGTGCCGCTGTTCCAGGAACAGGTGATGAAACTCGCGATCGTCGCGGCCGGCTATTCGCCCGGCGAGGCCGACCAGTTGCGGCGTTCGATGGCGGCCTGGAAGCGCCACGGTGACATCGAGAAGCACCGCGCGCGCATCACACAGGGCATGCTGGCGCGCGGCTACACGCCCGAGTTTTCGGCCGAACTGTTCGACCGGCTGAAAGGCTTCGGCAGCTACGGCTTTCCCGAATCGCACGCCGCGAGCTTCGCGGTGCTGGCCTACGCCAGCGCCTGGCTGAAATGCCACGAACCGGCGGCGTTCGTGTGCGCGCTGCTGAACTCGCTGCCCATGGGCTTCTACAGCGAAAGCCAACTGGTGCAGGACGCGCGCCGGCACGGCGTGGTCGTGAATCCCGTCGACGTGCGTTGCAGCGATTGGGATTGCACCTTGAAGCCCCTCTCCCTCCGGGAGAGGGGTTGGGGCGAGGGTCCGGAATCCATGGCGCACCCGACCCGGACCCAACCCTCACCCGCCCCAACTCGCGCCATCCCTGGCGCTCGACCTTCAGGCCGGCTGGCGCCGTTCACGGCCGATCCAGTCGGACGTAGTCGGGCATCCTCTCCCGAAGGAAGAGGAGACTCAATACGGGCTCCAAGCCACGCTTCACATCAACCTGCCTTGCGGCTCGGCCTGCGGCTGATCCGCGGATTTCCCGAAAATGCTGCCAAGCGCATTCATGCGGCCCGGGAAGCCGGTGTGTTCACCGGCATCGCCGACCTGATCGAACGCGCCGACCTCGATGCACGCGAGCGCAAATTGCTCGCCGACGCCGGCGCCTTGCGCGGACTGGCTGGACACCGTCATCGCGCACGCTGGCAGGTCGCCGGCGTCGAACCGCAACGGCCGCTGTTCGGACAGGCCAGCCCCGACGAGCAAGCTGTCGCTATTGCGCCGCCAGCGATTGGTGAAAATACTCTTGCCGATTACGCCTCGACCGGCCTCACGCTGGGCGTGCATCCGGTCAAGCAGATCCGCGCGCAACTGCGCGCCCGCCGGTGCCGCCCGTCGCGTGAACTGCGCACCCTGCAGCATGGTTCCAACGTGCGCGCGGCGGGTCTCGTGACGCTGCGCCAGCGTCCGCAGACCGCCAGCGGCGCCACGTTCATGACCTTGGAAGACGAAGATGGCATGGTCAACGTGGTAGTGTGGCATGACCTCGCCGAACGCCAGCGGCAGGTATTTTTGCGGGCCCGTTTGTTGGGCGTGGACGGCCGCTGGGAGAGCATCGAGGGCGTCCAGCACCTGATCGCCAAAAGATTGCACGACTACAGCCCGCTGCTCGGCGCACTCGACAGCCGGTCGCGGGATTTCCGCTAATTAGCTTCTCCCTCTCCCTTCGGGAGAGGCGGCCGCAGGCCGAGCGCGCAGCGCTCCCCGATAGGGGCGGGTGAGGGTCCGCCTTTGCGCTTGTGCGGCCACAGACTTGCGGCTAACGTGCCTTTTCCAACGACTGCCGGGGATCGACGATGAATCTTCGCCTTGCAGCCTGCGCGCTGGCGCTGGCCGCCGCTTCGGGAGCCGCCATGGCCGCGCAACACCCCTTCGACGCGCACGATCTCGCGATGATGGATCGCGTTTCCGATCCGCACCTTGCGCCGAATGGCGGCGAAGTCGCCTTCACCGTGCGCAGCACCGACTGGGACGCGAACAAGGGCATCACCAGCGTGTGGTTGCTGGACCTCTCGCGCAAGGGCGCCGCGCCGCGGCGCGTCACCGACCCCAAATTGAACGCCAGCAGCCCGGCCTTTTCGCCGGACGGCAAGACCGTCTATTTCCTCGCAACCGAAAACGAATCGACGCAACTCTGGTCGGCACCCGTTGCGGGCGGCGTGCCCGCGCAGGTCACGCACCTGCCGCTCGACGTCGACAACTACAGGCTGTCCCCGGACGGCAAGTCGCTGTTGTTCTCGGCGCAGATGTTCGAGGATTGCCAGACGCTCGAGTGCACGCGCGAGCGGCTCGACGCGCAGAAGAAGGTCAAGGCGACGGGACGCCTGTACCACCGCCTGTTCGTGCGGCACTGGGATGAATGGTCCGACCACCGCCGCGGTCAGTTGTTCGTGATGCCGCTGGATGGCGCTTCCAGACCCGTCCTCTTGACGAAGGGAATCGACGGTGATGTCCCTTCGAAACCGGATGGCAGCAACGCCGAATATGCATGGTCGCCCGATGGCAAGACGGTCTATTTCGATGTGCGGATTGCGGGCAAGACCGAACCGTGGTCCACCAACTTCGACGTTTACTCGGTGCCCGCCGACGGTTCGGCTTTGCCCAGGAATCTGACGGCCGCGAACAAGGCGTGGGATGCGTTCCCGCTGCCTTCGCACGATGGCAAGACGCTTTATTACCTCGCGATGAAGGTGCCGGGTTTCGAAGCCGACCGCTTCGGCATCATGGCGATGGATCTCGCGACCGGCGCCACGCATGAAATCGACCCGAACTGGGATCGTTCCGCATTGCCGCTGGAGCTGTCGGCCGACGGCAAGACGCTTTACACCACGGTTGCCGACGACGGCAACGTCGCGCTGTACGCGATCGACGTCGCCGGCGGCAAGCCGACGAAGCTGCTCTCCGACGGCAGCGTGATGGGTTTCGACGTGGCGGGCAATCGCATCGTCGCCGCGCGCCAGGACTTCACGCATCCCACCGACCTGTACACGTTGACCGCGCAAGGCAGGCATCTCGCGCAGGTCACGCACTTCAATGCCGCGCGCCTGGCGGACATCGAGTTCTCCAGGGCGCACTGGTTCACCTTCAAGGGCTGGAACGGCGACACGGTGCATGGCTATGTGATGCCTCCCGTGGGCGCGAAGCCCGGCAAGAAATATCCCGTCGCTTTCCTGATCCACGGCGGCCCGCAGGGGGCGTGGCCGGACGAATTCCACTACCGCTGGAATCCGCAGACTTACGCGGGTGCCGGCTTCGCGGTGGTCGCGATCAACTTCCACGGATCGGTCGGCTACGGGCAGGCGTTCACCGATGCGATTTCGCAGCACTGGGGCGACCGTCCGCTGGAAGACCTCCAGAAAGGTTGGGCGGCGGCGCTGAAGCAGTTCCCGTACCTCGACGGCCACGACGCCTGCGCGCTCGGCGCGAGCTACGGCGGCTACATGGTGTACTGGATGGCGGGCGTGTGGAACCAGCCGTGGAAGTGTTTCGTCGACCACGACGGCGTGTTCGATGCGCGCATGATGTATTACGCGACCGACGAGCTCTGGTTCGAGGAACACGAGAACGGCGGCACGCAGTGGGAGCACCCGGAGAACTACGAGAAGTTCAACCCGCTCGACCACGTCAAGGATTGGCGCGTGCCGATGCTGGTGGTCCACGACAGCCGCGATTACCGGATTCCGGAGTCGCAGGGCCTCGGCGCGTTCACCGCGCTGCAGCGGCGCGGCATCCCCAGCGAGTTCCTCAACTTCCCGGACGAAAACCATCTGGTGCTGAAGCCGCAGAACAGCGTCGAGTGGCACGAGACGGTGCTGGCGTGGCTGAAGAAGTGGACAGGGCCGGAGACGCCGGCGGTCGCGCCCGCAAGTTCCACGACTGCGGAGACGCCGGACGCGCCCTGATGCTGCCGCCGCACGGTTTTCATCGCATTTCCACTTCGCAAGTTTCAAAAAACTTGGTCACTCCTGAGCCATTGCCGGTTTCATCGGCAATGGAACCCGGAATCCAGTCGTTCAATTTCTACTTCAAACTTCATAAAAAACATCATCATTCCGGGGCCATCGCCGGCCTTATCGGCGATGGAACCCGGAATCCAGCTTCTCGTGCATCGAAAGCAAGAGCTGGATTCCGGGTTCGGCCTGCCAGAATCGGCAGGCCGCCCCGGAATGACGAGCAAAAACCAGAGCTTCCTTAATGCGTATACATCACCCGGTCGCGGCGTCCAGCGCCGCAATCGCGACATCGACCATCAAGTCGATGTCGCTTTCGCCGATGCAGTAGGGTGGCAGGAAATAGACCGTGTCGCCCAGCGGGCGCAGCAGGACGCCATGCGCGAGTGCGTGGCGGTAGAAGCGCAGGCCGCGGCGTTCGGCTGCGGGATACGCTTGGCGCGAAGGCTTGTCCTTGACCAGGTCGAACGCCGCAATCCAGCCGGTTTGCCGCAGCCCGGCCACGTGAGGATGGCCGCGCAGAGATTCCAGCCGCCGAGCGAGGTGCGCCGCCAGCGCGCGATTTCGTTCCAGCACCGGCTCATCGCGAAAAATCGCCAGTGAAGCCAGTGCCGCCGCGCAGGCGATCGGATTGCCGCTGAAGGTGTGCGAATGCAGGAAAGCGTTGTTGGCGGCGTAGTCGCCGAGAAACGCCTCGTACACCTGGTTCGTCGTCAGCACGGCCGAGAGCGGCAGCGCGCCCCCGGTCAGTCCCTTCGACAGGCACAGGAAATCCGGTGTGATACTGGCCTGTTCGCACGCGAACAGCGTACCGGTGCGCCCGAACCCGACCGCGATTTCATCGGCGATCAGGTGCACGCCGAACTCGTCGCACAACGCACGCAAGCCGGCGAGGTACGACGGCGCGTGCATCCGCATCCCGCCCGAACATTGCACCAGCGGCTCGATGATCACCGCACAGGTTTCCTCCGCGTGGCGTTCGAGCAGCGCGCGCGTGTCGGCCAGACGGCGCCGCGCGACGTCGTCCGGACTTTCGCCGGGTTCGGCATCCAGCCAGTCGGGCGGGGGTGCGACGATGGGATCGAACAGCAACGGCCCGTATACCGCCCGGTATAGCGGCAGGTCGCTGACGGCCAGCGCACCCAGGGTTTCGCCGTGGTAGGCATTCGCCAACGCGATGAAACGGGTCCGTTGCGGTTGCCCGATGTTGCGCCAATGGTGCAAGCTCATCTTCAGCGCGATCTCGACCGCACTGGCGCCGTCGCTCGCGAACGACACGCGATCGAGTCCAGCGGGTGCGATGCGCACCAGTTCCTCGGCGAGTTCGAGCGCCGGTTCATGCGTGAAACCCGCCAGCATCACGTGATTGAGCCGCGCCGCCTGTTCGGCGATCGCGGCGGCGATGCGCGGATTCGCGTGGCCGAACAGATTGCTCCACCACGAGCTGACGCCGTCGAGGTAACGGTTGCCTTCCGCATCGATCAGCCACGCGCCGTCGCCGCGCACGATCGGAACCAGCGGCAGTTGCGCCGTATGTTCGCGCATCTGGGTGCAGGGGTGCCACACGTGCGCGAGGTCGCGCGCCACGAGTGCCGCGTTGCCGCCATGGGTGTCGTTCATCGCGCCATGATCGCGGCCGCGGCGGATGGGCTCAAGCGCGGCTAAGCTGGCCCGCATGACCACGATGCCGGATACAGCCTTCCTCGACCATGCGCTCGAAGTTGCACTCGCCGCCGCGCGTGCCGCGGGCGAGCGGATCGCGAAATATTTTGGACAAGGCGTGATCGTCGAGATCAAACCCGATGCCACGCCCGTCACGGTCGCCGATCGCGAAGCCGAGGACATCATCCGCGATGCGCTGAGACGTGAATTTCCCGATCACGCGACCCTCGGCGAAGAGCGCGGCCGCGAAGGTGCCGGCGAATTCCTGTGGCTGATCGATCCGCTGGATGGCACCAAAAGCTTCGTGCGGGGCACGCCGTTTTTTTCGACGCAGATCGCCCTGATGCACAAAGGCGAACTGGTGGTGGGCGTGTCGCACGCACCCCTCTACGGCGAAACGATGTGGGCGAGACGCGATGGCGGCGCTTTTCTCGATAGCGGGAATTCCAATGGCGAGCGCGTGCACGTCGCCGACACCGCGAACCTGCGTGACGCCGCGCTGTCGCTCGGCAATGTCAAATCGCTGGCACGGAATGCACGGCAATGGACGGCGCTGGCCGGTCTGATCGGCGAGGTCAACCGCGTGCGCGGCTACGGCGATTTCTGTCATTACCATCTGCTGGCGCGTGGTGCGCTGGATGTCGTGATCGAATCCGATGTCAACATCCTCGACATCGCCGCGCTGGCCGTGATCGTGCGGGAAGCTGGCGGAATATTCACCGATCTGGCAGGGGAGGGCCTTTCCCTCGGCACCCGCAGCGTGCTGGCCTCCGTGCCAGCGCTTCATCCGGCGATCTTGTCCCGGGTTTCGCCTTGATTCCACATGCTTTCAAGCGGGCCACTGCTTGACAGAAAAACGTGAAACATGTCACGGTTGCGAACGGGGAGCCTGCTCGAATCATTCCGGGGAGCGCGTCAGAGAAGGAGAGCCGTCATGTCCGTCACCAAGGTCATCGAATTGAGTGCGTCTTCGTCGAAGGGCATCGAGGATGCCGTGCGCCACGGACTCGAAAAGGCCGGCAAGACCGTAAAGAACATCAAGGGCGCATGGATCAACGACATCAAGGTCGCGACCGACAACGACGGCAACGTGAGAGAATGGCGGGTGAACATGCGGATCAACTTCGAAGTCGATTGACGCGCATCGACGGCTTGCAGGCGCGGATGACGGAAGCTTGACGCGATGCAGTGGCGCGAAAGAGCCTTGCGGATGGGGACACGAGGACGACCATGGGCGCTGTGACGTGGACGATCGGTTGCGTCGAAGACGATCCGGATCAAACCGAGCTGTTGCGCCTGTGGCTGGAGCACGCCGGCTACGGCTGTGCGGTGTTCCGCACCGCAAGTGATTTTCGGCGGCGGCTCGGCAGCGAGGCCGTGGATCTGGTGCTCCTGGACCGCAGCTTGCCCGATGCCAAGGGCCTGGACGTTCTGGCCTGGATACGGCAATCGCCGAACGCGGGATTGCCGGTGATATTCCTGACGGCGAGCGGCGAGGAGTCCGATATCGTGGAAGGGCTCGCCGCGGGTGCGGACGATTACGTCGTCAAGCCGCCCAAGCAGGGCGAGTTGCTGGCGCGCGTCGCCGCCGTGCTGCGCCGCCGCGGTGGCGAGGCCGATGCCAACGAGGTGCTGGAACTGCCGCCGTACCGGATCGATCCGCAACGCCGCCAGATCAGCGTCAACGGCGTGCCCGTGGAATTGACCCAGCGCGAATTCGAACTGGCGTGTTATCTGTTTCGGCGCCAGGGTCGCATCGTCAGCCGGGACGCCTTGCTGGAGAACGTCTGGAACCTCGGAGGCGACGTCAGCACGCGTACCGTGGATACGCACATCAGCCGCCTGCGCAAGAAACTCGGGCTGTCGGGCGAGAACGGCTGGCGTTTGACCGCGGTTTATCAGCACGGTTATCGAATCGAGCAAGTGTGAGCCGGAACTCGCACTGCAGGGTGCTTGCTAGTCCGTACTAACGCGCTGCCTCTGCGACTCGATACACCCCGGTGCCCGTCCTCCGGGCGATTCGGCCACCCGTGGCGCTCGCCTCTCGGGCTGCTTCCGCGTTCAACGGCAATCCCTGCCGATTTGATCGCGACGGTACTTCCGCGGCTCGTGCCCGGTTTCGAGTCCCTATACTTGGGCCTTTCTGGGCTCTGCCGGATGGCCTGACGTGGAATTGAACCCGACGATTCTCGAAACCTTGCGCCACCTGCATGCGTCCGCGCGCGCCAGCGGCGACCCCGAGTCGAATGCGATGACCGTGGCGACGGCCGATAGCGAGGGCGGCGTGCACGCGCGGATGGTGTTGCTGAAAAGGCTCGACGAGCGCGGGCTGACGTTCTTCACGCGCTACGACAGCGACAAGGGCGCACAACTCGCGTCCAATCCGCGCGTTGCGTTGTGCCTGCACTGGAAATGGCTGGATCCGGCGGCGCAGGTGCGCATCGAGGGCCGCGCGGAAAAGCTGCCGGGAGACGAGTCCGATGCCTACTTCGCCACGCGCGAGCGCTTGCGGCAACTCGGCGCATGGGCATCACTGCAATCGCAAACCCTGCCGGACCGCGCCACGCTGGAGCGGCGGGTGGCGGAAGCCGAGCGCCGGTTCACCGGACAGCCCGTGCCTCGGCCGGCGGATTGGGGCGGATACCTCGTGGTGCCGGACATGGTGGAGTTCTGGTATGCGCACGAGCATCGCTTGAACGAGCGGGAGCGCTGGGAAATCGTGGACGGGCAATGGCGAAAGAGGCTCTTGTATCCGTGACACATGGGCGAGCCGGAGTCGTCGCGAGATGCCGGGGGCATCTCGCGACGGCAAGCGCCGCGCCACGAAAGGCGCGGCTGGCGCCAGGCACCAGGGACGGTTGGCGCATGAGGTTGCGTAAAGGAATATGTCGCAAGGACCACGACGCATCGTCTCTCTGACCGAAGAACCGACCGAAGTCCTGTACGCGCTCGGCGAGCAGGATCGCATCGTCGGCATTTCGGGCTTTACGGTGCGGCCGCCGCGCGCGCGGAAAGAGAAGCCCAAAGTCTCCGCGTTCACCAGCGCGAAGATCGACCGCATTCTCGCGCTGCGGCCCGATTTCGCGATCGGGTTTTCCGATATCCAGGCCGACATTGCCCGCGAGTTGATCAGGTCCGGCGTCGAGGTCTGGATCAGCAATCATCGTTCTGTCGACGGCATTCTTGCCTACGTGCGCCGCCTGGGCGCGCTGGTCGGTGCCGGCGCGAAGGCCGAAGCCTACGCACGCGAACTCGAAGCGCACATCGAAGCCGTACGTGCAAAGGGCGCAGCGCTGCCGCGGCACCCCCGCGTGTACTTCGAGGAATGGGATGAACCTTGCATCAGCGGCATCCGCTGGGTCGCCGAACTGATCCGCATTGCAGGCGGCGAAGACGTGTTTCCCGAACTCGCCGAAGGGCCCCTGGCGAAGGACCGGATACTCGCCGACCCCGCGGAAGTGGTTGCGCGCCAGCCCGACCTGATCCTGGGCTCGTGGTGCGGCAAGAAATTCCAACCCGAAAAGGTGGCCACCCGTCCCGGCTGGAACACGATCCCCGCGGTGCGCGATGGCGAACTGCACGAAATCAAGTCATCAATCATCCTGCAGCCGGGGCCGGCAGCGCTCACCGATGGGCTCGACGCATTGCATGCGATCATCGCGCGCTGGGCGCGCAGCGCGCCGCCTCGCGGCTGAGCTACCGAGAGCGTGCCACATCGCGCAGAAATCGGGGACGACATCCCTGTCTTTTTCCGCGCCGTCCAACGGCGCGGGTTACTTTTTGTTTCGGCAAAAAGTAACCAAAAACCATGGCGCCTGTGGCGGTGGTCTCGCACGCGTCCTGCGTGCTCAACTTCCCTTGCCGCGCGGCGCGGCACCGCCAACGGCGCCGATTGTTGCTTCGCTACCGGCCATCCATGGCCTCGTCCGGAGCAAGTGCAAACAATCGGCTTCGTCCGATCACGCGCACAGGATGTGCGCAAACGGGACCCCTCGAACACGGCGAGCGGCCGACGGATCAGTCCGAAGGATGGCGCACAGGATGTGCGCCAGTTCGCCGTCGGCACATGGACGTGCCGTCGGCGAACCCCGGCGGCCGCGAGCGAATCCGGAGCACAGGGATGTGCGGAGGACGTGTTCGCGGGGTGGCCTTCTCTTTGGTGACTTTCTCTTGGCCAAGCAAGAGAAAGTCACCCGCGCCCCCGGGAGGGGCGCGGAAAACAGACAGGGATGTCGTGCAACGAACGTGCGAGGAGCGGACCCTCACCCACCCTTCGGCAAAAACAGGACCAGCGCTTTACGCCGCTCTCCCGGAGGGAGAAAGGAACGCGCGCGCGAGCGCAAATCAAACGGAGTGCCCGGTGTTCATCAACCACGCCACGACCACCGTCTGGATCAACAGGATCACCAGTATCGCCAGCACCGGCGACAAGTCGAAGCCGCCGATCAGCGGCAATACCTTGCGGAACGGTTTCAGGATGGGTTCGACGATCTTGCCGAGCAGCGGCACCAGTGGATTGCGCGCGTCGATGTTGACGTACGACAGCAGTGCCCAGACGAACACCATGATCAGGTAAACGATCGCAAAGAAATTCACGAGATCGGCCACGCCCAGAACCAGCGTGCCGACGTTGGTCGCCCAGAAATCGGGTGCAATCCAGCGCAGCAGGAAGTTCTTGATGACTTCCAATATCCACGCGATGAGCAATGCCGCAAGATTGATGCGCCGCCAGGTCGGGATTACGCGCCTGAGCGGGGTCAGGATCGGGTTCGTGGCGCGATACAGGAATTGACAGATCGGGTTGTAGAAGTCCGCGCGCACGGCTTCGGCCAACAGGCGTGCCACGAACAGCAAGATCACGCAACCGAACACAAACTGGATCAGCAGCGCGAGCGCACTGGCAAGGTAGATCATTCTTCGCTATCCAGTTCCGCGGACATTTCGGCGCCGCGATGTCTTGCAGCCGCCAGCGCTTGTTCGACCAGCTTGCTGAAATCCCCTCGCTCGAATACGTCGAGTGCCGCAGCAGTCGTTCCATGCGGCGAGGTGACGCGCTTGCGGAGATCCGCCGCGGTTTCCTGGCCGTCGGCAAGCATGTGACCGGCACCGAGGCAGGTCTGGGCGGCCAGCGCACGTGCCGTTTCGCGCGGCAGTCCGAGCCGCACGGCCGCGTCTTCCATGGCCTCGACCAGCAGGAAGAAATACGCGGGCCCCGAGCCGGATAGCGCGGTGACGGTATCCATCTGCGACTCGTCGTCGATCCAGCGCACGATGCCGGCCGCATCGAAGATGTTTTCAGCCAGTGCACGCTGATCGGCATCGACGTTGCGGTTGGCGCACAGACCGGCGGCGCCCGCGCCGACCAGCGCGGGCATGTTGGGCATGCAGCGCACGATCGCGTGTCGTGCCCCAAGCAGACGTTCCAGTTGCGCGATGCGGATGCCGGCGGCGATCGAGATCAGCAAGGGCCGTGCCGTGCCGAGCGGCGCCGCAAGCCCCTCGCAAACCGTTCGCATCACCTGCGGCTTCACCGCCAGCAGCACGCAGTCCGCGCCGGCCACGGCCACGGCGTTGTCGGTGAATACGTGCACGCCGAACTCGCGGGCGAGCGCTTCGCGCGCTTCGGCACGCGGCTCCGCGACCCGGATTGCGTTCGGCGCGATTCCGCGCGCGATCTGCGCGCCGATCAGGCTGCGCGCCATGTTGCCGCCGCCGATGAAGGCGATGTTTCGGGATTGGGGGCTGGGGGCTGGGGGCTGGGAAGGTTGCGGCATTGATGGCGTAGTCCGGCAGCGTGCAGCAAACGCCCGATTGTAGCGGCCGCCGCGGACGCGGCCGTTTTTTGCATTCGGGTTGTCATTCGTCGGCGGCGATCCGGCGGAGCCTCAGTCCCCAGTCCCCAGCCCCTATTCCCGCTCAGCTCTGCGCCGCCAGCCTGCGGCGCGCGCGTGCCGCCTTGCGTTCCTTGCGACGGCGCGCCCACGACGCGAATACCAGATAGATCGCGGGCGTCGAGAGGAGCGTCAGGCTCTGCGAAAAAATCAGGCCGCCCATCATCGCAATGCCGAGTGGGCGCCGCAGGTCGGCGCCGGTGCCGATACCAACCACCAGCGGCACGGAGGCGAGGATCGCGACCATGGTGGTCATCATGATCGGGCGGAATCGCACCAGGCATGCCTCGCGCACCGCGTCCAGCGGCGTCTTGCCCTCGCGTTCGGCCACCAGGGCGAAGTCGATCATCATGATCGCGTTCTTCTTGACCAGGCCGATCAGCAGGATCAGCGCCATCATCGCAACGATCGAGAGTGGCGTGTTGGTGACCAGCAGCGCCAGCAGTGCGCCCACGCCCGCGGCGGGCAGGGTGGAAAGGATGGTGATCGGATGCACAAGGTTTTCATACAGCATGCCGAGCACCAGATACACGGCGACGATCGCACCGAGCAGCAGCAGCGGCATCATTGCCATCTGCTGCTCGAAGCGCCTGAAGAAGTCGCCCATCCCGAGCTTGATGTCACCCGGCATGCGCATGTCGGAGATGGTCTTGTTGATCTGCTGCGTGGCCTGGCCCATGCTGATGCCCGGCGCGAGGTTGAAGCTGAGCGACATGCTGGTCATCTGGTCGATGTGCTCGATCTCGCTGGGCGCGACGGTGGATTCCTGATGCGCGATCGCGCTGATCGGAATCATCTTGCCGCTGCTCGAGAGCACCTTGATGGTATCGAGCGCAGCGGGGGAAGCGGTTTGCGCGGGCAGCGCCGTCAACACCACCTGGTACTGGTTGGTGTCGGAATAAATGGTCGAAATCTGGCGCTGTCCGAAGGCGTTGTAGAGCGCGTCGTCCACCGCCGCCATCGACACGCCGAGGGTGGCGGCCTTGGCGCGGTCGACCACCATGTTCTGCATCAGCGAGCCTTCGTCGAGGTCGGTGCCGACATCGCGGAAGATGGGATTTTTCTTGAGCTGCGCTTCCAGTTTCGGCAGCCATTCCTCCAACTCGCTGGCGCTGTTGCTTTGCAGGTTCACGCTGTACTGGCCGCCCTGGCTGGTGCCACCGCCTCCGCCGCCCAGATCCTGCAAGGCACGGAAGCGCACTTCCAGATCGGGGTAGCGCTCCACCTTGGCCGAAAGACGCGCGACCACCTGCTGGGTCGAATCGCGGCGGCCCTGGCCGCGTGGCTTCAATTGGACGCTGAACCAACCGCTGGCTCCGCGCCGACCGGTACCGATGGAGGCACCGACGTACTCGACGGCGGGATCCTTGCGCAACATCTTCACAAGGGTGCTGGTCCGCGCTTCCAGATCGCTGAACGACATCGTCACGCCGCCGTTGGCGCGGCCCCAGATCAGGCCGGTGTCCTGCGGCGGGAAATCGGTGGCGGGCACCAGATGGAAAAGGTAGATGGTCAGCCCCAACAGCAGCAGCGGCGACCACGCCATCAGCCTGGGATGCTTGTGCAGCGTCCAGTCCAGCGTGCGGGTGTACACCGCCAGCATGCCGGCATGAAAGCGATCGAGTGCGCGCGAGAGTCTGGATGGCCCTTTTTCGGCGGACGGGTGATGACGCAAGAAACGGCCGCACAGGGCGGGGGTCAGCGTCAGCGAAACCACCATCGACACGAAGATCGCGGCGATCACGGTCACGGTGAACTCGCGGAACCACATGCCGATGAACGAGGGCATGAACAGGATCGGCATGAACACCGCGATCAGCGACGCGGTGATCGCGACGATGGTGAAGCCGATCTCCTTGGCGCCTTGCAGTGCGGCATCCATCCGCGACTTGCCTTCGTCGAGATGGCGGATGATATTCTCGATCACCACGATCGCGTCGTCCACCACGAAGGTCA
>Ga0070737_10001771_pt1 | contig 29039 bp, 29 predicted proteins | sample Coa_R1_10_FD_66438 | JGI IMG/M metagenome (GOLD analysis project Ga0070737, IMG submission 66438) | Surface soil microbial communities from Centralia Pennsylvania, which are recovering from an underground coalmine fire - Coalmine... | ecosystem: Environmental > Terrestrial > Soil > Unclassified... | reverse complement strand
TCCCTGCGCTTCTCGCGCCAAGCGGGCCGGCGCGAACTCGCACGTCCCTGTGCTCGGACAGGCGCGCCTTGCTCCCGCTTGGCGCTGCGATGCTCGGCGTCGTGCAAAGGCGCGGCAAAAGCTCCACTCTGATGACGGCCATCCGTGGCCTCGTTCGGAGCGAGATCAAACCGCATGCTCCGTCCCCTCAGGCGCGCATGGATGCGCGCCAAACGGGGCCCCTCGAACACGGCGAGCGGACGACGGATCAGTCCGCAGGATGGCGCACACGATGTGCGCCAGTTCGCCGCAGGCACAGGGGAGTGCCGTCGGCGAACCCCGGCGCCCGCGAGCGAATCCGGAGCACAGGGATGTGCGGAGGACGTGTTCGCGGGGTGGCCTTTCTCTTGGTGACTTCTCTTTGGCCAAGCAAAGAGAAGTCACCCGCGCGCACCGGAGGCGCGCGAAAAGAGACAGGGATGTCGGTCTGCCTCTGCACGCACGCGGCGTGTGTCGGCCGGTGACGGCATGACCGCCCTGCCCGCACCAGCGAAAAAGAAGCTCGGTTTGGTGATCGACCTCGACATCTGCGTCGGGTGCCACGCCTGCGCGGTCGCGTGCAACGAATGGAACGACGGCGGCGATTTCGGGCCGCTGCCCGACGATGAGCCTTACGGCGAAGATCCGCACGGCGTGTGGTTCAATCGGGTGCATAGCTACGAAATCGCGGGGCTGGGGACTGGGGACTGGGGACCGGCAAAAGCGAACGCGACTGGAGATTCCCCAACCCCCAGCCCCCAACCCCCAGTCCCGCAGATGGTCCACTTCCCGCGCTCGTGCCTGCACTGCGAGACGCCGGATTGCGTGACGGTGTGTCCGACCGGCGCGAGTTACAAGCGCGCGGACGACGGCATCGTGCTGGTCGACGAGGACAAGTGCATCGGTTGCCAGTTGTGCGCGTGGGCGTGTCCGTACGGTGCGCGCGAGATCGCGCTGCCGCATCCGAAGACAAGCACGTCGGACGCAGGACGCAAGGACTCCAAGCGCGGCACGATGCAGAAATGCACGTTGTGCGTGGACCGGATCTACAACGAAACGCTGGATGAGCGCGATCGCCAGCCGGCGTGCGTGATGGCGTGTCCCACGCGCGCGCGGATGTTCGGTGACTTGGGCGATCCGGATTCCGACGTGTCGAAGGTCGTGGCCGACCGCGGCGGTTACGCCTTGATGCCGGAATTCGGCTATCGCCCGGTGAACCGTTATCTGCCGCCACGACCGCGCCGCAACGGTTCGACTGCATCCACCGTGGTCGACAAAGCCACCGGGGAGATGCTCGACACGGCACAACTGCCGCCGCTGCTGCGCTGGCTGGACAAGGCCCTGTCGCGATGAAGCCCGCGCTCACGGTGATCTTTTTCACGGTGTTGAGCGGCGCGGGCTATGGCGTGTGGTGCCTGCTCGGCGCCGCGATCGCTGCGGGGATCTATCCGCTCTCGAAGATCGACGTGCTGGTGCCGCTCCTGTTCGGGTTCGTGCTGGTGACGGTGGGATTGCTTGCCTCGACCGCGCACCTCGGCCGGCCCGAACGCGCGTGGCGCGCGCTCAGCCAGTGGAGTTCATCGTGGCTGTCGCGCGAAGGCATCGCGTCGCTGATCACTTATCTGCCGATGCTCGCGTTGGCGTCGCTGGTATTTGCAAACCGCTACGGTCCTGGACCACGAATCGCGGGTGCGTTGCTCGCGCTGTGCGCGCTCGCCACCATCCTGTGCACGGCCAACATCTACCGTTCGCTCAAGACCATCGGTGCGTGGCGCACACCGCAGGTATTGCCGCTGTATTTCGCGTTCGCGCTGCTCTCGGGCGGCCTGTGGCTGTGGGCGTGGCTTGCGCTCGCTTCCGGCTTCACGATAGGCGTTGCCTTTCCGCTCGCGCTGCTGGCGCTTGCCGTGGTCGCGGCGATCGTCAAATACGACTACTGGCGGCGCATCGACGGCCTGCCTTCGAATTCCGCAGGCCATGCGACAGGGCTGGAAATGCTGGGCAAGGTGCGTGCCTTCGAAGGTCCGGTCACCGGGCAAAGCTACCTGACCCGGGAGATGGCGTTCGTGTTGGCACGCAAGCACTCGACGCGCCTGCGCCGGATCGCTGTCGCGTTGTTCGCGGCGCTGCCGGCGCTTGGCATCGTGATCGCCCTGCCCAGCGGCGCGATGTGGATCGCGCCCTTGACGGCGATTGCCGCCGTCGCAGGGTTGTTTGTCGAACGCTGGCTGTTCTTCGCCGAAGCGCGACACGCGGTGGCGGCGTTCTTTCCGCCTCGGCGCGGTTGAAAGACCCAGCCGCGACCCCAACTCGTCACACAAATTTAACAGCAGTTCAGCGCCTGGACTCCAGCCTCACGGGTTCGCGTTGAACACGTCAAGGAGTTTTTGCATGAGAGTTTCACGTCTTACCGCGCTGGCGGCGGCCTTTGCAATCTGTCTGCCTGCTCTCGCGCTTGCCGACAGCACGAACACGAATTGGAGCGGCAGCGGCGAATTCGGCCTCGCCAATTCCACCGGCAATACCAAGTCGCTCAACATGGACGCGAAGTTCAAGCTCGGCTACGAGGACGACACCTGGAAGGACGCGTTTTTCCTCGACGCCAACCGCGCCAAGAGCAGCGTCAAGGTTCCCGTGTTGGTCAACGGGACCGTGACCGGCGAGACCGAAAACTACGAAACCACCGCCAACCATTACGACCTCGGCGGTTCGGTCGGTTACAAATTCAATCCGCGCTCCTACCTGATCGGCGCCGCGCGTTACGACCACGACGATTTCGCGCCGAACCGCTGGCAGGCGGTGGCGTCGATCGGGCTCGGCTACATCCTGTTCAAGGATGCCCGCGCCGAACTGTCGGTCGAGGCAGGCCCCGGTTACAAGCGCTACCAGCCGCAAACCTACACGGTCGTCGACACGACGGTAACGCCGCCGGTTACCACGTCGGTCACACCGCCGGTGCAGGACGAAGCGATCGGCCGCGGACTCGTGAACTACAAGCTCGCCCTCACCGACAGCGCCAGCCTGCAGGAGACGTTCCTGGCCGAGGTCGGCAGCCAGAACAAGTACTACCAGAACGACATTGGCGTCGCGGTCGCGATGACCAGGACGCTGGCGCTGAAGGTGGCGTACGAGAACCGCTACAACTCCAACATCGTGCCGGGCACCAAGCACCTCGACAGCCTGTTCACCACCAATCTCGTCTACAACTTTGGGAAGACGAAGTAGCGCGGGACTAGGGACCAGGGACCAGGGACCAGGGACCAGGGACCAGGGACCAGGGACCAGGGACCAGGGACTAGGGACTAGGGACTAGGGACTAGGGAAAAGCGTAACGCGTTCACCCCCTTCCGAAGGATGGGGGTCTATGTGGCTGTCACAGGCAGCCGCATCAGGGGGATGCGGTGGATCAACCGGCCAGCCGCGCCTTCACGCGCTGCGACAGCGCGCCCATAAGGATGGGGTTCTACGTGGCTGTCAAAGGCAGCCGCATCAGGGGATGCGGTGGATCAACCGGCCAGCCGCGCCTTCACGCGCTGCGACAGCGCGCCCATGTCGGCACGGCCCGCGGCGCGTTCCTTCAGGAGCGCCATCACCTTGCCCATGTCGCGTGGCGACGTCGCGCCCGCGCCGGTAATGCACTGCGCGATCAGCGCATCGAGTTCCGCATCGGTCAATTGCGCCGGGAGGTAGCCCTCGATCACGCCGATTTCGTAACGTTCCTGGTCGGCGAGATCTTCGCGTTTCGCGGCCTCGTACTGTGCGACGGAATCACGGCGCTGCTTCAGCATCTTCTCCAGCACGTGCAGTACCTGCGCGTCATCCAGCGTGATGCGCTCGTCGACCTCACGTTGCTTGAGCGCGGCGAGGATCAACCGGATCGTGCCGAGGCGCGGCTTGTCGCCGCCCTTCATCGCGGTTTTCATGTCCTCGGTGATGCGCGCTTTGAGTTCGCTCATGGAAAATCCCGGCCAGTTCTGCAGCGATCGCTTCGATCAAGCTTGCTCATTCTTCCACAACCCCCGCGCAAGACGGCTGTCTTGCGCCGCCCCCTTGACTCAAGAGGGCAAGAACACGAAATCCACCTCAGGTTTCAGCGTTGCAAACGCAAAAAGCCGGTGCCGCAGGGCAGCACCGGCTGATTCTCGCAAGGGACGCGACCTGTATCAGTACAGGCGCTTGCGGCGCGTGACTTCGCGCGAGACGCGACGCAGGTGGCGCTTGACCGCCGCAGCGCGCTTGCGCTTGCGTTCCTGGGTCGGTTTCTCGTAAAACTCGCGCTTGCGCGTTTCGGCGAGCACGCCGGCCTTCTCGCAGGTGCGCTTGAAGCGGCGCAGGGCGATCTCGAACGGCTCGTTCTCGCGGACTTTGACGCTGGGCATGGACGCTCCACTTGGTAAACTGGCCCGCTGGTGAGCGGGTGAGCCGCGAATTATAACGTGATTTTCATGACCGATTCAAAGACCCCGGCACCAGGTCCGGTGCTGGGCATCGAGAGTTCCTGCGATGAAACCGGCGTGGCCGTTTACGAACCCGGTCGCGGCCTGCTGGCGCACGCCTTGTATTCGCAGATCGCCCTGCACGCGGAATACGGTGGCGTGGTGCCGGAACTCGCCAGCCGCGACCACGTGCGCAAGCTGCTTCCCCTTTTGCGCCAGACACTTGCAGACGCGGAACTGAAGGTTTCGGACCTCGCGGCGGTGGCCTACACCGCAGGCCCCGGCCTGATCGGCGCGCTGCTGGTCGGGGCCTCGGTGGCCCGCTCGCTGGCGTGGGCGCTGGAAGTGCCGGCGATCGCCATCCACCACATGGAAGGGCATCTGCTGGCGCCGCTCCTGGAAGAGCCCGCTCCGGGGACCGAACCGCTGGCGCCGCCATTCGTGGCGCTGCTGGTCTCGGGCGGCCATTCGATGCTGGTCGCGGTCGACAAGATCGGCAGCTACGCGATCCTGGGCGACACGCTGGACGATGCCGCCGGCGAGGCTTTCGACAAGACCGCCAAGCTGATGGGTCTGCCGTATCCGGGCGGGCCGGCGCTGGCGCGGATTGCCGAGACGGGCAACCCGAAGGCGTTCCGGTTTTCGCGGCCGATGACGGACCGGCCGGGGCTCGACTTCAGTTTCTCGGGTCTGAAGACCCAAGTGCTGCTGGCATGGCGCGACAGCGACCACGCCGAATCCACCAAGGCCAACATCGCGCGCGGCTTCGAGGAAGCCATCGTCGAGACCCTGGCCATCAAGTGCCGGCGCGCGCTGGCCCGGACCGGCTACAAGCGGCTGGTGGTTTCGGGCGGCGTCGGCGCCAACAAGCGCCTGCGCGCGCAACTGGCCGCAGCCGGCCAGCAGGAAGGTTTCCAGACCTACTTCCCGCGCCTCGCCTTCTGCACCGACAACGGCGCAATGATCGCGCTGGCCGGCTCGATCCGGCTCGCAGCGGGGCAGACAACGGGACCCGAAATCCGCGTGCTGCCGCGCTGGGATCTGCAAAGCCTGGCGGGACTTGAGACTGGGGACTCGGGACTCGGAAGAGCTGTACCAGCATGACGCCCGAAATTTCCTGTGCCGCCTCAAGCCCCCAGCCCCCCCCCCCAGCCCCTCGCCCCCAACTCCGGCTCCTATGGATATCGTCTTCATCGAAGCGCTCGCGGTCGAAACCACCATCGGTATCTACGACTGGGAGCGGAAGATCCGCCAGAAGGTCGTGCTCGACGTCGAGATGGGTTTCGACAATGCCGGGCCGGCCGCGAGCGATCAGATCGAACACACGGTCGACTACAAGGCGGTTTCCAAACGCCTGATCGCATTCATCGAGGCATCGAACTTCCAGTTGGTGGAAACGCTGGCCGAGCGCTGCGCCGCGATCATCCGCGAAGAGTTCGGCGCGCCGTGGGTGCGACTGCGGCTGGCCAAGCCCGGCGCGGTCACGGGAGCCGATTCGGTCGGCGTGGTGATCGAACGCGGGACCCGAACGTGACGCCATGGCGCGCGTTTACCTGAGCCTCGGCTCCAACGTCGATCCCGAACGGCACCTGCGGGACGCATTGCGAGCCCTGCGCGATCGCTTCGGCAAAGTCGCCGTGTCGCCGACCTATCGGAGTGCCGCGGTCGGCTTCGAGGGCGCGGCGTTCCTGAACAATGCGGCGGCGTTCGACTGCGACTTGGCGCGCGAGGCGCTGCGCGCATGGCTGCATGAACTGGAAGATGCGAGTGGCCGCGACCGCACCCTGCCGCGTTATGCGGATCGCACGCTCGACGTCGACATCGCGTTGTGGTGCGAGGGCGAGAGCTGCACGACCGACCTCAGCCGCGAGGAATTCGAGCGCGCGCACGTGCTGGCGCCGCTCGCCGACTTGGCGCCCGACCTGCGCGAACCATTCACCAACACGCCATTGATAGAGCGCTGGCGGCAACTCGCGCCCATCTTGCCGAACCTGGAATGGTGTCGGTCGGCCCGTCTGACAGCCTCGGGAAATGCTGAAGAACCGTAGCGAGCGAAGGCAGTGCCATTCATGGCCAGAAACGTTCCATGGTCGCCGGAGCGCAGCAAGCGGAGCGTACACGTCAGTACGTGAGCATTGCGAGCACCGCCGGCACGCAAGCTGCCGACTAGATCGGCAGGACTGCCGATCTGAACGCCGCAGGCGGCCCGAAGGGCGAGTCACAGGGATGTGGCGAGTAGCGCAGTAGGTTATGCAGCATTTCAAAGACCCGCTTCGCGCGCGTCTTGAGCCCGGTCGCGCACCACGCGCCGTGCGGGGACTTCTGTGCTGCGGTCCGCGGGGATGAATTCGACTTCGTGCGAAAACATCCTGATGGCGGTGCGCGCGACCTGGCGCGTGTCGTACCAGGCGTAGGCGCCCACGCCCAGCGCGCCGGCAAGCGGCAATGCCCGCGCGAGCGAACTGCCCAGGGCACGCTGGGATAGCTTGACGCCAATCCGGTCCGCAACGCGCCGGATCGTCCGAGTGGTCGCCGTGTGTACGATCCAGCGTTGACCGGCGCGCACCACGAGATCGCGTACCGCCTGCGACGCCGCGTGCGACAGGCAATACAGCATCTGCTCGCGGGTCAACGTGGTGTGCTGCCCGTACACGGCGGCGATGTCCGCCACCATTTGCGCCTGGACTTTCCAGATCGCGACCAGCTCCGGCAACACGGTCAGCCAACCCAAAGGACCCGGCGGAAGCGCCAGCGACGACGACGCCAGAAACGCCTTGCGCCGCGCCGCCAGCGCGATGGCCTCCGCACGCGCACGCGGGTGTTCGAGCGGGCGCTCGCGGCTGGCGGGGACATCGGTGAGGAAATCGAGGATTTGCCGCGCGATCCACTGAGAGGGATTGCCGGTCGTGGCGGGCGAAGCAACGGTCATCAGCGCTCTCGGTACGGATGGGCGATTCCCAACATGCCGGCGCCCCAGGCCATTCAAGTCGGTGTTCAGGAACAACTCACGCGCCGAGAATCCTCCCGCCGTCGACGCGGATCGTTTGCCCGGTGACGTAAGCCGCGTCACGGATCAACCACAACACCGCGCCCGCGATATCCTCGGGCGTGCCTTGCCGCCGCAACGCCGTCTGCTCGTTCAACGCCAGTTGCCGCGCCGCATCGGCATTGCCTTCGGGTGGCAGCATGTTGCCCGGCGCGACCGCATTCACCCGCACCTCCGGGCCGAGCGCCTGTGCCAGCGCGAGCGTCGCCATCCGCAGCGCCGCCTTGCTCATGCAATACACCGCGTGGTCCCGCAGCGGGCGTTCAGCATAAATATCGGTGATGTTGACGATCGAACCGCGCGCGTTTTTCAGGTGCGGGGCGGCAGCCTGCGCCAGCAGCAGTGGCGCGCGGGCGTTGGCCGCGAAGAGTTCTTCCCATTGCTGGACGGTGATGCTGCCAAGCGGCGTTGGATGAAACGTCGATGCGTTGTTGACCAGCACATCCAGCCGTCCGAAACGGGCGAGGGCGGCGTCGATGAGACCCGGCAAGCGCTCGATGTCCGCGAGGTCGGCCTGCAACACCAGCGTCGAGTTCGCGCGGCGCGCTTCCAGTTCGCCAATCAACGCGTCCAGCTCGGCTCGCGAGTGACGGCAATGCAGTGCCAGGTCATAACCCGCTCCGTGCAGCACGCGCGCGATGACCGCACCGACTCGCCGGGCGGCACCGGTGACGAGCACGACGGGATGGCTTTCGTTCATCGCTGCGCTCCGCGGGTTATCCTGCCTTATCCAAAGCGTGCACCATTTCAGACGCAATCACCAGCTTGAACGCCGCCCTGCCCGAACCCTCCGCCGAAGAAGCCGCGCATTCCGCGCAATTGGCGGAAGTGATCCGCCATGAAATCGCGACGACCGGGCCGATTTCTTTCGCGCGTTTCATGGAACGCTGCCTGTACACGCCGGGACTCGGCTATTACAGCGCGGGACGATTGAAGTTCGGCAAGGCCGGGGATTTCATCACGGCGCCGGAACTGGGGCCGCTGTTCGCACGCTGCGTCGCCGGGGCCACGGCGCCGGCGCTGCGCGCGTGCGGGGACGACGCGGTCTGGTTCGAACTCGGCGGCGGCAGCGGCGCGTTCGCGCGCGATTGCCTGCTCGAGCTGCAGACACGTAATGCTTTGCCGCGCCGCTACTGGCTGCTGGAACCATCGGCCGATCTGCGCGAACGACAGCGCGAGCGCCTGCGTTCCAGTCTTCCCGCAGAAGTGTTCGCACGCTGCGTGTGGCTGGATCGGCCGCCGCAACATCCGTGGTCGGGCGTGTTGTTCGCGAACGAAGTGCTGGATGCGCTTCCCATCACGCGCTTCACCGTGCGCGACGGCGAAGTATTCGAGGAGCACGTGGAAACCACCGCCAACGGCGCCTTCGCGCGTACCGACCGACCGGCCGATCCGCTGGTCGCGGGCGCGGTGCGGCACCTGCAGCGACACCTCGGCCGTGAGTTCGAGGCCGGCTACCGCTCGGAAGTGCTGCCGCAACTTCCCTGGTGGCTGGAAGCCATTGCGGGAGAACAGACGCGGGGCGCGGCCTTGTTCGTCGATTACGGCTATGTGCGTCGCGAGTTCTACCTGCCCGAACGCCGCGACGGCACGCTGCTTTGCCACTACCGCCACCGCGCGCATGCCGATCCGTTCATCCTGCCGGGGCTGCAGGACATCACCGCTTCGGTCGATTTCACGGCACTGGCCGAAGCCGGGATCGGGGCAGGTTTCGAATTGGCCGCGTACATGTTCCAGTCGGAGTTCCTGATGGCATCGGGACTGGACGCGGCATTCACCGCCGCCTACGAGGCCACGACGGACGAGGCCGCGCGCTACGCGCTCGCCCAGCAGGTCAAGCGGCTGACCCTGCCGGGCGAAATGGGCGAACGCTTCCAGGCGATGCTGTTTGCGCGCGATCTGGGCGTCGAGGAGGTTTTCGCATCCCTGCTCCCGGCCGACCGCAGTACCCGCCTTTGACGCGGCGAAACCCCGCTGAAAGGCAGCCGCGAGACAATGGCGGTCCGGGTTCAGGCGCGATGCCACCAAGCGACGCCAAATCGGCGACAATATGCGCACCCATGGCGGGCAGGCGTCGCCCTGCCCGTTCTCGTGTCAGACCCCGCTTGAACATGACCGCCACCGCCGCCACTTTGCTGTTGCTGCTCGCTTCCGTTGCCTGCGAGGTGGCCGGACAACTCTGTTTCAAGCGCGGCATAGGGCATGAAACCGGCGAGGCCGAGGCGCCGTCGCTTCTGCACAAGGTGCTGCATTCGCCATGGATTGCACTGGGCGTCGCCGTTTACGCGGTGGAATTCGTGGTCTGGTTCGCGGCGCTGTCGCGCACGCAACTCAGTATTGCTTTTGCATTCATGGCGCTCGGCTACGTTGGCGTCGTGCTGGCCAGCCGCTGGCTGCTCGGTGAACGGGTAACGCTGCGGCGCTGGGCCGGCGTGGGCATGATCGTGATCGGAGTGGCGCTGGTAGGGCCGCAGTTGGCCTGACGACTATGACCCAATCGATGATCAAACAGGCGGACTTCATGCTGCGCGGCGGACGCGCCGGCGTGTTGCTCGTCCATGGCCTCACCGGCACGCCCGCGGAGATGCGCTTCGTGGGCAAAGGCCTGAACCGCGCCGGCTTCACCGTTTACGGCATGCAGCTCGCCGGCCACTGCGGCAGTGAAGCCGACCTCCTGAAAACGGGCTGGCGCGACTGGGCGCGCAGCGTGCGCGAAGGCGCCGACCGGATGCGTCGCGAGGTCGATCATCTGTTCGTGGCGGGACTTTCGATGGGCTCGGTGCTGGCCCTTAACCTCGCGATCGAACGCCCGCAGTGGGTGGACGGTCTCGGACTTTACGGCAGCACGTTTTTCTATGACGGCTGGACGATTCCGCGCATGGCGCGGCTTTCGTTCATGCTGCCGCTGGTCTGCGGCCTGGGACTTTTCAAGCGGCGCAAGTTCATGGAAAGCTTTCCCTACGGCATCAAGGACGAACGCGTGCGCATGCGCATCGCCGGGGCGATGCTGGAAGGCCAGAGCGAGGCCGCCGGCCTGCCCGGCAACCCGTGGCCGTCACTGGCGGAGTTCCACAAGCTGGTCTGGCACGTGCGCCCGCGCCTGCAGGAAGTGCGCGCGCCGGCGTTGATCATGCACGCCGCGGACGACGACATCGCGAGCGTGCGCAACGTGCGCGTGATCGAACAGCGCGTCACCGGTCCCACCGAAACGGTGCTGCTGAACGACAGCTATCACATGATCACGGTCGACGGCGAACGCGACAAGGTCATTTCGCGCTCGGTCGATTTTTTCACGAGGATCCTCAGCGAAAGCCCCGTGCGCTTCCCGCGCGGACGCATCGCCGTGGCACCTTCGGCAGCATGATCCGGAAGGGCCGCGCGCCTTGCTGCAACCGTTTTGCCCGGGATGAACGCAGAGACGTAACCGCGGCCGTCCGGGATTCCGCATGAGCACGCGCGATGATCTTCGCCCGCGGTTGTCGCCACTGGTGCTGGCCTGGCTGCTGCTGATCGCGCTCGACACGCTTGGCCAGGTCGCGATCAAGACGGCCGGCAACGAGATCGGCGCGTTCGAACTCGATCTTCCATCTGTCTTGGCGGCCGTGTCCACACCGTGGCTGTGGGTAGGCCTGGCGTGCTACGTGGGCCAGTTCTGGATCTGGATGGCTATCCTGGAAAAATCCACGTTGTCTTCCGCTTTTCCAACCAGCGCCATCACGTTCGTCGTCGTCATCGTTGCGTCGTGGGCGGTGTTCGGCGACCCGATGGGCTGGGAGAAGATCCTCGGATCGGCGATCATCGTCGCTGGTATCCTGTTGTTGGGCGGCGACGTACAACCCGCCCCGCCCGCGCCACCGCGCCACGACGCCGAAGGGAACCCGCCATGAGCGACGACTTCACGCCAGAAAACGTCCGGAAAACCATTTTCTCGATCATCGCCAAGGAAGCCGGTATCGACGAGAGCAAGGTCACGCTGGATTCGACGTTGAAGGACCTGGAAATCCCTTCGCTGGACGCCATCCAGATCATTTTCGAGATCGAGGATCACTACAAGATCCAGATGCCCGACCGCGATCCGAACTTCGATACCGAATCGGTGAAGGGCCTGGTGGATACCGTTGAAAAACTGCTGGCGGAAAAGGCGGCGAACCCGCCTCCGTCCTCCACGCCGCCGCCATCGAATCCGCCTGCCGCATAACCCGGTTTCCTTATGAGTCGCCGCGTCGTCATCACCGGGGTCGGTGCGATCTGTGCGCTGGGCAACGACGCGGGCACGATCTGGCGCGGCATGCGCGAAGGCAGGAGCGCGATCGCGCCGCTCCGGGGGTTCGAAAAAGAAGACATGCGGGTCAAGGTCGCCGCGCAAGTATCAGACTACGACGCCCGCGCGCACTTCGAACCCAGAAAACTCGTGCTGCTGGACCGCGTGTCGCAGTTCGCGGTGATCGCCGCGCGCGAAGCGGTCAAGCAGTCCGGCATCGACTTCATGCAGGGCGACATGCGCCAGCGCACCGCCTGCGTCGTCGGTACAGGCACCGGCGGCGAGGAAACCAACGACGAAGGTTCGCGCCGCCTTTACGGCGAGGGCAACCCGCGCCTGCACCCGCTGTCGATCGTGCGCCGGATGATGAGCGCGCCGGCGTCGCAGGTGTCGATCGAGTTCGGGATCACGGGTCCGTCGTTCGTGGTGTCGAGCGCGTGTTCCTCGGCCAATCATGCCTTCGCGCAAGCGTTCTCGCTGGTGCGCTCGGGCGCGGCCGACGCCGCGATCGCGGGCGGCACCGAAGCGTGCATCGTGCTCGGCGTCCTGCGCGCGTGGGAAGCGATGCGCGTCCTCGCCGACGACACCTGCCGGCCCTTCTGCAGGCAACGCCGCGGCCTCGTGCTGGGCGAAGGCGCGGGCATGGTCGTGCTGGAAGATTTCGATCATGCGCGTGCGCGCGGTGCAGAGATCCTTGCCGAGTTCGCGGGTGCCGGCATGAGCGCCGACGCCGGCGATATCGTGATGCCCTCGGACTTAGGCGCGTCACGCGCGATGAGCGCTGCATTGCGCGACGCGCAACTCGATCCCGACGACATCGACTACATCAACGCGCACGGCACCGCGACGCCTGCCAACGACCCGACCGAAACCCGCGCGATCCACATGGCGCTCGGCGAGCACGCGAAACAGGTCGCGATTTCGTCCACCAAATCGGTACACGGACACGCGCTCGGTGCAGCCGGCGCGCTCGAGATCGTCGCCGCGATCGGCGCCCTGCGTGACGGCGTGATCCCGCCCACGGCGAATTTCCTCGATCCCGATCCCGAGTGCGACCTCGACTACGTGCCGAACGTGGCGCGCGAAATGCCGGTCAACGCGGTGCTGTCGAACGCCTTTGCGTTCGGCGGTTTGAATGCCGTGGTGGCGCTGAAGCGCGCGCAGTAAGCGTCATACCGGCGATTCCGGCCTCGTTATTCCGCTCTCCCTTCGGGAGAGCGGAAACATCAGGCGACGTGTCGCGCTGCTGGTGCGGGTTCGCCCGGAAATGCGCGGTCGAGCCACGCCGGCACGGGAATGCCCTTGCTGCGCAGGAAGGCGGGGTTGAACAGTTTCTTCGCATAGCGAGTCCCGCCGTCGGCCAGCACCGTGACGATCACGTGGCCGGGCCCGAGTTCGCGCGCAAGGCGGATTGCACCCGCCAGGTTCACGCCCGACGAGCCGCCGAGGCACAGGCCCTCTTCCGCAAGCAACGCGTGCACCAGCGGCACCGATTCGTCATCGGGAATGCTGTACGCGGTATCGACCTGCGCGTCCTGGAAGTTGGCGGTGATGCGGCTGGAGCCGATGCCTTCGGTGATGGAGTTGCCTTCCGCGACCAGCTCGCCGCGATTCACGAAGTTCGCCAGCGCAGAGCCGGCGGGGTCGGCCAGCGCGATCCGCACGTTCGGCTTGCGCGACTTCAATCCTTGCGCGACACCGGCCAGCGTGCCGCCCGTGCCGGCCGCGCATACGAAGCCGTCCACGGCGCCGCCTGTTTCGTTCCATATTTCGGCGGCGGTGGTCGCCACGTGGAAATCGCGGTTGGCCGTGTTGTCGAACTGGTTGGCGAACCACGCACTGCCGGGGTCCGTCGCGTTAAGCGACTCCGCCAGCGCACTCGCGATGTGCACGTAGTGCTTGGGATCTGCGAACTTCGCCGCCGGCACCAGGCGCACCTCGGCGCCGGTCAACCGCAGCGCGTCGATCTTTTCAGCGCTCTGCGTTTCCGGCATCACGATGATGCTGCGGTAACCGCGGCTCGAACCCAGCAGCGCAAGCCCGATGCCCGTGTTGCCGGCGGTTCCCTCGACCAGTATGCCGCCCGGCCGGATCAGCCCGCGTCTTTCCGCATCGGCGAGCAGGCCCAAGGCGGTGCGGTCCTTGATCGAACCTCCGGGATTCAGCCACTCGGCTTTGCCGAGAATTTCGCAGCCGGTCGCCTCCGACGCACGCCGCAGGCGGACCAGCGGCGTGCGGCCCACGGTCGCGGCGAAGTCGGCGCGCGCATGGATCATGCAGGCTCCTTCGCCCGCGCCTTCGCGAAACGCAGGTATGGCTTCACCTTGCGCACGCCCTCGAACCGTTCGTCGGCCTCGGCGTCCGAAAGTTTCGGCGACACCACGACATCCTCGCCCGGCTGCCAGTTGACCGGCGTGGAAACGGGTTGCTTGTCGGTGAGTTGCAGCGCATCGACAGTGCGCAGGATTTCGTCGATGTTGCGGCCCACGCTGGGTGGATACGTGAAGATCGTGCGCACCTTGCGCTGCGGATCGATGATGAACACCGAACGTACCGTGACCTTCGGATCGGCTTCGGGATGGTACATGCCATACAACTTGGCCACTTCGAGATCCGGATCGGCAAGGATCGGGTAATTGACCTCGGTGCCGCCGACCTCGGCGACATCCTTCGACCACTTCCGGTGTTCTTCCACCGGATCGACCGAGAGGCCGAGCAGCTTGACGCCGCGTCGGTCGAATTCGGCCTTGCGGCGTGCGAACGCGCCCAGTTCGGTGGTGCAAATCGGCGTGAAATCCTTGGGATGCGAGAAAAACACCACCCAATGGTCGCGAGCATAGGCGTCGAAGTGCAATGGTCCCTGCGTGGAGTCGAGGGTGAAATCGGGGGCGGTCTGGCCCAGTTGCAAACTCATCGTGGTTTCCTCGTGTTGAAAAGATGTTTCAGGCAGGCTGCGTGGCGAATCGGGCGCCGCGACGGCGTTGAGGGCGGATCGTGCCTGCGCCGCCACCTCGCCGACCATCAAAAGCGCGGGATGTCTATATCTGTGCCGTGCGAGGGCGGGAAGTTCCCTCGGCATCGCTTCCGGCACGAATTGATCCATGGATGCCAGAAACTCGATGGCAGACGGACGGGCGGATGCGCGGGCACGCGGCCATTCTGCGCGCTCGCCGTTGCAAAAGGAAATGCGCGTTCCCATGCTGCTCATATCACCGCGTTATCAGACATATGGACGTCTGGACGTCCATATGCTAGCCTTGCTCGGTTATGCCGTACTTTGGACGTCCACTGACGGAACATGCCCGATGAATTCGAAGCCGTCCTCGATGTGCGGTCGCTGATCCGGAAGTTCGATGTGCGGTGCGCACACTGCCCCTCCGCGGTCACTTCCGGGAGTCCAGATGACCCTCAACCAGCTTCGCTACCTCGTCGCGATCGCCGATTCCGGCCTCAACATCACTCTCGCGGCCGAACACGTCCACGCAACGCAACCCGGACTGTCGCGGCAGATCAAGCAACTGGAAGGCGAACTCGGTTTTCTGCTGTTCACCCGCAAGGGCCGCAGCCTCACGTCACTGACGCAAGCGGGGGAACACGTGCTGGTGCACGCACGCCGCCTGCTCGATGAGGCCGGCAATATCCGCGCACTGGCGGCCAACCAGCGTGGCGAACGCAAGGGGCGCCTCACGCTGATCACCACGCATACCCAGGCACGCTACGTGTTGCCGCGGGCGGTCGCCGCGACGCGGCGCGAATACCCAGCGGTCAGTATCCGGCTGCAACCTTCCGAGGAAAGCGAGATCCTCGCGCACCTCGCTCGTGGCGGCGACGAACTCGCGATCATCAGCACCAGCGGCGCCGTACCCGATGCGGGCGTCGCGATTCCCCTGTTCCGCTGGCGCAGGGTGGTACTGGTCCCGTCGGCCCATCGGCTCGCGCGGCGCACCCGGTCCATCAGCCTGCGTGAACTGTCCGCGGTGCCGCTGGTGAGCTATGAATCCTCGCGCCGCCCGGAATCGTCATTGCGCCGTGCGTTCGACGCCGCCGGCCTTCCGATGCAATTGGCGATGACCGCGCACGACGCGGATCTCATCAAGACTTACGTGCGCGCCGGCCTCGGAATCGGCATCCTGGCGGAAATGGCGGTCTCGGCCGCGGATGCGGATCTGTACGCATTGCCCGCACCGGGTGCACTCCCCGAGTGCATCACCTGGGCGGTGTTGCCGCGCGGCAGGGTGCTGCGCGATTTTGCACTGCGCCTGCTGCGTGAACTTGCGCCGCAGATCGATGCAGCCGACCTGCACCGGGCGGTCGCCGGCAACGCCGAGCCGGCCTGGCCCGAACCGCCGGCGTGGGTCGATCTGCAGCGCGAGCCTGCGCAGCCCTCAGTGCGCACCGCCACTGGCAGGAGGAAGTCCCTGCAGCGGCATCAGTGACATCAGCTTGCCGATATCGATGTACTGCAGCAGCGCGCCCATGCCCCGCGCTACGTGCGGCTCCGAGACGAGGCCGGCGATCGCCCACCGCCCCCAGGCTTCAAAAGCGGTTTCAACGCCCTGGGTTCCCTCGAACATCAATGCCTGCTGGACCGGCCGGCTGCACGACTGCACCAGGAGGCTGGTCAGCAATGAACCCGCTTGCTGATTGATCAAAGCGCGCTGCTCCGTCGTCACCCTGGCCATGGAGGCCACGTCAGGATCCAGCGCCATGGTTGCGAACGCCCAGCGCAGCACGACCTTCTGGTCGGCAGGTGTCGTCGCATGGATCAGGCACTGCGACAGCGTGTCGGCGTATGAGCTGGCGCGCGCCAGCGCCGGGCACGCCGACATCGAAGCCAGTAAACCCAGAATCGGAAAAATCCGGCGCATGGCACGTCCTCGTTCGCGATGATGATGCTGAGACCCTGCGGAGGCGCGCCGGGTTTCACGCGATGGCGACGGGATACGAGCCCAGTATCGTCACCTGCGAAGCGAAGTCGCCCAATTCCGCCAGAGCGTCGCGCAGCGGCGACTCGTCCACGTGGCCGCCGATGTCGATGAAGAACGCGTACTGCCACAAGCCCGTATGCGCAGGGCGCGACTCGATGCGGTTCATGCTGATCCCGTGCCGCGCCAGTGGCTCCAGCACGTGGTACAACGCGCCGGGCTGGTCGCGCACGAAGACCAGCAGCGAGGTACGGTCGTTGCCTGACGGCGGAAACAGCGCGCGCCCGATCACGAGGAACCGGGTGGTGTTGTCCGGCCGATCTTCGATCGGGCCGGCGACGATCTTCAAGCCATACACGTGCGCCGCGCTCTCGCCGGCGATCGCCGCCGCATCGTCGGCCTTGCGCGCGCGCCGCGCGGCTTCCGCATTGCTGGACACGGCTTCCAAATCGACCCGCGGCAGGTTCTGGCGCAGCCAGCCGCGGCACTGCGCCAGCGACTGGCCGTGCGAGTACACCCGTTCGATGTCTTCGGCGTGGCCGCCCCGCGAAAGCAGATATTGGTGCACGTGCAGCTCGACTTCGCCGCAGATCTTCAGAGGTGAACCCAGAAACAGGTCCAGCGTGGACTGGATCGTGCCTTGCCCGGAATTTTCGACCGGCACCACGCCGAAGTCGGCGCGGCCCTCGGCGACCTCGTCGAACACTTCGGCGATGCTGGCCAGCGGAAATCCCTTCGCCGAGTGGCCGAAGTGCTTGAACACCGCCTGTTCCGAAAAAGTGCCTTCGGGACCCAGATAACCGACCTTCAGCGGTTCCTGCTGGGCGAGGCAGGCCGACATGATTTCCCGGAACAGCCGCACCAGTACGTCGTCCGCCAGCGGCCCGGCGTTGCGGTCGACCACGCGCCGCAACACCTGCGCCTCACGTTCCGGACGGTAGTAATCCACTGCGGCCGCGAGCTTGCCCTTGGCCCGGCCGACTTCGTGCGCCCAGTGCGCGCGGCGCGCGATCAGCGCCTGGATCTGACGGTCGATGCCGTCGATCTCGGCGCGCACAGCAGCCAAGTCGGGCTTGGGCGATGTCTCGTGCGCGTCCGCGATTTTCGTGCGCTTTGGCCGCGAAGCCGACGCGATCTTGCGCGCGGGCCGGGGTTTGCCTGCCATGCCGGTTCTCCTTGGGGAGCACGCAGCTTGAGGGCGCGGCGACCCCGTACGCAAGCGTTTGGACGTCCAGCCGTCTCGAGCTGACGCACGGCCCGCGCTTCCGGCCAGCCCGAAAACCCTGATGCCGTCGTGCGCGGTCGACGTGACGCAGATGCGATGCCGGACACATTCACGGCGCGCGTTCCCCAGACAATCGGCACTGGGAGTGTCAACCGTCGTTGCGGGCGGGCGTTTTCGAGATCAACGGGTCATCGATCCGGCCAGCGGGGGCAAGCGATGGTCATGCGTATCGCACTGACTGCGGGGTTCCGGGCGTTCCATCTCACGGCCGCGAGCGCGCGCGGACAGGATCGTGCATTGCGACGTGTCGCGACGCGCGATGCCGCGCAGCGACGCCCCGGCCGGACAAAAGCCGCCGTCGCACCAGCGACCGCCTTCGATCCGGCGCCTCACCCGGACAAGCCAACGCCATTCGCGATCCGGACGTGAAGCACACCGCATAGCGTCTTCAATTTCGTCATTCCGGCGAAGGCCGACTGCGTTTGCAGGATTGCAAACGCGAACGCCCCCGGCCTACGCCGGGGCAGGCTGCGGCGACCCGAAGGGCGAGCGCCATGGATGGCGCGAGTTTATCCAGTGTCTTTGCCTTCCATGGCACTGGATGACGGCACCCGTTATCACGCAAACAAGAATGCTCAGACGCCGCGCGCGAGCTCCGCCGCAACGTCTTTGGCTGCCTCGAGCGTCTGCGCGATGTCGTCCTGTGTGTGTGCGGTCGAGACGAACAGGTTTTCGTATGCGCCCGGATGGAACAACACGCCGCGCGCAAGCATGCCTTGCCACCACCTGCGGAACATGCCCTGGTCAGCATGGCGCTCGGCATCGCGGTAGTTGTGGATTTCCTCGCGTGCAAACCACACCTGCATCAGCGGCCCCACGCCCACAACACAGGCTGGCAGGCCCGCGTCGCGCAAAACCCGGTCGAGGCCGAGGCGCAATTCGTCGGAGATCGCGTCGAGTTGCGCGAACACTCCCGGCGTCGCCAGCACGTCCAGCGCCGCGTTGGCCGCCGCGATCGCGATGCCGTTGGCGGCGTAGGTGCCCGCCATCGACACCGTGCCGTTGGCGACCAGCGCCATGATGTCGGCCCGTCCGCCGCAGGCCGCCACCGGAAAACCGCCGCCGAGGCCCTTGGCGAATACCGACAGATCCGGCTTCACGCCCAGCCGCGCCTGCGCGCCGCCCAAGCCCAGGCGGAAGCCGGTGATGACTTCGTCGAACAGCAGCACGATGCCGCGCCGCGCGGTCAGTTCGCGCATCGCTTCGAGGTAACCGGGCTTCGGCAGGATACAGCCGGTGTTGCACATCACGGGCTCGGTGATCACCGCGGCGATGCGCTCGCCTTCGCGCGTGATCGCATCTTCCAGTGCGTCTGCGTCGTTCCACGGCAGGATGATGAGGTTCTCGTCCAGGCCGTGCGGCAGGCCCGGTCCCTGCGGCACCGGAACGGGACGACTGTCGGGACCCGCCTTGGCGATGTCGGGGTGCTTGCTCCAATAGACCTGGTCGGAGAAGCCGTGGTACATGCCCTCGAAGCGGATCAGTTTCGGCCGCTTGGTGAAGGCGCGCGCGAGCCGCGTGGCGTACAGCACCGCTTCCGTGCCGGTGTTGCACAGCCGCACCTGTTCGACGCTCGGCACCGCGGCGATGATCTTGTCGGCGAGCTTCGCTTCGTCCGCGGTCGGCAGCGCGAACACGGTGCCGCGCTGCTGGATGAAATCGACCACCGCCTGCGTCACGCGCATCGGCCGGTGCCCGAGCAGCATGGGACCGAGGCCCAGCAGGTAATCGATATACTCGTTGCCGTCGACGTCGGTGAGCCGCGAGCCCTCGCCACTCTCGACGAACAGCGGATACGGCGTCCAGCCCGACCACGTCGCGCGCGCGGTGCTGTTGACGCCGCCCGGGATCGACCGGCAGGCAATCTCGAACAGCTCCGCGCTGCGCGAGGTATCGAGTCCGGGCGCGAGTTGCGCGCCACCCACAGAAGGCGCCGCTTCTGTGGTCGTTTTGATCGATGCGTTCATCAGATTTGCTTTCCGGAAATATGATTTGAGCGGTTTGGAAAGCGTAGCGAGCGAAGACAGGTTGCGCGACGCCGGAGCGGAGGAACCGGAGTGTACACGTCGGTACATGAGGATTCCGAGCACCGCCGGCGCGCAAGCTGGCGAGCGCAGTAGCTTTCCGAGCCGCTCATGCCGACGCGAGCACGCGCCGCGGTGTAAACAACTTGCCCGTGAGCAGCGCGGGCAGCAGGCTGATCGCGTCGGCGAAGCCCACGATCGAGGTGTGGGGAATGGCCGCATGGCGGCAATGCTCGATCAGGCGGTGCTTGGCGAACACGTAATCGGCTTCGCCCGCCGCGCAGTAATCCGACGCCCCATCGCCGATCAGCAGCACGCGGTGGTGCCGGTTGTGCTCGCGCACCGCGCTGGCGCACTTGCAATGACCGCTGCCGATCCGGCAATGCGGATCGGAGAACGGTGTTTCGAGCCGCCACTTGCGCGGGCCGGCTTGCACCAGCCGGTTCGCCAACACCGGCAAATGATCGAGCTGGCAGCGCGAAAGGATCGCGCGGATCGCGTAATCCAGGCCGTCGCTGACCACCCGCAGGGTGGAACCCGCCGCGAGCGCCGCTTCCACGAATTGCGGGAAAGCCGGGTCGATGCGCAACGCCGCAAGATGCTCGTCGATCTCTTCGCGCGACGCGTCCAGCAGCGCCACCTGCCCCGCCATGCACTCGGCCGACCCGATCTTGCCGGCACGCCACTGGCGCTCCAGCACCTGCCATTCGGGCGGCGCGAAGCGGTCGAGCAGGGAGTCCGTGACGTCCTCGACGGCGATGGTGCCGTCAAAGTCGCACAGGATGTTCCATCGGGTCACGGGAGATCCTTGGACAGCGGAATGCTTCAAAGTGGGACAATTCTAGCGTTACAGGCTTTCCGAACGCTTACTCGTGCGATCGGCCCTGATCGCCTCAATCACCGGCCGTTCGCGTCGTCCATGAGTCCATGCGCCTTGGGCATCAGAACGGCCAAAGCCGCCGTCCCTGGCCAAACCACTCCCTGGCTCGATTTTCGCGTAAGCGACCACGCCTCGTAATGGGGGTCAGCGGTTTGACCGCAATCAGGCAAAGTCGTTCCTCACCGCCTCGGAAACCGCACCAGCACCCGCTGCCCGATCCTGAGCGGCGCTTCGCCCTGCTTCGCGGGTGCAAGTTCAAGGGTGCAATCCACGTCATTGGCGAGCGCGCGCTCCAGCGGATCCTGGGTCAGACCTGCCGGCTGCAGCACCTGCCCCACCCACAACACCGTGCCGTCATAGACCGGACCGGCACCCGAATCGCGCACGACCTGCGCGTGCATGCCGGGACGAATCGCCCCGACCGCATCCACGTCGAGTTGCGCGCGCACGATGTGCGGACGATCGGGCAACAACTGGAACAATGGTTGGCCGGACGAAGCGGAAACGGTCTGGCCGACCGCGACCTGCCGCGCGACGACAGTCCCCGCGACCGGCGCGCGCAACGTGGTCGAATCGAGATTCAACTGTGCGGCCGCGAGACTTTGCCGGGCCGCGTCGAGCGCGGCCTTGGCAGCCACCTGCCTGGCCTTCAGCGAAGCCACGGTTTCCTCGGCCTGCTCGGCGGCTTCGCCGGTCGCGGCACCGGCCTTGGCGGCGGCGGCGATGCGGGGGGCGCGCTGCCCGGCCTGCTTCAAGGCGATGTTGAGTTCGTCGAGCTGCGCCTGGGCCTGTTCGACGCCCGCCTTGGCCGTCGCCACCGCGATCTTTGCGGCGCGCGGATCGAGCGTGGCGAGTACCTGGCCCTGCTTCACGGCGTCGCCTTGCATCACGGCGACGGATTCGACCACGCCGTCGGCGCGCGCGGCGACCAGCACCATCCCGCCCTCGACATCGACCTTGCCGCGCGCCACCGCCAGCCATTGCGACTGGTCTGCAGGCGCAGCCGCCGCGTGATCGCCGCCGGAGGAACAGGCGCCCAGCATCAACGTCAACAGGGCGAGCGCGAACGTGGCGCAGCGACTCGGTTTCACGGGATGTTCTCCTTTGCCGCAAGTTCTTCGCCGTTCGAGATCCTGCGGTCGTCAAGTATCGCGCCGTCCTCCATTTGCAGCACGCGGTCGGCGTGGGTGACCAGGCGCGGATCGTGGCTGACGCACAGCACGGTGGTCGCATGTTCGTGCGCGATCCGGCGCAGGGTGTCGATCACGATCTGGCCGTTGGCGGCATCCAGCGAGCTGGTGGGTTCGTCGGCGAACAACAGTTCCGGCTGCTTCACCAGTGCGCGGGCGATTGCGACGCGCTGCTTTTCGCCGCCGGAAAGTTCCGCCGGCAGCAGGTGCATGCGGTCCGAAAGCCCGACCTCGTCCAGCGTCGCGCGTCCGCGCTCCTCGGCGGCGCGATCGGGAACGCCCATGTAGCCCAGCGGCAGCATCACCTGCTCCAGCGCGGTGAGCGCCGGAAACAGGTTGAAGCCCTGGAACACGAAGCCGGTGTGCTGCAGGCGGAACCGGTCGCGTGCGCGGCGATCGCCGCGAAACAGGTCCTCGCCGAGCGCGATCACGCTGCCCGCATCGGGCCGCTGCAAACCGGACAGGATCGACAGCAGGGTGCTCTTGCCGCAACCGGACGGTCCCGCGATCAGGGTCAGCCGGCCCGCCTCGATGGTCAAAGACAGCCCGCGCAGGATTTCCGTGCGCAGCTTGCCGCTGGTGTAGCCCATGTGCAGATCGCGGGCTTCGAGCGCGCTCACCGCAGCAGCAACGCCGGATCGGCGCTCCGCAGGGCGCGCACCGCGGCGACCCCCGACACCAGCGCGATGCCCATCACCAGCGCCGCGCACGCGATCCACGCCGGCAGGTTCAATTGCACCGGCACGTCTTCCAGCATGGCGAGTCCGATCAGTCCGAGGCTCAACAACACGCCCGCGATCAAGCCGCAGACGCCGATCCATGTGGCCTGTTCCAGTACCACGCGTCGCAACGAGCCCAGGCTCACGCCGAGCGCATGCAAGGTCGCGTACTCGCGCACCGAACCCGCGATCGCCCCCATCAGCGTCTGGCTGGTGATGATCGCGCCGACGATGAACACCACGATGGCGAGGAAGATCACGCCGAGACCGGCGCCGGTCTGGAACATCCAGTAGAACACCGCGCGCTGCGCGAAACTCGATGCCGTCCATGCCGCATAGCCGTGCGCGTGCGCGTTGATGCGCGCGGCGACAGCGGCCGGATCCGCACCGGGTTTCAGTTGCGCGACGTAGTAGGCGACGTCCGGACCATCCCCGCCGTCGATGCTCAACTGGCGCGCGGTCGCGAGCGACGCCACCACGTTGACGCCGCCGAGCGCCCGGATCCCGCGGGTAGTGCCGACCACGCGCACCAAATCACCGTTGATCAGCGCCTGCCCGCCCACCGGCACGCCCAGCTTGGGCAGGTCGGCGCGATCGACGATGACGGAAAACGGTTCGTTCAATTCGGCGCGTTGCTCCGGCGTCAGCACGTCGGAAAAAATCATTCCGTCCGGCCGCGTGTCGATGCCCGACACGAACACCGACAAGCCCCCCGTCCCAGGAGGGCCGCGCCAATCGGCGCCCACCCACGCGAATGGCTCGACGCGCGCGACGCCCGGATCCATCAGCAGCGCGGTGCGGGCGGCCGGGCCGATGGGACGCCCGAGCTCGATGCTCTGGGTGCCGGGATAGCCCACCCACAGCCCCGCGTCGGACGCCGTGATGTAAACGGCCGTGGCGCCGAAAATGCCGAACACCAGCGCTGCCTGCATCAGCAACAGCAGGCCGGAAAACGCCACCGCCAGCATCGCGGGCAGGAAACGCCGCCATTCGTGGATCAGGGTCTTGCGCGCGAGGGGGATCATTCTCCACAACCTCCGTTCGCCGCGTTCCGCGCCGAACCTCCCCCTTGACTCGAGGGGGCCGAACAGCCCGTGTCCGCTGCCGGCAACGGCGCGCCGCCCAACGCCTTGTACAAGGCGACGTAGGCCAGGCCGTGTGCAAGCCGGGCCTGTTCGCGGTCGAGTTCGGCATCGGTGAGCGCGAGGCGCGCATCTGCCAGCTGCAATTCATCGGCCTGGCCGAGACCCTGCAGCTTCTCGCTGAGCGACCAGCCCTGCTGCGATGCCGCGGCCGCAGCATCGGCGCTTTGCAACCGCTGCCCGGACGCGTGCAGGTTCGCGAGATCGCTCTCCACTTCCGCGGCACCCTTCAGCACGGCCTGCCGGTATCCGAGCAGGGCCGCCTGCAACTGATCCTCGCGTGCGCTGCGGACGGCGCGGCGCGCGCCCCAGTCGAACAGCGGGAGGTTGATGAGCGGACCAATCGCGAACGTGTTGTTGAGGTCGCCGAGCCTCGTCTGGCCTTTCACCAGCGCGGCGAAGGTCAGCGAACTGCCGAGTGCGAGGTGCGGATACATGTCGGCCTTGGCAATCCCGAGTTGCCCCGCCGCTTTCAAGACTTGCGTCTCGGCGTAGCGGATTTCCGGACGCGTGCGCAGCAGGTTGGCCGGAACGGAATCGACGTTGCCTGCGGCGAGCTTCGGCAACGGCCTGGGCGCCAGCCAGGCCGGATCGGGCTCGCTCTTTCCGAGCAGCAATGCCAGCGTTTGCGCGTGCTGCACGATCGCAGCCTGCGGGTCAGGCAGTTGCGCCTCGGCTTTGGCCGCCGCCGCAACGGATTGTTCCACCTCGATCCGTGACGCCAGTTGCAGGCGTTCCTGGATGCGCAGCAAGGCGACCTTCTTCTGCGCCGCCTGGGCGGCTTGGGCCAGCAGCGCCTCGCTGCGCTGCGCCGCACGCAGTTGCAGGTATTCGCGCACCACCTCGGCGACCAGCGAAACCCGCGCATCCTGCAATTCCGCTTCGGCGGCGCCGCTCTCGGCCTGCGCGATGTGGCCCGTGGCATCGCTGCGTCCGAACAACCCGAATTCCCAGGTCGCGTCGAAACCCGCCTGGAAATAGCTCGCGGTGTTCTGCGGATTGGGTTGCTCGATCGTCTGGAAACCGAGCTTCGGTTTGAATTCGGTAGCCGACGCATCTTCCAGCGCGCGCGCCGCACGCAACTTCCACACGGCTTGCTGGACGTCGAGGTTGTCGTGCAATGCCTCGTCGACCAGCGCGTCCAATTCGGGATCGCCGAAGTGCTTCCACCAGCCGGTCAGGTCGGGTTTCTGGCCAAGTTGCGGCGACCCATTGCGCCAGTGCGCAGGCAGGTCGCCTGTCGGCAATTTCGGAACCTGCACGCTCACGCAGGCGCCGAGCGCGACACAAAGCGCCGCCACGGCCAGCGCGCGCGCGATGCTTGGATGGGTCAGCGGGAACGGGGACATGGACTGCGGCAGTGTAACGGCTGAACGAAGTCGAACGCCGCCGGGGCGGAGCCGGCAGTGTGGCTTCGCTGCCTTTCCGGATGCTTTGCTGTCCTCCGTCTGCTGCTCGAAACATTCACGCGCGGTAGCCGCTCGCGATGGACGGCACATGGCAAACTAACCGGCCATGCCCGGCCTGATTCCCGAACGCTTCATCGACGAGCTGCTGGCCCGCATCGACATCGTCGATGTGGTGCAGCCGCGCGTGCCGCTGAAGCGCGCGGGCCGGGAATGGACCGCGTGCTGTCCGTTCCACGACGAGCGCACGCCGTCGTTCTACGTCAGCCCCGCCAAGCAGTTCTACCACTGCTTCGGCTGCGGCGCGCACGGCAGCGCGATCAAGTTCCTGATGGAGTACGAGCACCTCGAGTTTCCCGACGCGGTCGAGGAACTGGCGCAATCCGTTGGACTGACGGTGCCGCATGAAGGCGGACCCGCGCGGCCGCGCGAGGACCACACCGATCTGTACGCGCTGCTGGATGCCGCCGCGGCGTTCTATCAGCGTGCACTGCCGGAAAGCAATGCGGCCAAGACGTATTGCAAAAAGCGCGGGTTGGACCAGGAGATCATCGACCGCTTCCGGATCGGCTGGGCACCGGGCGGCTGGGACGCCGTGAAGCGCGCGCTCGGCACGACCGACACAAAAACGAAGATGCTGGAACAGGCCGGCATGCTCTCGACCGGCGACAAGGGCAAGCTGTACGACCGTTTCCGCGAGCGGCTGATGTTTCCGATCCTGGACCGGCGCGGGCGCGTGATCGCGTTCGGCGGGCGGGTTATTTCTAGCGCGCTTCCTGCGCGCGACAGTCAAAAGCCGGGCATCCCTGCCCTGCCTTCTCACAACAGCCCGCCCGCCAAATACCTCAATTCACCGGAAACGCCGCTCTTCCACAAGGGCCGCGAACTGTTCGCGCTGTGGCAGGTGCGGCAGGCGAACAGCAAGCTCGAGCGCCTGATCGTGGTCGAGGGTTACATGGACGTGGTGTCGCTGCATCAGGCCGGCGTGACGCAGGCGGTCGCGACACTGGGCACCGCGACCACCAACGAGCACGCGGAACTCTTGTTCCGCGCCGCGCCCGACGTGTTCTTCTGCTTCGACGGCGATCGCGCGGGGCGCAGTGCCGCATGGCGCGCGCTGGAGTCGGTGCTGCCGCGCATGCGCGACGGCCGCCAGGCGTTCTTCCTGTTTCTTCCCGAAGGCGAAGACCCCGACACGCTGGTGCGCAAGGAAGGCATGGACGGGTTCGAGGCGCGCCTCAAGCAGTCGACTCCGCTGTCGGAATACTTCTTCGCATACCTGTCGCACGACGTGAACGTGGCAACGCTCGACGGTCGCGCACGCCTGGCCGAACACGCGAAACCATTGCTCGCGAAACTGCCGGACGGCGCGTTTCGTGACCTGATGTATGCCGAACTGGAAAGGCGCACCGGCGTGCAGGCCACGCCTGCGCGTGGAATGCCCTCTGCTTCACGCAGGCCTGCACCACAGGCGGGCAGCGCTCCCCGCCGCACCCTGGTGCGCAGCGCGATCGCGATGCTGCTGGCCAATCCCGCACTGGCGCAGGAAGTCACACTCCCCTATGCCTTCGCGGCGCTGGACAAGCCGGGCATCCCGCTCCTGACCGAATTGCTGGATTTCCTGCAAGAACGACCCGGCATCAACACCGCGTTGTTGCTGGAGCATTTCGCCGGGCGCGAGGAATCGGCGGCCCTGCAGAAACTCGCGCTGACCGAATTCCCGGGCGAACCGGAAGCGCTGCGCGCGGAGTTTGTGGATGCCTTGCGGAAGTTGGCGGAACAGACGACGCAGCAAAGGCTGGACGCGCTGATCCGCAAGCAGTCGGAAGGCGTGCTGGGCGACACGGAGAAAGGTGAGCTGCGCGAGCTGCTTGCAAGGAAGGCGCAGCCCGCAGCGCCGCGCGCATGACCATCACTCCAAGTAAGTTCTCCACCTGTTCACAAAATTTCTTCTGCCGTCGCCCCGGCGCAGGCCGGGGCCCGGTTTCATCATGCGCAGATTGCCGCAGCTGGATCCCGGCCTTCGCCGGAATGACGAGCAACAGCAAAAGCTTCCGCACAGGGCGCAGGACAATATCTGTCACAGCACCGCCGCGACATCCCTCCCGATCTTCTCCGGCGCGTCGGCCGAGGCATAACGCCGCACGACATTGCCGTCGCGATCGACCAGGAACTTGGTGAAATTCCACTTGATGGCTTCCGAGCCCAGCACGCCCGGCGCCGCGTGCTTCAGGAATTTGTAGAGCGGATGCGTGTGGACGCCGTTGACGTCGATCTTCGCGAACAACGGGAAGGTCACGTCGTATTGCGTCGTGCAGAAGTTCCGGATTTCCGATGCATCGCCCGGCTCCTGGTGCCCGAACTGGTTGCAGGGAAAGCCCAGCACGGTAAAACCCTGGTCCTTGTGCGCGCGGTAAAGCGCCTCGAGCCCTTCGTACTGCGGCGTGAACCCGCACTTCGACGCGACGTTGACGATCAGCAACGGCTTGCCGCGGTACGCATCGAGTTTCTGTGGCGTGCCGTCCAGCAGGTTGGCCTCGAAATCGTAAACGGTGGTCATGGCTGCGGTCCTCCGGAACCAACAGTGTAGGGCCGACGGCAAGCCGCTGTCCTTGCATCGTCGGCAGAATGCCCGGAGCAACTCGTGTCCGTGCTCGACATCGGTCCGGGCTCTTCCACCGGAACGACCTTGCCCTTACAACCACCGCTGCTGGTAACGATGGATGTAGAACACCTTCACGAGCTGGGTCAGCGCGCAGTACGCCACCACGGTCGCGGCGAGCCATCCGAAATATTCCAGCGGCAGTTCGACCATGCCGAGCTTGCGGCCGAGAATCGTGTACGGAATCGCGATGCCGATCGCGATGATCGCCGTGGTGAGGCCCAGCACCGGCGCCGCCGCAGAGCTCTGGATGAAGGGAATCCTGCGGGTGCGGATCATGTGCACCACCAGCGTCTGGGTCAGCAGGCTTTCCACGAACCAGCCGGACTGGAAGAACGCCTGGTGCGCGGGGGAATTCGCGCCGAACCAGAACCACAGCAGCAGGAATGTGGTGACGTCGAACACGGAACTGGTCGGGCCGATCCAGAACATGAAGCGTCCGATGTCGCCCGCATCCCACTTGCGCGGACGGCGGATGTATTCCTCGTCCATGCGGTCGAACGGAATCGACAGTTGCGAGATGTCGTACAACAGGTTCAGCACCAGGATCTGCAACGGCAGCATCGGCAGGAACGGCAGGAAAATGCTCGCGATCAGCATGCTGAACACGTTGCCAAAATTGGAACTGGCCGTCATCTTGATGTACTTGATGATGTTGCCGAAGGTGATGCGGCCTTCCAGCACGCCCTCTTCCAGCACCATCAGGTTTTTTTCCAGCAGGATGATGTCGGCCGATTCCTTGGCGATGTCGGTCGCGGTATCGACCGAAATCCCGACGTCGGCCCTCCGCAGCGCGGCCGCATCGTTGATGCCGTCGCCGAGGAATCCCACGGTGTGGCCGCGCCGCTGCAGCGATTCGACCACGCGCGATTTCTCGAGCGGCGACATCTTCGCGAACACCGTGGTGCGCGCGACCAGGTCGTCCAGCGCCGCGTCGTCGAGGTCCTCGATGTCGCGCCCGAGCACCGAATGCGTGACATCGAGGCCCACCTCGCGGCAGATCTTGCGGGTGACCGCCTCGTTGTCGCCGGTGATCACCTTCACC
>Ga0070737_10001769_pt1 | contig 29085 bp, 24 predicted proteins | sample Coa_R1_10_FD_66438 | JGI IMG/M metagenome (GOLD analysis project Ga0070737, IMG submission 66438) | Surface soil microbial communities from Centralia Pennsylvania, which are recovering from an underground coalmine fire - Coalmine... | ecosystem: Environmental > Terrestrial > Soil > Unclassified... | reverse complement strand
GTGCGGCCGCCGTCGCGGCTGCGGGCGATGCCCGCATCGGCCTTGCCCTCGCGGCGCCAGACCCCGGGCGCTCGCCGGCCGCCGGCCATGAACACGGTCTGGTCGTCGTCTGGGGCGAGCACCAGCCCGTCGGGATAGCCGATCAGGCCCTCCACGCCCGTCAGGTGGGCCCAGGTCTCACCACCGTCGTCGCTGCGGTACAGCCCGTCGCCCGTGGTCATATAGATACGGTCGGGGTTATGAGGCGAGATGGCCAGGCGATGGACGTCCTTGTAGTAGACGTCGTCGGGGCGATACCAGGTGTCTAGCTCGCGCCAGGTGCGGCCGGCGTCGGTCGACTTCAGTAGCGCGCCCTGCTCGACGCCGAGATAGAGCGTGTAAGGGTCGCGCGGGTGGAACGCCAGTACCTTGGCGTGTGCCACGCCCGGGGTCGGGGGAAACGTCCACCTCTCCTGGCCCGGCACGGCGCGCAGCGAGCGCAGTTCCTGCCAGCTCGCCCCGTAGTCGTGGCTCTCGCACAGGTGCATCGGCTGCGTCCCGGCGTACAGGACCACCGCGCCGTCGCGCTCGACGCAGGCGAGCGTCCAGACGTGCTCCGCCGGCAGGCCGCGCGTGCGTCGCTCCCAGGTGCGGCCGCCGTCCAGGCTAGCGTAGAGGCCGCCCGTGTGGCAGCCCGCGAAGAGGCCACCGCGCCGCGGCTCGTACAGCAGCGCGCTGATATGCTGGCCCGCGAGCGCGCGCCCCACGACGCGCCACGGCGCCCCCGGCCCCGCGCGTTCGATGGTGACCACGCCATCGACCGTGCCTACCAGCAGGCGCGTGGGCGGCGTAGCGCCCTCATAGCAGTTGCCACCATCGGGCGAGACACCCACCAGCATCGGCCACACCTCCCCCTATGCGCTCGACCCGCTGAGGCCATGGGCCGCCCGGTAGCACCGCCGTGCACGGCGCGCCCCCCCTGGGGCGGCGCATCCCGTCCGCAACCCCATGCTAGCGGTCGGCGAACAGCACGCCGCCCTTGGCCTTATCCGTCTTCGGGTTCTCGTGGATGATAACGGTGACCTCGTCGGCCGACACGTTCAGGATCTCGACCATGGCACGCGTCATGGCCTGCACGAGCGCGCGCTTCTGGTCCACCGAGCGCCCCTCGGCCATCTCGATAATGATCTCCGGCATAGTTGGCTCCTCCCCCGCGGTGTCCACGCGGTGCGCGCGGCGCCCTTAGCATAGCGCGCGGCCCACCGACTTGTCGCGTCGCCGGGAGGCCGGGTAGGAGGCTAGCGGGTGGAGCGCGCGAGATCGAGGGTGGAGAGCGCCGGCCGGCCCCACTCGGTTACGGCCACGCGGGTCACGCCCTGGAGCTGTTGCACGATGCGCATGGCCGTCTCGATGCCGCGCAGCGCCTCCTGCATGGCCGGCTGCCACTGTGCGGGGACCGCGGCGCGCGTGGCCACCAGCTCCACGTAGCCGGCGGTGAGCGCCAGCGTGTTGCCCAACTCGTGCTGGAGGGTGCGCGCTGCCATCTGGACGCCCTCCAGGCGGCCCTGGGCCAGCCGCGCCTCGGCCAGCTCCTGGTGCAGCCGTGTCACGCGCTCGGCGGCGATCAGGCGAAGCTGCAAGTCATACAGGTTCAGGGGCTTGAGCAGGTAATCGTCGGCGCCCAGTTCCATGCCGCGCAGCATGTGCTCGCGGTCGTCGAGCATGCTCAGGAAGATGAAATACGTGTAGCCGGTGCTCACGTGTGCGCGCACGCGCCGGCACAGCTCGTCGCCGTCTAGCAAGGGCATCAGCCAGTCGCTGATGATCACCGCCGGGCGCTCGGCCAGAAAGCGCTCCCAGGCTTCCTGCCCATCGGCCGCCAGCACGGGCTCGTGGCCTAGCTTCCGCAACGCGGCCTCGAGCAGCCGACGCTCGAGCGCGCTGTCCTCGGCGATCAGGACCCGCACGTGCCTGTTCCTCCCGCGCGCCACCAGCAGGGCACTCGCAGCCTGGGATGCGCGCCACCTGCGAGCATTATCGGCGGTGGGCCGCCGCGCTATAGCAAGCGGCTAGGAGGTCAGCGCTGCGCGCATCACCTCGGGGGCGATGAACTGCTCGGGGGTCACACCAGCCGGCAGGCCCTCGCGAGCGGCGAGCTGCTCGAGGCCACGGCGAAGCGGCTCGACCCGTGGCAGGGGCGAGCCGGCGAATCGCCGTACCCCTGCCCGATAGGTCTCCCCCAATAGCTCGTCGTCGATGCCGTCCGCGTGGCGCCGCAGCGAGGCGAGCGCGGCGGCCTCGTCGTGCAGCAGCGGCCAGGCGCGCGCGAACGCCCGGGCCACCCGGCGCGCCGTCTCGGGGCGCTCGCTCAGGAAGCGGCGGGTAGTGACCAGCGCGCTCTGGTAGAACGGCAGGTCCAGGTCGCCCAGGTCAACGATCGGGACGGCGCCGTTGCGCTGCGCCTGGAACACCGCCGGCGGCGAGAGCACCGCCGCGTCGAGTCCGCCGGCTTGCAGCGCGCTCACCATCTCCGGCGTGCCCCCGCTCTGCAAGATTGTCACGTCGCGCTCGGGTACCAGCCCCACGGTGGCCAGCCAGGCCCGCAGAACGACATCGGAACTCGAGCCGAACCGCGTCACGCCGATGCGCTTGCCCCGCAGCTCCTCCGGCGTTCGCTCGCTGCCCTGCACGGACAGCCAGAACAGGGGCCGCTCCAGCCCAGCGCCGATGATCACCAGGTCGCCCCCACGCACCCCAGAGGCGATCACGATCTCCTGGCCCGCGTAGGCCACGGGAATCTCGCCGGACAGTAGCGCGGGCGCGAGTGTCGTGCTGCTGGAGATGTACTCCAAGGTGACGTCGAGCCCTTCCTCCGCGTAGTAGCCGGCATCGTACGCCAGCCAGTGCGGCAGACTCGACAGGCTGATCGCGGAGTAGGGGATTCGCAACGCCTCACGCGCCGCCGGGGGCCCAGACGCGGGCGGAGACGCGATCCGCGTGAGGTGGTCGGACGTCCCTCCGCTCGGCGGTGTAGCAGGCGCCGCAGCCGGCGCGGCACAGGCGGTCAGAACCAGCACCAGCCGCGCCCATGCCCCCTGGCACCACTTCTGGATCGGATATCGCGACACGATGTCTCCCCCCACTAGGCGCGTCGCCTCGCGCATGGCTACCACATCGCCGCGAGTCGGCCGACGCGGCCATGCCCTTTCCCCACCACACGGCAATCGGCCCCTACACCCCCACGGGAGCCTGTCTCAAAGGCGTAACAGTCCCCCGACGATATCTCAGTTTTGTAATGCCACAGAACAGAAGCTGGCGACGGAAAGCATGGTAGCATGGCCCGGGCGCCGGGGAAAGGTTCAGTTAACGGTGCCCTGAAAGGAGAGCGGCGCGGTCGTCCACCCACCCCGCAACGGCACGGCGCGCGACCCGATTCGTCACACGCGCGGCATACCCGCACAGCGAGCGGACGCGCACCACGGGTGCCGTGCGAACGCGAGGTGGGGGAACTGACTGGAGGTAACAGGCATGTCATACGTGATCCGCGCGTGGCTGGTGTTGGCCAGTTACCTACTACTAACCCCAGCCACGGTGGATGCCCGTGACGCGATCGAGACCACGGCGACTTACTATCATCCCGCCCTGCACGGCCAGATCATGGCCAACGGCGCGCGCTACGATCGGTGGGATCCCCACATCGCTGCCTGCAACTGGCTGCCCCTTGGCACGCTGTTGAAAGTGACCCGCCTGGACAGCGAGGCGTTCGTGTACGTGCGTGTGCAGGACCGCGGGAGTGCGGCGCTGACGCTGGACCTCAGCGAGGCAGCATTTCGTGCGCTGGGACTCCCCCAGGAGGGGCGAATCCCCGTGCGGATCGAGATCATCAGCGCCGCCGACGACGCTCGCACGGACCTGACAGACTGGCTGCTCCACGAACGCGAGGCGGTTCAGGAGTCCGCTGCAGCCAGCGGGGCGAGCCTCGCCGCGGCCCTGCCCCTGTTCGGGCAGCCGTCCGGCCAGTCCGTGCCGCGGTAGTACGCCGCGTCCACCACACTCTCCGACCGCCCGCTCTTACCTGCCCCGGTCGCCCCCGCCCAACGACGCGCCGAGAGCGCGCCGCGCAGGGCCGCAAGCAAGAAGGGAGCCCGGCCGCCACCGGGCTCCCTCGCTGAATGAGCCGGATCCGTGCTGTGCTAGCGCTCGGCGAGTGCGCCCCTCCTGCCGCCGTGCCCCGCCTCAGCAGCGCGCAAACCCACAGCTGAGGCACTTGCTGCACCCCTCCTCGTACACCAGTGCCGTGCCGCAGTCGGGGCATAGCTCGCCAGTGTACCGCGCCAGCGGCGGCAACGCCGGCGCCGGGGGCTTGGCCGCGGCGCCTCCCCCGTTGGCGTGCCCCGCCCCGTTGGCATGCTTGCCGTTGCTGGGCTTGGCACGCCCCTCCTGGCGGTCGCGCTGCTCCAGGTACTCCTCGAGCACCTTCGCCAGCGCGTCGGGCAGCGAGCGCGTGCGGTCGGGCCCGAAGCCGAGCGAGCTGCTGCCGCCGATGCCGCGCAGGCGCCGGGTGATCTCGCGCAGGCGCTCGCGCGGCGGCATCGACGACGGGATGCGCAGGGCGATGGAGGCGAGCTTGCCGATCGCCTCGCTCAGCGCCGCGATGTCCGAGCCCGCCTTGCCCTGGTTGACGAACACCTCGCGCGGCTCGTCGCGCTCGTCGTGGTTGATGGTGATGTAGGCAGTCCCCAGCGGCGTCTCCACCGAGTAGGTGAGCCCCTGCAGCACCTTCGGTCGCGGGAGCATCTCGCTGCCGCTCGTCTCCGCGGCCGCCGCGGGCTGGCCGCCGCCGGTGCCCACGTGCAACACGCCCTCTTTCGAGCCGTCGCGGTACACGGTGATGCCCATGCACCCGGCCTGGTAGGCGAGCCGGTACGCCCGCGCCACATCCTCGACCGTGGCGTCGTGCGGCAGGTTGATGGTCTTGGACACGGCGTTGTCGACGTGCTTCTGCCAGGCGGCCTGCATGCGCACGTGCCACTCGGGCGCGATGTCGTGCGCCGTGCCGAACACGCGCTGCCACTTCTCGGGCACCCCGTCCAGCCCGCGCACCGTCCCGCGCTCGAACACGCGCCGCGCTAGGTCCTCGGTCCAGAACCCCTCGCGCTTGGCGATCTCGAAGAACTGCGGGTTGACCTCCAGGTTCAGCTCGCCGTCCAGCGAGCCGCGCCGATCGAACACCAGCGCGAACAGCGGCTCGATGCCCGACGAGCAGCCGGCGATGATGCTGATCGTGCCCGTGGGGGCGATCGTGGTGACCGTCGCGTTGCGCTGCGGGCGGCCGTGGCGATAGATGCTCTGCGGCCAGGTGGGGAACGGCCCGCGCTCCTCGGCCAGGTTGCACGACTCATCGTGCGCCCAAGTGTTGATGCGGCGCATCGTCTCTTCGGCCAGGCGCAGCGCCTCCTCGCTATCGTAGGGGATCTCCAGGCTGATCAGCAGGTCGGCCCAGCCCATCACCCCCAGGCCCACGCGCCGGTTGGCCTTCACGCTGCGGTCGATCCAGCGGTCCGGGTACGGGTTGACGTTGATCACGTCGTCCAGGAAGCGGATGGCCAGGCGCACCGTGCGCTCCAGCCGCTCCCAGTCGATGCGGTCGGTGCCGACGACCCCGCTGGAATCGGGCTGCCGCTCGCCGTCCGGCCGCAGGAACCGCGCGAGGTTGACGCTGCCCAGGTTGCACGCCTCGTTGGGGTACAGCGGCTGCTCGCCGCAGTTGTGCACCACCAGGCCGTTGGCCACGAAGCTGTGCGTGGCGGGCTCCGTCAGGTCGTAGACGAGCTCCTCGCCCTCGTAGTCGAGCGCGGCGAACGTCGCCCGGAAAGGCTCACGGTACGCCCCCCGAGGGCATGCGGCTAGCCGCGCCAGCAGCGCCTGTTGCTTCGCGACGGTCAGGAAGCCGATCTCCGCCGCGAACCGGGCCAGGTTGTCCCGGGTGATCACCAGCTCGTGGTACGGCTGGCAGGCATATGGGCGCTGGCCCCCGCGCCCGTCGGGCAGCAGGCGCGGGCCGCTATGCCGCCGCTCGGTGTGCAGCGTGCTGGCGATACCGAAGTTGAGCAGCAGCCGCTGCACGTCGCACAGCAGCGCGCGGCTGCTGGAGGCGAGGCACACACTCGCGCCCGGGCCGAGCGAGCCGGCCACCGTCCCGTCGGCCGTGAACAGCGCCTGCAGAAAGCCGCGCTGCATCGCTTCCGAGCCGCGGAACACGCTCTCGGGGACCTGGTGCCGGTCGTCCGCGCTCAAGCCGTGCTCCGCCGCCAGCCGCAGCAGCCGGCTGGCGCGTACGCGCGCCTGGTCGCACGCGGTGCCAGCGCCCGCGCCGATGGGGTCGTGCTGGCGCTCGCCGGCCGGCGCCCCGGCGCCTCCCGCGACCAGGCCGGCCATCGTGGCCGCCGGCTCCTCTTGCTCCGCGCCAAAGAACGACAGCAGCGCCCGTTCGGCCGTGAACGTGCCGTCGGCGACGAGCCAGCCCAACACCTGGCCCAGCTCCGCCGAGCCTTCCCGCCCGAAGCCGCCCTTGCGGTTCACGATGTGCAGGCGGTCACCGGGCACGAGGTCGCCAGCACGTATCCAGCCGCGGTCGGTCATCACCCGGTGGTCGGCGGTGAGGCGCACTTCATAGCCCTCGACGGTGCGCAGCCGGTACACGGGCTTGACGCCGGTGGCGAACACGGCGGTAGCCATACGCACGGGCTCCGCGCTCAGCCGCCCATCGACCAGCACCGGGACGGGCACCCCCTCCACGTACAGGTCGCGGACGCGGCGCAAGCCTTCCGCCGTGGACACGAGCGTGTCGCCGGTGACGCACGGGTTGGTCGCCTCCACCGGCCCCATCTCGGGCACCGGGTTGGCCGGGCCGGCGTTGATGCGGTCGATGAACACCACCCCGGGGTCGCCCGTCTCCCAGGCGGCGCGCGTCATGCGGTCGAACACGTCGCGCGCGCGCAGCTTGCGCACCACCTCGCCGGTGCGCGGGTGGATCAGCTCGTACTCCGCGTCGGCCTCCAGCGCCTGCATGAAGCGATCGGTGATGGCTACCGAGATGTTGAAGTTGGCGATCTGCGTCTCGCGCAGGCGTTTGAGCAGCGTCTCGCGGGCCGCGGGCGGCAGCTGGGCGGCGACGGCCTCGTAGGCCGCCTTGGCGCCGTCGCTCAGCTCGCGCTTGCAGTCGATGAACTGGAGGATGTCGGGGTGGTCGACGCGCAGGATGCCCATGTTGGCCCCGCGGCGCGTACCGCCCTGCTTGACCGACTCGGTGGCGCCGTTGAACACCTCCATGAAGCTCACCGGCCCCGACGCCACGCCCCCCGTGGAGCCCACGATGTCGCCGGCCGGCCGCAGCCGCGAGAACGAGAACCCGGTGCCGCCGCCGCTCTTGTGGATCAGTGCGGCGCGCTTGACGCTGTCGAAGATACCCTCCATGGAGTCCTCGACCGGCAGCACGTAGCAGGCCGAGTACTGCAGGCCGTTGCCCTTGCCGGCGTTCATGAGGGTTGGCGAGTTGGGCAGGAACTCCAGCGCGGCCATCATGCGATAGTACGCACGGGCGCGCGCCGCGATGGTCTCGGCATCCGCCCAGGCGGCCCCGCCGCGGGCGATCTCCTCGGCTACCCGCCAGAAGCCTCCACCCGGGGTCTCGACGACGCGGTTGCCGATGCGGTGCAGGTAGCGGCGCTCGAGTACCTTGCGGGCGTTAGCCGTGAGCTGCGGCTCCGGCAGGTCGGGCGGCGGGCGCAAGAGCTCGCCTTCTTTCAGCTGGTCGTACGAGACGGCCATGGGCGCTCCCCTCATCAGGCATTCGCACGCAAACCGGGGGCCCACAGGGCAGCACCCGGCGGCGCCGCGGCACGAGGACGCGGCGCGCACCCCACCTGCCCCACCCCCATCACAACTCCGACACAAGATATTGTCGGTGCGCGACCATGATACCACCAGATGTTGTGTGCCGCCAGCACTTTGCGACGCCGCCGCAACGCCGCCCCAGCAACCGCTCGTCCGGCTCCCAGCAGGGTAACTCGCGCCCGCGCGCCGCCGTCCGGGCCTCTCTCGCGCTACCGCCACGTGCGCCATAGGTTCCCGGCGAACAGCAGCACGGCTACCAGATCGACCAGGCCGCCCACCCCGGCCAGCTCCGTGAGCCACCCCAGGCTTGGCGCCGCCAGCGCCCATGACACGAGGACCGACACGACGCGCAGCAGCGCGCCGAGATTGCCCAGCCAGAGCGTGGCCCACACCAGCCGCAGGCTCGCCAGTCGGCGCCCCTGGAACCCGGGCAGCAAGTACACGCCGACCCCGAGGATCAGCAGGGTGATATAGCCGGCCCCCACCGCGTGGCGCTCGGCGTCGGCGGGCGGCGCCGGTAGCCCGACTAGCTCGGCCAGGCTACCAAGCCCCAGCAGCAGCGCCGCCACCAGCAGCCAGCCGTAGGCCGAGCGCACCAACAGCTCGGCAGGCAGATAGCCGCGCTCGCTCTCGGTCAGCGGGCGAGGCGCCTGGCCGTAGGCCGCGGCCCGCCGGCGCGCCTCGGCCAGAATGGCGGCCCGTGTGCGCGTCAGCGGGACATCGAGCTGCCAGCAGGCCCCGACCAGCGCCGCGGCGAGCGCAAGCTGGCCCAGCGCGGCGAGCCCGGGCGCGGCCCCGGCGGCGGCCAGGCGCAGCAGCAGCCCCGCCACCAACACCGCTAGCACGACGTTCAGCCCACGGGTAGTTGGGGGCCGGACGCGCAGGTATAGGGGCAGCGTGCGGGCAGACATCGCCACCGCGATGGGCACCAGGAAGCCGTACAGCCCCAGCAGCACCGCGGCCGGCCCCCAGGGGGCGGGCGCCAGCGCCAGGGGGGCGGTAGCCGCCGCGCCCATGGCCAGCAGGTTGGCGCCCAGCCCCAGCAGAAATCCTGGCAGGCCGACGATCAGCCAGGGCACCAGCTGCACGAAGCCCGGCCGCTGCGCCAGCGGCGCGCCGGCGCGCACCATGCTGAGCAGCACCGCGCTGGCCAGCAGCGCCCCCGCCAGCTCCAGCCCGGCCGACAGCGGCAGCAGCGGCCCTAGCGCGGGGAGCAGCGGCGCCAGCGGCTGCGCGACCACGCGCAGTGCCAGCCCGCCGCCGTACAGCCCCAGTATCCACGGCGTGGCCCGCGGCGCGCGCAGCGGGGCGCCGCGCAGGCGGGGCAGGAAATGCAGCAGCACCCCGATCACCAGCAGCCCGGCCCAGCCGAACAGCTGCGCGTGCCCGTGGGCCTGGGCCGCCGCGGCCCACCACAAACCACCGCGATGGCCGAACAGCACCGCGCCGAGCGCGAATCCGGGCAGCGCCGCCGCGGCAATGGCAGCCCACAGGAACGGCGGCGTAGGCGACCCGCCCGCCCGCTGGGGGGCCGGGCGGGCCGACGCGCTCGCCGGCGATCGTGCCACGGGTACCTCCGCGATCCCACCAACGGATGGGCGGGCCGCTGCACTACACTTTACAATCTAGGCGCGCCCTGGCAGCGGTGCCACTGTGCCAGGGCCGCCGCGGCTCGCTGCCACAGGCCATCCTGCACTGTAGAGGCTGGTAATGTACCGTGCCTGCGCCCTCGCCCTGTCGCTCGTCCTGCTCACCGCGTGCAGCGCCCCCGCTGCCGCGCCCACCCCGACGGCGCCCATCCCAACCGCCAATGCCCAGGGCCCCGCGCCGACCCACACCAGCGCGCCCCCCCAGCTGGTGCGCGTGCCGATCGGCTACTCCGTGCTCAGCGGCGACCCGCTCCCCATCTGGGTGGCCAAGGAGGCCGGCCTGTTCGCGCGCCACGGCATCGACGCCGAGCTGACCTATCTGGGCGGCAGCACCCGCGTGGTCGAGGCGATCCTCGCCGGCGAGCTCCGCATGGGGCAGATCGGGGGCTCCTCGGGGCTCAACGCCGCGCTAGGGGGCGCCGACATCGTGATGATCGGCTCGGTCGCCTCGGTGTTCGTCCAGTCGCTGTTCGCGCGCCCGGAGATCACGTCGGTCGCCGACCTGCGCGGACGGATCATCGGGGTGACAGCCCGCGGCGCCACCACCGACTTCGCCGCACAGGCGGTGCTGCGCCGCGCCGGCATGGACCCGCTGCGCGACGCCACGATCATCCAGACAGGCGGCATCGCCGAGACGCTGGCCGCGGTCCAGTCGGGGGGCGCCCAGGCCGGGGTGTTCCCGCCACCGCAGACCCTGCGTGCCCGCGCGGCTGGCTTGCGCGAGCTGGTGAACCTCGCCGCCGAGCGCGAGCCGTTCGAGCAGGGGCCGCTGGGTACCACCCGGCGCTACCTGCAGGAGAACCCGGAGGTCGTGCGCGGCTTCCTGCGCGCCATCGTCGAGGCGATCGCGCTGAGCAAGAAAGACGAGGCGCTGGCCAAGCGCGTGCTCAGCCAGTACGCGCGCACCGAGGACCCGGCGGAGATCGAGGAGACCTACCGCATCTACGTCCACACGGTAGAGCAGCCAGTACCGTACGTGACTGCCGAGGGGCTCCAGGCGGCGCTGAACCTGATCGAGAACCCGCGCGCCCGCGAGGTGCGGCCCGAGCAGTTCATGGACAATAGCTACCTGCAGGAGCTGGAGGCCTCGGGCTACGTGCGCCGCCTGTACGAGTAGGGGCGCGCTAGGAGCGACGAGCCGTGCCGAAGGCGAGCACGCGCGGGCGGGCGGCCCTCGCGCACCCCCATGCCGTGGCCGCTACCGACCTGGCCCTGGCCGTGCTGGGCGCCTTCTCCTTGGAACGCCCGGAGTGGACGGTGGGCGAGCTGGCCGAGGCGCTGGGCGTGTACCGCAGCCGCGTGCACCGCGCGGTGGCCACGCTGATCTCGCGCGACTTCTTGCAGCGCGACGAGCGCGGCAAGCTGCGGCTGGGCCTCAAGCTGTTCGAGCTGGGCCAGGTGGTAGCGGAGAACATGAACCTGCTGCGCGACGCCGCCGCCCCGCTCAAGGCGCTGTCCGAGGAGACCGAGGCCAGCGTGTGGCTCGTGCAGCGCGTGGGCGACGAGCTGCTGGACCTGTTGAAGTACGAACCCGCGGTGCCGCTGCTGGTGGCGCGGCGCGCGGGGGCGCGGTACCCCATCACCTTCGGGGTGGCCGGCAAAGTGTACCTGGCGCACCTGCCCGAGGAGGAGGTCACACGGCTGCTGGCCGCCCAGCCGCTGCGCCGCTACACCGACCGCAGCATCGTGGACCCCGACGCCTACCGCGCCGAGCTGGCGCGCACCCGCGAGCGCGGCTACGCCCTGACGCGCGACGAGGTGTACCCGGGCGTGATGGCCGTCAGCGCGCCGATCTGGGACCACCGCGGCGCGCTGGTGGCCGCGATCATCGTCAGCGCCCCCTCGCAGCAAGTGCCGCCGGAGCGCGAGGCGGCGCTGGCGGCCGCGCTGCTGCGCACGGCGGCCGACATCTCGCGGCGGCTGGGTGCCGGCGCCGGCCGGGCCCCATCCGCCGGCCCGGGGCTAGTGCCAGCGCAGCGGCCGTGGGGCGGCCAAGCCGGCGCGTAGCAGGCGCTGGAAACTGGCCTCCAGCACGGCGGTGGCCAGCCCGACCGCCTGCACCGCGTCGAAGTGGGCGATGGGGTCGGCGGCTTCGAGCCGCTCGCCCACGGCATCCAGCACCTCGCTGCTTGCGGCGAGCAGCGTCGCCAGCCGCGCCACCGGATCGCCGGCCGGCGGCTCCGCGCGTGGGGGCTCCGCGGGCACGGCCTCGACCGCCGCGCCCCGCGCGCATGCCGCCAGCCAGGCCTCCACGCGCGCCAAGCCCTGCTCGGCGGCGCGGGCGGCGGCAAGCGCCTCGGCCGCCGCGGCCCCCGGTTGGGCGGCGAGCCGCGCCTGCAGGGCCGCCGCCAGCCCCGTCAGCTCGGCGCGCACGCGGGCGAGTTGGGTGCGCACAACCGCCGGTCCGGCGAGGGTATCGTTCGGCATCGTCTCCCTCCGGGCTGGGCGCGGGCCGTGTGCCGGCGAGTATAGCAGCGGGCGAGCGCCGGCCCTACCGCGGGTATAGTTAGAGGGCACGGCGCGATCCCGCCCCGAGCCGCCGCCAGGGGGGAGCCGGCCGCCGCGCATGGCGGCCCGGTCCGGCGGCCAAGGGCTGGCGTTCGGAGGAGCAGACGAGCATGGCCGCGCAGTATGGCCTCATCGGCCTCGGCGTCATGGGCGAGAACCTGGCCCTGAACATCACCGACCACGGCTTCTCGCTCGCCGTCTACAACCGTACCGGCGAGAAGACCCGCGCGTTCGTCGCGGGCGCGGCCCGAGGGCGCCCGCTCACGCCGACCTACTCGCTCGCCGAGCTGGCGGCGGCGCTGGAGCGCCCGCGGCGCATCATCCTGATGGTCTCGGCGGGGCCGGCGGTCGACGCCGTGCTGCGCGAGCTGCGGCCCCTGCTGGCGCCCGGCGACATCGTGGTCGACGCCGGCAACTCGCTGTACACCGACACGGAGCGCCGCGGGCGCGAGCTGGCCGCCGACGGCGTACGCTACGTGGGCATGGGCGTGAGCGGCGGCGAGGAGGGCGCGCGCTGGGGCCCCAGCCTGATGCCCGGCGGGCCCCGCGATGCCTACGACGAGCTGGCCCCCATGTTGACGCGCATCGCCGCCCAGGTCGAGGACGGCCCCTGCGTGACCTACGTGGGGCCGGGCGGCGCGGGCCACTTCGTCAAGATGGTGCACAACGGCATCGAGTACGGCGACATGCAGCTCATCGCCGAGACCTACGCCCTGCTCAAGCACGCGCTGGGGCTCGGCCCGCGCCAGATGAGCGAGATCTTCGCCGGCTGGAACCAGGGCGAGCTGGGCTCGTTCCTGATCGAGCTGACGGCCATCGTGCTCGCGCACGTCGATCCCGAGACCGGCGAGCCACTGGTCGAGCTGATCCTGGATACCGCCGAGCAGAAGGGCACCGGGCGCTGGACAGTGCAGAGCGCGCTCGAACTGGGGGTACCGGTGCCCACCATCGTCGCGGCGGTATGGACGCGCACGCTGTCGGCCGACAAAGACCTGCGCGTCGCTGCCGCGCACCGGCTGGCGGGGCCGCCCGGCGACGGGCGCGCCGCGCCCCACGACCTGCTGCCGGCGCTGCAAGCCGCGCTGTACGCGGCGAAGGTCAGCAGCTACGCCCAGGGCATGGCGCTGCTGCGCGCGGCCTCGGCGGAGTACGGCTACGGGATCGATTGCGCGGAGATCGCCCGCATCTGGAAAGGGGGCTGCATCATCCGGGCGCGGCTGCTGGGCGCCGTGCAGCAGGCGTACCGGCGCGAGCCAGAGCTGCCCAACCTGCTGCTGGCACCGGAGTTCGCCGAGGCGGTGAGCGCACGGCAGGCCGCCTGGCGGCAGGTCGTGGCCACTGCCCACCAGCTCGGCGTGCCGTGCCCCGCGTTCAGCGCCTCGCTCGACTACTACGACACGCTGCGCGCCGCGCGCCTGCCAGCCAACCTCGTGCAGGCGCTGCGCGACGCCTTCGGCGCGCACACCTACCACCGCGTCGACCGGCCGGGCACCTTCCACACGCAGTGGCTGCCCCCGCGCGCCTGACCGCGGGGCGCGGAGCGAGCGCCCGCCCCACGCCCCCCCGGCCCCCCTACAGCGCGCTGCAGGCCAGTTGAGCTGCCGTGCCCCGGCAGGGGACGACAGGCCCCACCAGCCCCACCGCTGCGCTAGGCGGAGCGCTGGCCCATGCACTGCGCGACGGCCTGCTCCATCTCGGCCTGGGACACGTCGCGCACGTGCTCCGCGAACCAGAAGAGGTAGCCGTCGGGGTGCCGTACCTGGAGCAGCCGGTCGCCCCAGAACATCGTTTCGGGCGGTTGGGTAACCTGCACGCGCTCCTTGATCCGCTCGTAGAAGGCGTCCACGCTCTCGTCGCGCAGGTTGACGTACACGCTCAGGCCCGGCGCACCCGTCTGGCGGTCCATCGCCGGACCAAGCATCACGCAGGCGTCGCCGCGCACCAGGTCGGCGTGCACGATCGAGCCGTCCGGCGCGCGCACGACGCTGCCGGGCGTGAAGCCGAGGTGGCCGAACCAGGCTAGCGAGGCCTCGGGGTCGCTCACCGCCAGGGTCGGCACGACCGCCGGCACGGTCCACACGGATGGGGTCGGCTGTGCCATGGGGCTATCCTCCTCCGCTGCTGACTGCGAACCCAGGTAGAACAGTGCGCGGCCCGCGCCGGGCGCCCTGGGCGTTGGTTATCGCACAAATGTTCTACGCGCACAGTGTAGGCGACGGCGGGCTGGGGCACAAGTGGGCGGACGTCACAGCGGCGTCACTGGTGGGCGGCGGCGCCGGTCGGCCATCATGCCAGCAGGCACGGTGCACTGCGCGACTAAGGAGCGGAAGTGTCGGCACGAGAGGGGCTGCGGCGCTATCTCCCGCTGCTGTTTGTGGCCGCCATCCTGGCGGCGTTCTATTTCGCCGTCGGGCGGTTTCTCGACGGCGCGCGCACACTAGAGAGCCTGGAGCAGCTGGAGCGGGGCTGGGTCGCGGCCGCGGCGGGCTGCGCGCTGGCCATGTTCCTGTTCAAGGTGGCCCGCTGGCGCTGGTACCTCGGCTGCATCGGCCAGCCGCTGCCGTGGGGCGCGGCGCTGGTGCTGTACTGGGCCGGGCAGTGGTTCGCTGTGGCGCGCGGCGCCGACCTGTCGCGGATCGTGCTGGCGGTGCGCTACGGCATGCCGCTCGGGCTAGTGGTAGCGGTGGGCGCGGCGGCCTCGCTGACCGACTTCGCCGGGGTCGTGCTGGTAGGCGCGGCAGCCGCGGTGGGGCGGTGGGAGTTTCTCGCCCCGCTGGCAGTCGTGGGCGCCGGCACCGCGCTGCTGGTGTGGGCGCTCGGCGGCCGCGGGCCGCTGGGCCGCCTGGTCGAGCGCGAGCTGCCCGCGCGGTACGCCGAGGCGGTGCGGCGCGGGCGCGCGCTGCTGCGGGGCTGGCCGCTGGCGGTGGGGCTGGCGTTCGGCGCGGCCGACGCGCTGGCGGCGACCGCCGTGCTGTGGTGCAGCGCCCAGGCCCTCGGGCTGGAGGGCATCACGCTGCCGGTCGCGGCGCTGGTGTTCGCGCTAGCCCAGATCGCGGGCGTGCTATCGATGATGCCGCTCGGGCTCGGGGTGCTCGACGCCAGCGGCATCGTGCTGCTGATCACCCTCGGGGTCGATCCCAACCGCGCGGCGGCCACGCTGGTGGTCTATCGCCTGGTGACGCTGGGCCTGAACATGCTGCTCGGCGGGCTCGGGCTGCTGGCCCTGCGCTGGCTGCCGCGCGGGGCGGGCGCGCGCGAGCCGGGTCAGCCCGTCGAGGTCTGAGGCGCCGGGCCCTGCGGGGGCAGCAAGCGCTCGAGGTCGTACTGCGGCGGCGCCGCCTGCCCGCCGAGCGCGACGTGCAGCCAGGCGCCCTCGACGCCGGTGTTGACGAACCGCAGGCGCTGGTGGGCGGGGCAGTACAGCAAGTCCTTGGGGCCCAACACGATCTCGGCCTCGACCCCGTCGCGCTCCCACCAGAAGCTGACCCGGCCCTCCAGGACGGTGAACACCTCTTCGGCGGCATGCTGGTGGTAGGGTGCGCCGCCCCCCGGGGGCACGTAGACCAGGTAGACGCTGAAGTGCTCGGCCGGCAGGGCCCAGGGGTCCAGCTGGCCGTGACCGTTGGGGCCGACGTACTGGAAGATCGCGCGCTCGTTGCCCGGCAGCTTCACCGGCGTGAACGCCGACCAGTCGGGCTGCACGTCGACGAAGCGCACGCAGTGGCGCGCCACGTCGGCTCGCAGCGCCTCGCTCGCCGCCTGCTCCTCTGTCCGCATGGTGCCCTCCTCGCCCGCGGCTCCGCGCGACCGCGCTTGCCGGCAGGGTAGCGGCCCCCGTCGGCGCTGTCAACCACCTCGCGAGCGGCGCCCGCGCGCTTGCCGTGCGGCCGCAATGGTGGCATACCTTCCGACCAAGGGGCAGCCGTGTGAGCGAGAGGAGCAGGGAGATGGCCGCGTACCCGATCATCGATGCCGACTCGCACGTCGAGGAGTGCGAGGAGACTTGGGCCCATCTGGAGCCGCGCTACGCGGCGCGCCGGCCGGTGATCGTACAGGCCACGATGGGGCCGGGGGTATGCCACCAGGACGCCTTCTGGCTGATCGACGGGCGCCTGCACCCGCAGCCGTTCGGCCACGGCGCGACGATCCTCGGCACGCCGGTCACCTCGACGCTGGCGCGCAAGAAGCCGTTCACCATCGGCAGCCAGACCCTGCGCGACGTGCCGCAGCGGCTGGCCGAGATGGACGCCTTCGGTATTGCGGCCGCCGTGCTGTACCCCACGGCGCTACTGGTGCGGCTGACCGAGGACCCGCTGTTCGAGGCGGCGCTGATGCGCTCGTACAACACCTGGCTGGCCGAGCGCTGCGCGCAGGCGCCAGAGCGCCTGAAGTGGGCGGCGGCGCTCCCGTTCCGCGCGCCGCACGTGGCGGTCGAGGAGGTGCAGCGCGCTCGCCAGCTCGGCGCCTCGGCGGCCATGGTGCTGGGCACCGCGGGCGCCACGCTGCTGCACGACGAGCAGTTCGATCCCATCTACCGCGAGCTGGTGCGCCAGGACCTGCCGCTCGGCGTGCACGTCGGCTGGGGCCACCCGGGGCTGCAGGAGAGCGCCGACGGCATGTACGCTAGCTTCTGCGTGTCGTTCAGCCTGCCGGTGCTAGCTGGCTTCTTCAGCCTCGTCGGCGGGGGCGTGCTCGACCGGCACCCCGACTTGCGCGTGGCGTTCCTGGAGGCGGGCGGCGACTGGCTCCCCTGGATGGTGCAGCGCCTGGACCGCTACCGCGGCGTGACCCAGTTCCACCAGGTCGAGCCGGTGGCCAAGCACCCCATCCGCGAATACCTGCGCCACGGCAACGTGTACCTGACGGTCGAGGGCGACGAGTGGCTCCTGCCGCGGGTGCTCGAGGTGGTCGGCGAGGACCACGTGATGGCCTCGGCCGACATCCCTCACCCCGAGGGGCGCGAGAACTGCCTCGCCGAGGTGGCGACGCGCGAGGACCTGAGCCCGCGCGTAAAGGAGAAGATCCTCAGCGAGAACCCCGCGCGCTTCTACGGCATCGCGCGCGAGGCGCTGGCGCCGCACGCCCCGGCCCCGCCGGCGAGCGCCGCGACGCGGTAGCGCGGCCAGCCCGGGGCGCTCAGGCTGGCGCGGGCGACGCGCTCTGGGGCCAGACGTCGATCGTGTCGGGCAGCGTCTCACGGCCGGCCGCGGCCCGCAGACTGTTCGGCCAGCGCTCCAGCAGCGCCAGCCGCCGGTCCGCCCCCTCGTAGCGCCAGTACTCGACCGCCACGCCCTGCTCGCGCCCCGCGGCGGTCTCCACATCCACCGTGGCGCGCCCGCTCTCCACCGGCTGCAAGCCGACGCCCTCGATCTCCCAGGTGGGGGCGCCTGGCGCGGGCGGGGCGGCGACGGGGTCCAGCACCGCCCAGCGCAGGCCGCCCGGCGCGCCCCACAGCCAGCGCTCGCGGTCGCCGTCGCGCAGGATGAACACCTGCCAGGTGCGCCCCTCGGCGAAGTAGCTGAGCGCGGCGTGGACCAGGTAGTCGTCGAAGTCGACGGTCACGGCGTCGCCGACACGCAGCGCCGCCAGGGCCGCCGCCCCGCGCGACGGGGTGCGCGCGCGCAGCAGCTCCTCGGGCGCGACGGCCGGCCCGCGGCGGCCCCGTACGAGCAGCGCCTCGCGGCGGCGGAACTGCTGCTCCCAGCTGTCGGCCGCCGCCAGCAGCTCGGGCACCGCCTCGGCCTCGCCCCGCGCCGCGCGCCCCACGAGCGTCGCCAGCCGGTCGAGCTCCGCCTGGAGCGCGTCCTCGTAGCGGCGCAGCAACGGCACATCGGCATCGGCTAGCGGGCTCGCCTCGTACCAGGCCACCTCGTCGCGCCGCACGCCCTCCACCGCCCGCGCCAGCGCCTCGAGGCGGGCCGCCGCCCGCGCGGGCTCCGGCGCTGGGTGCTCGGCGAGCCGCGCGGCGAGGCGCCGCAGGTCGGCGGCCGCCTGCTGGCGGAACAGCGCGTCGCCCTCCAGCAGCGCCCGCCGGGCGGCGAACTGGGCGGCCGCCCGGCCCTCGGCCACCGCGCGCTGCCAGAGATAGTAGCCGGCGGCCAGCGGAGGCAAGGCGAGGATAGCGATCAACACGAGCCCCAGCACGGCGCCGCCGGGGTTGAGCCGGCCGCCGACGAGCTGGGTGAGCAGCCAGAGCAGCAACAGGGCGCCCAGCACGCCGCCGAGGCCCATCAGGCCCAGGCCCCAGGCGCGGCCCGCGTCCATCTGCTGCGCCTCGCGCGCGAGCTGCTTGCCGCCGTCCATCGCCGCCGCCTCCCGTGCCGCTACCGTGCGCCCACCGCCGAGCTGCCCCACCCCGCGGCCGCCGCGCCCGGCGGGCCCACCTCGCCGCGCCGCACGGCGGAGCGCCTGTCCCTTCCCGCGCGCCAGCGCCCCGGGCTACCGTCGCCCGGAACACTGGCTTATACTCTGCCCGTCTGCCACCGTGCGGCGCCAGGGCCACGCTTGGGGGCCGGACGCCAGCGCGCCACCGGAGGCCGGGCCGAAGCGGAGGAGCTGATGGACAACACGCGCTACTCCTACTCTGCCATCGTCGAGCGGCCGCTGCTGCGCTGGCCGAACCACGCGCGCGTGGCGGTCTGGGTGATCCTGAACGTCGAGCACTTCCACATCGATCGGCCCGGCACCGCCATCCGCCCGGCGAGCGTGAACCAGGTGCCGGACGTGTACAACATCGGCTGGCGCGACTACGGCCTGCGCGTGGGATTCTGGCGCCTGACGCAGATCCTCGACAAGTACGGCGTGCGCGCCACCGTGGCCCTCAACGCCGAGGTGTGCGACCACTACCCCACGGTGGTCGAGGCGGGTGTGCGGCGCGGCTGGGAGTTCATGGGCCACGGGCTGACCAACTCGAGGTCGCTCTACGGGATGGAGGAGGCGGAGGAGCGAGAGACGATCCAGCGCACGCTGGAGCGCATCGCCGCCGCCACCGGCCGCCGGCCGCGCGGCTGGCTCGGCCCCAGCCTGGCGGAGACGCTGCGCACGCCCGACCTGCTGGCCGAGGCGGGCGTGGAGTACGTCGCCGACTGGTGCGCCGACGACCAGCCGTTCCCGCTGCACGTACGCAGCGGCACCCTGTACAGCGTGCCGTATACCGTCGAGCTGAACGACATCCCGATGGTGTTGCAGCACCACTACTCGGGCGAGCAGATGTACGCGGCCATCCGCGACCAGTTCGACGTGCTGTACCAAGAGGGGGCGCAGCAGGGCCGCGTGATGGCTATCGCGCTGCACCCGTTCATCACCGGGGTGCCGTACCGCGCCAAGCACTTCGACCAGGCGCTCGCCTACGTGGTGGGCCACCGCCACGTCTGGCTGGCCACCGGCAGCGAGATCCTCGACGCCTACAAGGTGCAGGCGGCGGCGCGCTGAGTAGGTTGGCCGCCTCGCCCTAGGCCACGCTGGCGGCCGGCGGCTTCGACAGCTGCGGCGGCCGGGCGGCCAGCACCAGCAGCGCGCTGAGCACGTTGATCACGGCGAAGCCCAGGAGGGCCGGCGCGTAGCTGCCCGTGTAGTCGACGACCACGGCGGCCACGAGTGGCCCCAGCGCGTTGAACACCATCAGCAGCGGGCGGCCGACACCGCGCAGCGTGCCCAGAGTCGCGCGGCCGTAGTAGTCGGCCCAGATCAGGGCGTCGAGCGTGGCCCCGCCGGCCACGATCAGCCCATAGAGCACGGCGAACGCTAGCGCGCCCGGGGCAGTGGTGGTCTGCAGGAGCAGCACCGCCCCCAGCGCCCCCACCAGGTACACCAACGCTAGGCCGAAGCGCACGGGCACCCGCTCGCCGAGATAGCCCCACAGCACGCCGCCCACGGACCAGCACAGCGCGTAGACGCTCACCATCGCGGCAGTGGCCGCGGGGGGCACGCCGTTGTGCAGCAGCACGGGGACCTGATGGGTGGTGATGCCGGCCAGGGTGAAGGCGGCTAGCCCCGCGCTGAGTAGCAGCAGCCAGAAAGCCCGCGTGCGCATGGCGCCGGCCAGCCGCCAGACGGGCTCGGCCGCGCCGGCCGTGGCGCGCGCGGGCGCGATCGCCGTGGCGGCCGCCCCGTCGGGCAGCAGCCCGAGGTCTTCCGGGCGCCGGCGCACGAGCAGCGCGGCCAGGGGCGGTAGCGTGCCTAGCGCGATGGCGCCCAGCACGGCCCAGGCCGCGCGCCAGCTCACCATGTCCGCGAGGTATTGGATCAGCGGTACACTGAAGGCCACGCCCAGCGCGTTGCCCATCAGCGCCAACCCCGTGGCCCGGCCGCGGCGGCGCACGAACCACATGGCGACCGCCGTCGGGGTAACGACCTGGATCACTCCCTGGAACACCACCCGCCCCAGCCCATAGCCGAGGCAGAACTGCCAGGGCTCCTGGATCGCCGCGCAGGCGAACAGCGCCAGGGCGAGCCCGAGCCCGGCCAGCACCAGCACCACGCGCGCCCCGTGGCGGTCTACCAGCCGGCCGGCCCACGGCGCGACCAGCCCGGCCAGCGCGGTGCCAACCCCTTGGGCGGCGTTGAGCGTGGTCAGACTCCAGCCCAGGTCGCGGCTCATCGGCGTCAGGAACGCGCCGAACGGCGAGGTGGCGAAGAAGGCGCCGGTGGCCATGGCCACGGTGCCCACCCCCACGATGACCCAGCCGTAGTAGAACCGGACGATGGCGACCTCCGCCGGCATCCTGGCGCCCCGCCGGCGCGCCAGCTAGTATAGGCAGCGGGCGCTGCGGCGAGCAGGACCGCTGCCGAACGGGCGGCGAGCCGCGGGTTAGCAGGGGCAGCGCCAGTGACACACCCAATAATGAAACGCTCTGTCCCGTGCTGCGTTTAATCTGATAGGAGTGGTCGAGCCGCGCGCCTGGCGGGGCGCGCGGTGGCGACCGGCCACGAGGGGGTAGGGGGAATCATGGAGCAACGGCTACCGCTGCAACCGGCGCCGGCGCTTGCCGTATCGCGGGGGCTAGCGCAGTCGACGCTCGCCGGGCTCGCCATTGGGGCGTTGGTGCTGCTCGTGGTGTACCTGGGCCTAGGCGCCGTGTTCCTGCGGGCGCTGCCGGGCCCGGCGATCCAGGTGGCGGTACCGACAGAGCCAGAGGGCGTACCGCTCGACGCGCCGCTCGCGGTGACCACGACGGGCTGGGGCGTGCACGTCACGGACGTGCAGCTCGTGGAGGCCCAGCTCGACACTGACGGCCGCGTGGTGACCGAGCGCGAGGTGCCGGTGCGCTACGAGCCCACCAGCGAGGGCTGGCTGCCGGGCCAGACGCGCGGCCAAGTGGTCAGCGCCAGCGACGAGCCGCTGCTGCGCTACGACGCGCGCTACACCTTGCGCGTGCGCGGCGAGGCCCTGGCCCTTACCCTCGCAGGCCTGCGCAGTCGGCCGCTGCTGCACGAGGAGGCGTTCGCCACCCCCCGGCGGCCGGTGCCGCAGTTCGCGGAGCCGCCGGTAGTGCGCGTAGACGAGCCGTTCACCTTCCAGTGGAACGTGCCGGTAGCCAGCTTCGACTACGTGCTGTTCCCCGATGTGCCCAGCCATGCCTGGCTCAGCGACGATGGGCTGACGGCCTACATCGCGCTGGACGACTTCGTGCAGGGCACGCGCGTCGGGGTGGAGATCACCGACGCGCGCACCCCGGCCGGGGCGCCGCTGCGCGAGGCGCCGCCCGGCGCGTTCTACACGCCCGACCCGCTGCGCGTGGTGGGGTTCACCCCGGAGAACGGCGCCCGGAACATCGCGCGCGGCCTCGACCCGATCATCACCTTCAGCGAGCCGGTGGCGAACCCCGAGGACGCCGAGCGCGCGATCATCGTCGAGCCCGAGACCCCCGGCCATTTCCAGTGGCTGGCGCCCGACCGCGTGCAGTTCGTCACCGACGCCGGGTTCCCCGGCTCGACGGATGTGCGGCTCACGGTGCTCGGTGGGCCGGCGTACTTGCGCGGCGTGGGCGGCGGCTATGTCGACGAGGATGTGCTGCTAGGCTACCGCACGGAGCCGCGCAAGAGCATCGATGTCAATCTCACGCGCCAGACGGTCACTCTGCTGGAGGACGACGTGCCCGTGTACACCACGCTGGCCTCCACGGGCGTGCGCGGCGCGGAGACGCCGACCGGTCACTTCCGCATCCAGTACAAGCTGCCGAAGACGCGGATGCGCGGCACGAACCCCGACGGGCACACCTACGACATCCCCGACGTGCCGTGGGTGATGGCCCTGTTCGGCGACTACACGTTCCACGGCGCGCCGTGGCGCCAGGCCTGGGGTGTGCCGCTCAGCAACGGCTGCATCAGCATGCCCACCGCGAACGCCAAGTACGTCTACGACTGGACCCCGGTGGGCACGCCCGTGTACATCCACTACTGAGCCCCGGCTGGGAGGGGCCGCCGCCGTGTACGGCGGGCGCGCCCCTTGCCGCCAGCGGCTCGCCGCAGCGGCCCGCGTGTCAGGGCGTGTGGCGGTCGAGGAAAGCCAGGATCGCTGCAGCCGCTTGCTCGGGCTGCTCGCGCAAGGCGATGTGACCGCAGTCGGGGATCGTCACCAGCTCTGCCCCGGGGATCAGCTGGCGGTAGCGCTCCCCGTGGGCCGGCGGGATCAGCCGGTCGTTCGCGCCCCAGACGATCAGGGTCGGCACGCGGATGCGGCCCAGGCGCGCGGGCAGCTTGGGGTTGTGGAAGTAGGGATTCCAGGCCAGGCGCGCCACCGTCGCGCGCTGGCGGGCCTGGGCGGTCATCGCCTCGATCGTCTGCGGCGGCGGCGCCGGCGCGCGGCGGGGATCGGCCCAGGTCAGCCGCAGCACCTCCTCGGGCGGCAGCAGGAACAGGTCGGCCATGGGCGCCTCGGGCACGTGCAGCCCCGCGGCGCTGAGCAGCACGAGGCTGTACAGCCGGTGGTCGTGCGCCACCGCGAACTCCGCCGCCATCCAGCCACCGAGCGACTGCCCCAAGAGATGAACCTTCTCCAAGCTCAGCGTGTCGAGCAGGTCCAGGTAGTGGAACACGTAGTCGTCGATCGTGTCCCACTCCTCGCGCAGGTCCGAGGCGCCGAACCCCGGGTGAGTCGGCGCATACACCCGGTAGCGCTGCGCGAGCAGGGCCAGGCCCGGCGTCCAGCCGCCGCCCCCCGCGCCGTGCAGGAACAGCACCGGCGGCCCGTCGCCATCGACGAACAGCTGTACCCGGGTGCCACGAACCTCGAGAAACCGCTCTTCCATCGCGGGTGATCCTCCCCCAAGGACGCCTCAGGCTCGCGCCGGCCCACCCCACCCGGGCGGATCCGCCGTGCGGCGCGGGGGCCCCAGTGCCGCGTCCCAGCGCAGTATAGCCGGCCGACGCGGCCCGCGCAGGCTGGGGCTATGCTATCCTCTGACATGTGGAGCGATAGACCCATGGCCGATACGCCGATCGATTTCGGGCCGCTGCAGCGGCTGGACGCCCAGGCGTTGGGCGCCCCGGGGCAGCGCACGTTTCGCCTCGTGGCCGCCAACCGCCACGGTACCGCGTGGCTGTGGCTGGAGAAAGAGGAGCTGCAGGTGCTCGGCATGACCATCGAGCAGCTGTTGGGCGGCTTGCCGCTCGACCCCGCCTTACAGTCCAGCCCGCCCACCCCACCCACGGCGTCGGTCGACGAGCGGGAGCTGGACCGCCCCGCCATCGAGTTCAAGGTCGGGCGGCTGTCGATGGGTTACGACGAGACCGCCGATCTGTTCGTGCTGTTGGTCCACGAGATCGATGTCGATCCGGACGGCGCGCCCACCCTACGCTGCCTAGTCTCGCGGCGGCAGCTGCGCGCCCTGGCCCAGCAGATCAGCGCGGTGTGCGCGGCCGGCCGGCCCCGCTGCCCGCTGTGCGGGGTGGTGCTCAGTGGCCCGCGGCACGTTTGCCCCCGGCTGAACTGACGGTGACGCCCCAGCCGCCCGATGAGCCGATGACCTACGCCCGCGCGGGCGTGGATCCCGCGCAGACGGCGCAGGCGCTCGCCGGCCTGCTCACCTGGGTGAACCGCACGCCCGCGCTGCGGCCCGACAGCGTGCGCCTGCCCAACGGGTACTTCGCCAGCGTGCTGGCGCTGACCCCCACCCTGGGCCTCGCGATCTCCACCGACGGCGTGGGCAGCAAGCTGATCGTGGCCCAGCAGCTCGGCCGCTACGACACCGTCGGGATCGACTGCGTGGCCATGAACGTCAACGACGTTCTGTGTGTCGGCGCCGAGCCGCTGGCGCTGGTCGACTACCTCGCCGTGGAGCGCCCCGAGCCGGCGGTGCTGGAGGCGCTGGGCCGCGGGCTATACGAGGGCGCGCGCCAGGCACGGATCACCATCCCGGGCGGCGAGCTGGCCGTGCTACCCGAGCTGGTGCGAGCGCACGGCGGCGCGACCGGCTTCGATCTGGTGGGCACCGCCGTCGGGCTGGTGGCCCTCGACCAGGTGCTCGACGGCCGCGATCTGGCCGACGGCGATGTAGTGGTCGGGCTGGCCAGCAGCGGGATCCATAGCAACGGCCTCACGCTGGCGCGGCGCGTGCTGGTGGGCGACGATCCACGCCGGCTGGAGCAGGACGTCCCCGAGCTCGGCCGCACCCTGGGCGAGGAGCTCCTGGAGCCTACCCGCATCTACGTGACGCCGGTGCTGGCTATGCGCCAACAGGGGCTGCCGCTGCGCGCCCTGGCGCACATCACCGGCGATGGCCTGCTCAACCTCACGCGTGTCGCGGCCCCGGTGAGCTTCGTGCTGGACCATCTGCCCGAGGATATCCCCGCCATCTTTCGCCTGATCCAGGAGCGCGGGCGCGTGCCGCTCGCCGAGATGTACCGTACGTTCAACATGGGCGTCGGCTTCTGCGTGGTGGTGGCGCCCGAGGGCGTGAGCGGCGTGCTGGCGACGGCCGCCGCGCACGGCGTGCTGGCCTGGCCGATCGGCCACGTGCGCGCTGACGGCCGTCGCCGCGTCGAGCTACCCGTGGTGGGGCTGGTAGGCGAGCGCGGCGCCTTTCGCCCCCTCGACTGAGCTAGCGCGCTCAGGGCAGCAGCGACTGGTCCACGATGTCGCTGATATTCACGCGGCGCGCCTGCCAGCCCAGCTTCAAGTGCAGCTCCTGCAGCTGTTGCAGGCCGTCGAGGGTGAGGCGCCCGGTCGGCTCGCGGTAGTAGTCGTTGGTCGCCAGGTAGATCTCCGGGTTGGTCTGCACGAAGCCCTTGTCGATGAGCACGCGGCGCGCCTCATCGCGGTTGTCCAGGTACCAGCGGGTGGTCGCCACGAAGTCGCTCAGGAAAGCGCGCACCGCCTCGCGGTGCTGGGCGATGAACTCCGGACGCAGGAAGATATCGAGCAGCTCCTCCTCGAACGGCACGCCGGTCTTGGAGGTCCACACTTCGACCACGCCGCCGCGGCGCTTCTCGATGGTGACGAACGGCTCCGGGAACACGCCGACGTCGATGCGCCGGGCGCGCAGTGCCTCGCCCATGGCCGGGAACGGCACTACCACGAAGCTCACGTCGCGGTCCGGGTTCAGGCCCGCCGACTCCACCGCCGCGCGCGCCCAAAGGTCCGTCGCCGACTTGAAGTCCACGATGCCGATCGTCTTGCCGCGGACATCGGCCGGCCCCCGGATGCCCGACTCCTCCAGGGCCAGGTAGGTCGTGTTGAACGCGCCCTGGCGCTCGCGCGCCACACTGGCCACCAGCTTGAACGGCAGCCCCTGCTCGGCCGCGAACAGCCCCGTCGGCGCTGCTACGGTGCCGCCGTCGATCTGCCCCGCCTCGTAGGCGGCGATCCGGTCGGCGTTTCCGCGGAACGCCACGAAATTCAGCGTGTAGGCGCGCCCCTGGTTCGGGGTGAGGTCGGGCCGCGCGGTCATCAGCCACAGGTTCTCCTCGGCGGCGAACCCGTGGCCCAGGCGGATCTCGACCGGCGCCGCGCCGCCGGCCGGCTGGGCCGCCGCGGGAGCCTGCGGACTGCTCGCCGGGGCAGGCGCGGCGGTGGGGCTAGCGCTAGCCGGCTTGCTGGGCGCGGCCGCCGGCGCGGCACAGGCCAGCAGCGTGATAGCTAGCACGGTACCGCCGGCGAGGAGCCGGGGCACAAACCATCGCGACCGACACATGGGAGGCCTCCAGATCCGAAAACACGTTGGCGCCCCAAGCCCCGACCCGGGCGACGCCGCCCGTCGCGGGGCCGGTCTCGGCGCGGGGAACGGGTGCGAGCACGTACAGCCTCTAACAATACGACATTCGGCCACCGCTAGCCTAGGGTTGTGCACCGCGGCGCACGCGACCTCCGGGTAGTTTGACGCGGGCGGCGGCGGCTGGCTAGCGTAGGGCAATGACCGGCACCGACCTGCTGTCCAACCTGGTAGCCTCCCTTACTGCGGCCCTGATCGGCGGGTGGCTCGCCGTGCGTTTGGGACAGTCGGCGATCCTGGGCTACATCGTTGCAGGGATGGCCATCGGCCCCAGCACACCGGGCTTCGTGGGCGACCTGCGGGCGGTCGAGGTGCTGGCGGACATCGGGATCATCTTCCTGATGTTCGCCATCGGCGTGCAGTTCTCGCTCAGCGAGCTCGTCAGTTTCGGGCGAGTCGCCCTGGCGGGCGCGCTAACCCAGGTGGTGCTCACCCTTGGGGCAGGCTACTTGATCGGCACGGCCCTGGGCTGGGGCGGGCTGGAGGCGCTGTTCTTCGGGGCGGTGCTGTCCAACTCGTCGAGCACGGTGCTGGGCAAGGTGCTCGACGAGCGCGGCGAGGCGGACAGCGAGCACGGCCGGCTGGCCCTGGCCTGGTCGGCGGTGCAGGACCTGACCACCATCGTCCTGGTGGTCGTGCTGGGCACCCTGGCTACCAGCCGCGAGCAGCTCGGGCCACAGTTGGCGCTGGCCGCCGTTAAGGCGCTGCTGTTCCTCGCCGCGCTGGTCCCACTAGGCGCACGGGCGCTGCCCTGGCTGTTCGAGCGCACAGCGCTGCTGCGTAGCCGCGAGGTGTTCGTGCTCCTGGTAGCCAGCGTCGCGCTGCTGACCGCCTACCTGGCCTCCTGGTTCGGGCTCTCGCTGGCCCTGGGGGCGTTTCTGGCAGGGCTGGTGGTGGGCGAGTCGGACCTCTCGCACCAGATTCTCGGCGAGGTCATGCCTGTCCGCGACCTGTTCGCCGCGCTGTTCTTCGTGTCGGTGGGCATGCTGGTGGACCCGGCGTTCGGGCTAGCCAACCTGGGGCTGGTCGTGTTGGTCGTGGCGCTGATCCTCGGCTTCAAGGGCGCGCTGTGCGCGCTGCTGGTCGGCGCCGCGCGCTACCCCGTGCGAGTCGCCGTGCTGGCCGGGGGCGCGCTGGCCCAGTGTGGCGAGTTCTCGTTTCTGCTCGCGCGGCTCGGCGCGGAGCTGCACGTCCTGTCCCCGGCCGTGTTCAGCCTCCTGCTCGCCGGGGCGGCGGTCAGCATCGTGCTCGCCCCGGGGCTTCATGCCGCGGCGCCGCAGGTAGCGGCGCGCCTGGAGCGCCGGCTCCCCCCCGGCCCGCTCGGCGTGCTCGCCCGCCCGGAGCGCCACCAGTTGCGCGGTCACGCGATCCTGTGCGGCCACGGCCGGGTGGGGCGCGTCATCGCGGCCACGCTGCGCCAGCGCGGGCTGCCGTTCGTGGTGGTCGAACAGGACCCCCGGCACGTCCGGCACCTGCGCGCGGTGGGCATCCCGGCGCTGCTGGGCAACGCCGCCAACCCGCTGCTGTTGGATCAGACCAACCTGGAGCAGGCGCGCGTGCTGATCGTGGCCCTGCCCGATCCCCTGGCCACGCGCCAGATCGTGGACCACGCGCGCCAGCGCAACCCCGACCTGGACATCGTCGCTCGCACGCACAGCACGGTCGAGGCCGCTTTCTTGCTCCAGCGCGGGGTGAGCGAGGTCGTGCACGGCGAGCTGGAGCTGGCGCTGGAGATGACCCGGCACACCCTGCGCCGCTTCGGCGTCGGCGCGCTGGAAGCGCTGGCGCTGGTACAGGGCCTGCGCGCGCGACTGGAGCACGGCGCCGCCGAAGAGGAGCTAGGCTGATGGTCCGCGCGCGCCATGGGCCGCCCGTGTCAGAGCCGCCCGGCCCCGGCGGTGCGCTGCTGGTGGTGTTGCAGGGCGAGCCGACCGACGAGCCGCTCGTGGAGCTGGCCTGCACCCTGGCGCGCGCGATTGGAGCCTCCTTGCGGGCGCTGTGGGTGATCGAGGTGCCGCGCAGCCGCCCGCTCGGCGAATGGGACGAGACCGCCGAGCGCCGCGCGCGCGCCGCGCTGGCAGCGGCCGCCGCGATCGCCCAGCGCCGTGGCTGCACGCTGCGCTCCACGGTGCTGCCAGCGCGCGACTTCGGCGCGGCGATCCTGGATGAGGCTAGCGAGTGGGCCCCCCGGCTCGTGCTACTCGCGTTCCCGGCGGGCGGGCCGCGCCGCGCGGCTGTCGAGCGGGTGGTGGCCGCGGCCCCGCCCGCGGTCCTGCTCTGGCGACCGCCCCGCGCGGCCGAGTAGCCCAGGTCTGCTACAATCGCGCAGCGACACCGCGTGGTGGGCTCGTGGAGCTGCCCGTTCTCGTCTCCCCCTGGATCGCGCTGGCGCTCGGGTTGGCCCTGGCCTTCGGTGGCCGCGCGCTGGTGCTGCTCCAGATCCGCTTGTTCGGTGCCCTGCTCGGCGCGCTCGCCGCCCTGGCTGTAGCGACCAGCCTGGCCGGGCCCGGGCCGTCCGACGACCTACTGCGGCTGGCGGCGCTCGGCCTGGGCGCGCTGATCGGCTGGGGGCTCGCCGACGCGCTGCGGCGGGTAGCCGTGTTCGTGCTGGGCGCGGCGGTGGGCGCGGGCGCGTTGGGGCGGCTGCTCCCACCCGACGTGCTGGCCCCGCCGCTGGCCGGCCTGGTGGGCGCCGTGCTCGGCGGGCTGCTGCTCGTCACCCTGGAGAGCCCGCTGCTCAAGCTGGCCACCGCCGCCCTGGGCGGCCTGGTGGTGGCCGGCGCCGCGGCCGCCCTGCTGCCACCGCCCCCCGGCGCGCTCCCCTGGCTGTGCGGGCTGGCGGC
>Ga0070737_10001766_pt1 | contig 29156 bp, 28 predicted proteins | sample Coa_R1_10_FD_66438 | JGI IMG/M metagenome (GOLD analysis project Ga0070737, IMG submission 66438) | Surface soil microbial communities from Centralia Pennsylvania, which are recovering from an underground coalmine fire - Coalmine... | ecosystem: Environmental > Terrestrial > Soil > Unclassified... | reverse complement strand
ACGTAGGCGGCCGTGTAGCGCGGGCAGAGGTCCGGCGCCTCGATGACCACGCGCACCGCGGCGGCGGCCGGCCGCGGCCCCTCGGGCAGGGGCGGCGCGGGCACACGCAGCGCGGCGCCGGTGAGCGCGGCGACCTCGCGCGCCACGCCCACCACCGCCAGCAGGTCTGGGCGGTTGGGGGTCACCTCCAGCTCGAACACCACGTCGCCGAGGTAGGCCCGCAGCTCGGCGCCGAGCGGCGCGTCAGGCTCAAGCACGTAGATCCCGGCGCCGTCGTCGGACAGGCCCAGCTCGGCGCCGGAGCACAGCATGCCCTCCGATACCACACCGTCGAAGGCGCGCGCCGCGATCTCCTTGCCGCCCACGGCGCCCCCCGGCAGCACCACCGGCACACGGTCGCCGACACGGAGGTTGGTCGCGGCAGTGACCAGCGTGAGGCGCCGGTCGCCGAGATCGACACGGGCCAAGAACCACGCGGGGTTGCGCGCGTGCTGGCTGAGGTCCTCGACCTGGCCGATGACCACGCGGCGCCAGTCGGCGCCCACCTGCTCGATGGCCCCCACCTCGCAGCCGGCCATGGTGAGGCGGTGGGCCAGCTCGGGCGGGGCCAGGTCGCAGTCCACGTACTCACGCAGCCAGCTCAGCGGCACCCGCATGCGTCGCTCCCTTCCCCGCGGCTCAGCGGAACTGCTCCAGGAAGCGCAGGTCGTTGCCGTAGAACAAGCGGATGTCCTCGATGCCGTACTTGACCATCGCGATGCGCTCGGGCCCCATGCCGAAGGCGAAGCCGGTGACCTCGTCGGGATCGTAGCCGGCGCAGCGCAGCACGAACGGATGGACCATGCCCGCGCCGAGCAGCTCGATCCAGCCCGTGCCCTTGCAGACGCGGCAGCCCGCCCCGCGGCAGAGGTGGCAGGTGATGGACATGTCCAGCCCGGGCTCGACGAACGGGAAGTAGTCGCAGCGGAAGCGGCACTGCACGTCGGGCCAGAACATCTCGCGGGCGAAGGCGGTCAGCACCCCCTTGAGGTCGGCCATGGTCAGGCCGCGGTCCACCGCCAGGCCCTCGATCTGGTAGAACATCCACTCGTGCGAGGCGTCCTGCGCCTCGTAGCGGTAGCAGCGCCCGGGCACCACCACCCGCACCGGCGGGCGCGTGCGCTCCATGATGCGCACCTGGTTGGGCGAGGTGTGGGTCCGCAGCACGACGTCCGGCGGGCGTACGTAGAAGGTGTCCCACATATCGCGCGCCGGGTGCTCGGGCGGGATGTTCAGCGCCTCGAAGTTGTAATAGTCCAGCTCGACCTCGGGCCCCTCGGCCACTCGAAAGCCTAGGTCGCGGAAGATCTCCAGGATGCGCTCGACGACCAGCGTGGTCGGGTGCAGGCCGCCCAGCGCGGGCGGGCGGCCGGGCAGCGTCACGTCGAGCCGCTCGCGCTCGAGCTGGGCCGCCAGCTCGGCCGCCTTGAGGGCGCGGCCGCGCGCGGCGAAGGCGGCCTCTAGCTCCTGCTTCAGGGCGTTGGCAGCCTGGCCGGCCGCGCGGCGCTCCGCCTCGGGCAGCGTGCCCAGCTCGCGCAGGAAGGTGCTCAGCGCCGCGCGGCGGCCCAGGTACTCTACGCGCCAGCGCTCCAGCGCCTCGGTGGAGGCCGCGGCCTCGAGCGCGGCGAGCGCCTGCTCGCGCAGCCGGGCGAGCCGGTCGGGGCTCGACGAGTCCGTCATCGTCGCTGTTCCTCCGCACAGCGGGCCCGGCAGCTCGCGCATACGAAAGCCCCGCCGCGCGGGCGAGGCTCTGCGCAGGCCGCCGACCGCGGGCGCTCAGGCGCGTGGAGCGGCCGCGGGCTGGTGCTCGCGCGCCAGGGCGGCCAGCCGCGCGAACTCGCCGGCGTTGTGCACCGCTAGCTCGGCCAGCACCTTGCGGTCGAGCGCCACGTTGGCGCGCTTGAGCCCGCTGATGAACTGGTTGTAGTTCAGGCCGTGCAGACGCGCCGCCGCGTTGATGCGCATGATCCACAAGCGACGGAAGTCGCCCTTGCGCTCGCGCCGGTGCCGGTAGGCATACGCCAGCGCGCGCATCACGGCCTCGTTGGCCGTCTTGAACAGCTTGCTGCGGGCGCCGCGATAGCCCTTGGCCAGCTCCAGAATCTTCTTGTGGCGGCGGTGCGCAGCTACCCCGCGCTTGACACGTGTCACGGTTCGCTCCTCGCTAGGCCGCGCGCCGCGGCCCTACTTGCGGTACTTCTTGGCGTAGGGCAACAAGCGCCGCACCCGCGCCACGTCGGCAGGCGCGACGGGCATCATCTCGTCGTACTCGCGCTTGGCACGGTCCGACCGCTTGCGCCGCAGGTGGCTCTTGCCCCAGCGCGTGCGCAGCAGCCGGCCCGAGCCACTGACCTGGAAGCGGCGCGCGGTGGCCTTATGCGTCTTCATCTTGGGCATCTGGTGGCTCCCTCGGTGGCACGCGGGGGCGAGCTCGACCCATACCAGGGACGAGGCCCAAACATGCGCCCACGGCACTGGAGTTTACCACATTCGGCGGCCACGCGAGCAACTACCCGGGCTTGCGCGGGCGCTGGGGAGCGGCGACCCGACCGGCTTTGCGATACTGCTCGATAGAGCAGCCCGCCGGCAGCGCGCGCCGGCCGCCGGACGCGGCGGAGCGCTGGCGCGTGTTCCCGGTGCGGGCACCTGTTATAGACGCTTGATGGACACCGCATGCACGTCCGCCACGAGCGTTCGCTACAGTGAACTCGAATGGCGGCGCAAGAGGAGCCCGCGGCAGCGCCACCCGTACGCCGGGCCGCTCGCCCGGGAGGGTGCGGAGGAGCGGACGGATGAAACTGTCGTGCCTGAAGAGCAACCTGCTGGAGGGCCTCAACATCGTCGGGCGGGTCGTACCGTCCAAGAGCACGCTACCGGTGCTTGGCAATGTGCTGCTAGCCACCGACCGGGGCCGGCTCAAGCTGGCCGCCACCAACCTCGACCTAGCCGTGAGCTGCTGGGTGGGGGCGTCGGTGGCCAGCGAGGGGCGCGTGACGCTGCCGGCGCGGCTGCTCACCGACTTCGTGTCCTCCTTGCCCGATGAGCCGATCGAGCTGAGCCTCCAGCCGAAGAGCCTGACCATGCGCCTGGTGTGCGGCCGCTACCAGGCGAACATCAAGGGCGTCGACGCCGAGGAGTTCCCGCGCATCCCCGAAGTAGCCGACGCGGCGTCCTACGCGCTGCCGGCGCAGATTCTCCGCGAGTGCATCCAATCCGTGGTCTTCGCCGCCGCGCCCGACGACACGCGCCCGGTGTTGGCAGGAGTGCTGTTCACCCTGCGCGACGGCGTGCTGACGCTAGCTGCCGCTGACGGCTTCCGACTAGCGGTGCGCAGCGCCGAGCTGAGCAGCACGCCCGCCGAGCCGCTAAGCCTGATCGTGCCGGCCAAGACGCTCGCCGAGCTGGCACGCCTGCTGGGCGACGGCGACGAGCCGGTGGAGATCGCGGCTACCCCCGAGCGCAACCAGATGCTGTTCCGCCTGGGCAGCCGCGCCGAGATCGTCTCGCGGTTGATCGAGGGGCAGTTCCCCGATTACCAGAAGATCATCCCGCGCAGCCACACTACCCGCGCGGTGCTGAATACCAGCGAGCTGCTGCGCGCCACCAAGGCCGCCTCGGTGTTCGCCCGCGACAACGCGATGATCGTGCGGCTGGCGCTGACCCCGAGCAGCGACGACGCGCTGGGGCGCGTGCAGGTCAGCGCCACGGCGGCCGAGGTGGGCGACAACGCCGGCGAGATCGACGCCAGCGTGGAGGGCAGCGAGATGCAGATCGCCTTCAACGGGCGCTACCTGCGCGACGCGCTGGAGGCGATCGACGCCGAGCAAGTGAGCCTAGAGATCGTGGGGCCCACCAACCCCGGGGTGCTGCGTCCGCTCAGCGAGGCCAACGGCTACCTGCATGTCATCATGCCGATGCAGATCAACTCGGGCCGCTAGCGCCCCCGCCACGACCAGGCGAGCGGGGCGGCTACGGACGCCGGTACGGCCCGACTTGCTGGAGCGCGTACTCGACGAACTGGTGGTCCACCAGCGGCCGCACGCCGCCCACGTCCGCTAGCAGGCCCTCGCTCACGAACCAGCGGTAGTCCGACTCGAGTGCGTCCACGTTGACGAACCCGTCGGGGTTCACGCTGGGCATCTGCACGCGGTCGTACAGCGCGCGGTCCTTGAACGGCGTGACCTGCATCAGGAGCGGGATGACCGCCGCGCGGGTGGCGGGGTCCTGTACCACAAAGGTGTTGTAGTAGTCGCGCACCGCCTTCAGGTACGCGACCATCGCGCGGCGGCCAACCTCGGGCCGCTGCTCCAGGAACGACGGGCCGTAGGTAACCACCGCGGCCACCTGGCCCGGCACCAGCTCGTCGCTAGAACGCCACCGCACGCCGATGCCGCGCTCCTCCGCCAGCGCCACGCCCGGTTCGGTCATCACCGCCGCGTCGATCGAGCCGCCGAGCAGCGCCGCAGCCATATCGGGATAGCCGATCTCGACGAGATCCAGCTCGGCCAGCGGGAAACCGCCGCGCTCCGCCAGCCGCCCGAGCTGCACGTGGGTGCTGGTCCCGCGCGCCGAGATGGCTACCCGGCGACCGCGCAGGTCCGCGTAGTCGCGCACCGCCCCGCTGTCGGCCAGGTCCCGGCGCACCACGATCCAGTTGACGGGGTTCGTCGGCGCACCACTGGCCCAGTCGGCGACGATCTTGACGTTGATGCCGCGGGCCACCGCGTTGTACAGCCCCACGCTCGGGGAGCCCGGCGCCATGTCGAGCTGGCCGACCGCCAGCGGCTGCACCATACGCGCCCCCGAGTCGAATGTCTGGTACTCGGCGTCGAGGCCCTGCTCGGCCAAATACCCGCGCTCGCGCATGAGCAGGTACGGCGCGTCGGGCAGGATGCCCAGCAGGCCGATGGTGATGCGGGTCGCCTGCAGCGCGGCGCTGGCCGGCGGCTCGGCAGCCACCACGGGGCCGGCAACCGACAGCGGCGCCAGTGCCCCGGGCGCGCCGAGCCCGAGCCCCACGACCAGCGCTAGCACGAGCGACAGGCAACGTCGCGACATTCGCCCTTCTCCTTCCACCACCGGCTGCGCCCCTCCGCGCACGGGTCGCCCCGCGATGGCTGATGCTTCGCCGCCTCGGTAGCCCGAACGTACCAAGCCGCCCACGCCTGCGCAACGCCTGTACAGGCGCCTGGCGCGCCCACCGTACCGCGGAGGCGCCTTCTCCCCAACGCCCCCACGCTGCTGGTCGCAGCCCCTTGACAGCCCGGGGAGGGTTGAGTATCCTGGGCGCTAACCATCTGGACTGGATTCTGGATCCAGTATCCACGTACAGCAGTGGCGAGTAGGCCCAAGGCGGTGCACGCTACCCACCCAAGCGCCGGGGCGACCGCGAGATCGGTCGGGGGGACTCGTATGGAGGCACGAATGGGCCTGGATCCGTGGACGGTGGCTGTCAGTCGGCGCCAGCTGCTGTGGCTGACGGCGGGCGCCGGGATGGTGCTACTGGCCGGCTGCCGCGGGGGCGAGAGCGCGGCGCCGAGCGCGGGCGGGGCGGCGGCCCCCGCGGCGGCCAAGCCGGCCGGCGCGCGCGCCCAGGGCGCGGCCCGCTACCCGGCGCGCCCCATCGACTTCATCGTGCCCTGGGGCGCGGGCGGGGGCGCCGACCAGCTCGCCCGTACGATCGGCTCCCTGGTGGAGAAGACTCTCGGGGTGCCGTTGCCGGTGCAGAACGTGCCGGGTGCCACGGGCGCTACGGGGATGGCCAAGCTGCTGGCCGCTCCCGCCGACGGCTACACCCTGCTCATCTATATCGCCGACAGCCACGCCGTGCTCGTCAGCGAGCAACCCCCTTGGAAACTCGACGACCTCGCGCCGATCGTGCGCTTGATGAAGGCGCCGTCGTTCGTGTTCGTGCGCCCCGATGACGCGCGCTTTCCCGACTGGGCCGCGTTCGAGCGCGCCGCCCGCGAGCGGCCCGGCGCGCTCAAGGTCGCCACGCTCGGGCGCAACAGCGTGGACGAACTCTCGCTCACCTTCCTGATGCGCCACGGCGGCTACCAGCTCAACCTGGTGCCCTACGCCAACCCAGGCGAGCGCTACAACTCGCTGCTCACCGGCCAGGTCGACGGCCTGTACGAGCAGGCGGGCGACGTGGGCCAATACGTGGCCGGGGGCCAGATGCGCCCGCTGATCATCTTCAACGAGGAGCGGCTGCCGGCCTTCCCCGACGTCCCGACCACGCGCGAGCTGGGCTACAACATCCTGCTGCCGCAGTTCCGCGGCGTGGTGGCACGGGCGGGCACCGACCCGGCGATCATCCGCCTGCTGGCCGAGCAGTTCGAGGCGGCCACCAAGACGCCCGAGTGGGCGCGCTTCGCCGACTCGCAGTACATCACCGCCGACAGCTTCCAGGGGCCCGAGGAGTTCGCCAAGGCCCTGCGCGACGATCTGGAGGTCATGCTCCAGATCAAGCGGCAGTTCGGGCTGTGAGGCGTGCTATGGCTACCCCATCGCTTCCATCGCGCCTCGCTCGGACACTGGCGGGACCGTCGCGCGGCCCCCGCGCGCGGCGCCTGGCGCCCTATCTCGCGCTGCTCGCCGCCACCGTGTTCCTGCTGGCCGAGAGTCGCCACATCCGCAGCACGCTGGATGCCAGCGACCTCGGCGCGGCGTTTTGGCCGCGCGCCGTCCTGCTGCTGCTGCTCGGGTGCACGCTGGCGCGGGTGGTGGCCGTGCTGCGCGCCCCGGAGGCCGCGCCCGACCGGCCGACCGAGGCGGCCACCGCGCCGGACGGCCGCCAGGTGGCGGTGGTGTTCGCCGCGATCGCGTTGTACGTCTGGCTGACCGAGCTCATCGGGTTCGCCGGCGCGACGTTCCTGTACCTGCTGACGAGCGCCTGGCTGCTCGGCTACCGGCGCCCCGTGCCGGCGCTGCTGGTGGCCGCGGGCGTGACGCTGGGGCTGCTGTACTTCTTCGTGCGGTTCGTCTACGTGCCGCTGCCGCTGGGGGTGGACCCCTTCGAGGACCTCAACGTGGCCCTGTTCCAGCTGCTGGGGCTGTACTGACGCGGAGGTAGGTGGGGAATGGACGGCGGGGCGGTCGCTCAGGCCTTCGCGGCGCTGAGCCAGCCACACAACTTGCTGCTGCTGGCGATCGGCGTGGTCATGGGCTACACATTCGGGGCGCTGCCGGGCCTCAGCATGCCCATGGCGGTGGCGTTGGCGCTGCCGTTCACCTACTTCCTGGGGCTGGAGTCGTCGCTGATCCTACTCACCGCCGTGTACACCGGCGGCCTGTTCGGCGGCGTGATCACCTCGATCCTGTTCAACATCCCCGGCGAGTCGTTCCAGGTCGCCGTGATGTGGGACGGCAACCCGCTGGCCCGCGCCGGCCGCGCCGGCGAGGCGCTGACCGGCGCGGTGGTGGCCTATGGCGTGGGCGGTTTCCTGTCGCTGCTGTTCGCGGTGGCGTTCGCGCCGCTGATCGCCCGGCTCGCCGCGCTGTTCGGCCCCTTCGAGCTGTTCGGGCTGATCCTGTTCGGGCTGTGCTCGGCGGTCGGGTTCGGCCACGGCGCGCGGCTCAACGGGCTGATCTCGCTGCTGATCGGGCTGCTGCTGGCCACGGTGGGAGTGGACCAGGTGTACGGGCAGCCGCGGTTCACCTTCGGCGTGCCGCTGCTGCGCGACGGGCTGGAGTTCCTCAGCGTGCTGATCGGCCTGTACGCCATCGGCGAGGTGTTGCAGGCGGTGGCCGAGCGCACCAGCCTGCGGCAGCTCGGGGCGGCGGGCCTGGGCGGCTTGCGCGCCATCGGGCAAGCGCTGCGCGCCTGGCCCACGCTGCTGCGCGGCGTGCTGGTGGGGATGAGCGTGGGGCTGCACCCGGGCTCGGGCGCGGCGACGGTAGCATCGTTCCTGGCCTACGGGCTGGAGAAGCAGGTGGCCAAGCACCGCCACGAGCTGGGCAAGGGGCGGCTGGAGGGCGTGCTGGCGCCGCAGGCCGCCGCCACGGCCACCGAGGGCGCTGGCATGATCCCCCTGCTGACGCTGGGCATCCCCGCCAGCGCGGCGGGCGCGATCATCCTGGCGGCGTTCATGCTGCACGGCGTGCAGCCGGGCCCGAAGCTGTTCAGCAGCGGCAGCCCGCTGCCCAACGTGATCTTCGGGGCGATGGGGCTGTCGCTGCTGCTGACCGTGGCGCTCACGGTGATCGGCCTGCGACTGGTGCTCAAGCTGTTGCAGGTGCCGGAGCCGATCCTGTACCCGCTGATCATCGTGTTCAGCTACCTGGGCGCGTACGGCACGCGCAACAACCTGGGCGACGTGTGGATCTGCACGGCGTTCGGGCTGCTGGGGTTCCTGATGGCGCGGTGTGGCTTCCCGGTGCCGCCGCTGATCCTGGGGATGGTGCTGGGGCCGTTCGCCGAGCACTACCTGCTCACGGCCTGGTCGCTGGCGCAGGGGGACCTGACGCCGTTCGTGACGCGGCCGCTGGCGCTGGCGCTGCTGCTGCTGTCGGCGGGCACGCTGCTGCTGCCGCTGGTGGGGAGCCGCTGGCGGCTGCGGCGCGGGGAGGCGACGACCGCGGCGCCGAGCTCGGCGTGACCGCGCTTGACAGCGCGTGGCCGCTACTGTATTTTGGATACAAAATCCAAAAGTGCCGAGGAAGGAGGTGCGTGTGGCTCCATCCCGTGAGCGCCGCAGCTCGGCGCTCAGCAGCCTGCGCCGCGCGCGCCTGGTCGACGAGGTGGCCGCCGCCCTGCGCGAGGCGATCAGTCGCGGCGAGCTGAAGCCGGGCGAGCGCCTGCTCCAGGAGCGCCTGGCCGAGCAGCTGGCGGTCAGCCGCACGCCGCTGCGCGAGGCGCTGCACCGCCTCGAGCAGGAGGGGCTGGTGGTGCTCTCGCGCGGCCGTGGCGTCGAGGTGCGCCGGCTCGACGACGCGCAGGTCATCGAGCTGTACGAGGTGCGCGAGATGCTCGACGGCCTGGCCGCGCGCCTCGCCGCGCAGCGCAGCACCCCAGCCGAGCGCCGGGCGATCGAGCGCGTGCTGCGCGAGATGGAGCGGGCCGTCGCGCGCTGGGACCCGCACACCTGGCTGCTGTGCAACCTGCGCTTCCACGAGCAGGTGCTCGCCGCCGCCCACAACCAGACGCTCGCCGAGTCGCTGCGGCTGGTGCGGCTGTCCGCGCAGGCGTTCTACCCGACCGTGCTGCTGAACCGCGAGCGTGCGCAGGTGGCGCTCGCCGAGCACCGGCGCATCCTCGCCGCCATCGAGCGCCGCGACCCGGAGGCGGCCGAGCGCGAGGGGCGCCTGCACATCGTGACCGCGCGCCAGATGGTCGAGGCGCGCCTGGCCGCCCAGACCGCCGCGCCGGCCGAGGCGGGCGACACTCGCACCGCCTGAGCCACGAAAGGACGAGGCCCATGCCCCTGTTTGGCAAGCCGAAGGTGCCGGTGAAGGCCCCGGGCCAGTACGCCGTGATCCTGTCGCGTGAGATGTGCAAGGCCTGCGGGTTCTGCCTGAACGTCTGCCCGACCGACGTGTTCGAGTGGGACAAGCGCGTCAACAGCGCCGGCTGGTTCCCGGTGCGCGTCGCGCGCGAGGAGCACTGCGTCGGCTGCATGCTGTGCTTCCAGCTGTGTCCGGACTTCTGCCTCACCATCGAGCGCAAGACCGACCCGGCCGCCGTCGAGCAGGTGCGCGCGGCGATCGCCACCTGGCGCCAGGAGAACCCCGACGCCGAGGTTCTGGTCACCGAATAGGAGACGAGCATGGCTATCGAGCTTGCCGCGGGCAGCACGCTGGTCGCGCCGTGGGTGGAGTGGAGCCAGCGCCCGCTGCGCGGCGTGAAGGTGCTGGAGACGGGCACCTACGCGCTCACCGAGGGCGCCATCGCCGCGGGCTGCCGCTTCTTCGCGGGCTACCCCATCACCCCGGCCACCGAGATCGCCGAGCACATCTCGCGCCGCCTGCCGCAGGTGGGCGGCTACTACGTCCAGGCCGAGGACGAGCTGGCGGGCCTGCACATGTGCGCGGGCGCCAGCCTCGGCGGGCTCAAGGCGATGACAGCCAGCTCCGGCCCGGGCTACACGCTGATGAACGACGCCTACGGCTGGGCGATCGCCAACGAGATCCCGGTGGTGGTCGTGGACGCCATGCGCGTCGGCCCCGTCAGCGGCATCACCGGCGCACCCGGGCAGGGCGAGTTCTATGCCGCCCGCTACGTCACCCACGGGGGCAACTTCGAGACGATCGTCCTGTCGCCCAACAGCGTGCAGGAGACGTTCTGGCTGACGATCGACGCGTTCAACCTGGCCGAGCGCTTCCGCACCGTGGTCACCATCCTCACCGACCAGGTGATCTCGGACATGCAGGAGGACCTCTGGCTACCGCGCGACTACGACGACCTCCAGGACATCGTGGTGCCGCGGCGGTTCAATCTCGACCAGCCGTTCTACCCCCAGGGCAGCGACGCCATCGACTACCCGATCAACGTGATCGGGCGCGGCACGGGCGTGTGCGTCTCGGCCTACACCCACACGCCCGAGGGCTACGACATCGAGGAGATGGAGGCCCACTGGGCGCAGTCGTACCGCCTGATCAACAAGATCCGGCGGCACCGCGACCTGCTGCTGCGCTACGAGGCGCTGGGCCTGGAGGACGCGGCGGTGATCGCGGTGGCCTACGGGGCGGCCGCGCGCACGGTGAAGACGGCGGTGCTGCGCGCGCGCCAGCGCGGCCTGCCGGTCGGCTTCCTGCGCCTGATCACCCTGTGGCCGTTCCCCGACGAGCTGTTCGCGCGCGATGCGCAGTACCTGGTCTGCGAGCTGAACTACGACGGCCAGCTGGTGCGCGAGGTCCAGCGCGCGGCGCCCGACAAGCGCCGGGTGCACTTCTTCGGCAAGACGGCCGAGCTGCACACGGTAGCGGAGCTGACCGCCGCGCTGGACGCGCTGGTGGCGGGGCGCCCGCTGCCGGCGCTGCCCTACATCTGGACGGCGCTCGCCTGAGCGCGGCGCCGCCCGGCGGAGGAGAGCGACGATGGCCAACAAACTCGCGGTGAAGTTTCTGCGAGCCAGCCAGATCCCGACCAAGGCGTGCCACGGCTGCGGGATCGGCATGCTGGAGAACTGGATCCTGCAGGCGATCGACGAGCTGGGCTGGACCTGCGAGGACGTGGTGTTCGGCACCGGCATCGGCTGCGTGGGGCGCCAGAACTACGCCACCTGGGGCGGCGACAACTTCGGCGCCACCCACGGCCGCGCGCTGGCGGTGGCCACCGGCCTCAAGCTGGCCCAGCCCGACAAGAAGTACGTGATCATCGTGGGCGACGGCGACGCGGCCGCCATCGGCACCTCGCACCTCGTGCACGCCGCGCGGCGCAACCTGGGCGTAACGGTGATCTGCGAGGACAACATGGGCTACGAGTCCACGGGCGGCCAGTTCTCGCCCACCACGCCCATGGGCTACGTGATGAACAGCAGCCCCTACGGCATGGTGGAGCCGAACTTCGACCCGTGCGACCTCGTCAAGGCCGCGGGCGCCACGTTCGTGGCCGAGCACACCTCGGTGCAGTACCTGCCGGCCATCAAGACGATCAAGCGCGCCCTGCAGAACGACGGCTTCTCGTTCGTGCACCTGCGCTTCCAGTGCAACGAGAACTTCGGCCAGTACGCGCTGGGCACGCGCGACACGCTCAAGAACCTGGCCTGGATCGAGGAGCACACGACGGGCCGGCGCGCGGACGGTACGCCGACCGACTTCGTGTGGCAGACGGGCATCAAGCACGACGCCAGCAACAGCCGGCCGGAGTTCTCGGCGATCCTGCGCGAGCTGGCCGCGCGCCAGCAGCTGCCGCACAACGGGCCGCACCTGCCCGACAACGGGCACTGAGGCGCGCCGCGGCCCCCCACCCCATCCCCCTCCCCCACGAGTGGGCAGGAGGGGCGAGGGACAGGGGAGCAGGGCGCCAGAACGGGGGAGCATCATGGCTGACGCGCCCGAGCGATTAGAGATCCTGATCAGCGGCTTCGGGGGCCAGGGCGTGATCCGGATGGGGCAGATCATCGGCCTCAGCGCCGTCTCCCAGGGGCTGCGCGTGACCATGCTCAAGAGCCACGGCACGGAGACGCGCGGCGGTTACGTGCGCGCGCAGGTGGTGATCGCGCGCGACTACATCGACAGCCCCGTGGTGGAGCACGCCGACTACTTCGTGGCCTTCTCCGACTCCGCCTATCGCAAGTTCTACGACCTGGCCAGGGGCCTGATCCTGTACGACCCGGAGCTGGTGCAGAACGTGCGGTCCGACGCGCCGGAGCGCCATCTGCCGATCCCGGCCACGCAGCTGGCCAAGGAGCACTTTGGCAACCAGCTGTTCGCCAACATGATCATGCTCGGGGCCCTGGTGCGCGTGGCGGGCCTCGACCCAGCGGTGATGCGCGCCACCCTCTTGCGAGTGCTGCCGCGCTTCCACGAGCAGAACCTGGCGGCGTTCGACCTGGGCTACACGCTCGATCGCGCCCTGGCCGCGGCCGCAGCCACCGCCGCGGTGGTCTCCCCCAGCCCAGGGACACGCGACGCGGCGCGGGGCTAGCGGCGCGCGGCCGCGCGATCTCGGCGGGAGGCTGCTAGTATGAGCGAGCAGAGCGGCACTCCGGTTCTCGTCGGCGACCCGGCCCCGCGCCCCTGGCACGCGGTGTGGCCGCCCCACGTCCCGCGGTCGCTGGCCTATCCGGAGGTGCCGGCCTGGTGGCTGCTGGAGCGCAACCTGCCCCACTACGCCGACCGCGTGGCCCTCCGGCAGCTGGACCACACCACCGGTGAGGAGCGCGCGGTGGTGACCTACGGGGCCCTCGCGCGGCAGGCAGCAGCCCTCGGGGCGGGGCTACGCGCGCGGGGCATCGGCCGTGGCGACCGGGTGGCGGTGTACCTGCCCAACTGCGTCGAGCTGGTCGTCGCCTACTACGGCATCTGGCGCGCGGGCGCGGTGGCGGTGCCGGTCAACCCCATGAGCACCGCGCGGGAGCTGGCCCACCAGCTGGCCGATGCCGGGGCCACCACGCTGATCACCAACGCGCCCCTGGCCCCGACCGCCGCGCCGATCGCCGCCGCACGCGGCATGCAGCTCGTCGTCGCGGGCGACGGGGAGCGGCCGGCGGGAGCGCTCGCTTTCGCCGAGCTGCTGGCCACCGCGCCGCGGCCGCCCGAGCCGCTAGCGCCGCGCGACGATCTCGCGCTGCTGCTGTACACCGGCGGCACCACGGGCGTGCCGAAGGGGGCGATGCTGACCCACTTCAACATCGTGGCCAACACCGTGCAGTTCGCCACCTGGTACGACTTCCGCGCGGGCGAGGAGACGTGCCTCGCCGTGCTGCCCCTGTCCCACAGCGGGGGGCTCTCGGGCGCGCTCAATGTGCCACTGTACGCGGGCGCGACGCTGCTGCTGTTCGAGCGGTTCAACCCCGTGGCGGTGGTGCGGGCGATCGCCCAGTACCGGGCCACCCGCTTCTTCGGCGTGCCGACGATGTACATCGCGGTGCTCAACGAGCCGGCCTGCCGCGGCTACGACCTCTCGTCGCTGCGCGCCTGTCGGACCAACGGCGCGGCCCTGCCGCCGAGCGTGAAGGCCGCGTTCGACGCCTTCGTGGGCCACGAGGTGCTGGTCGAGGGCTACGGGTTGTCGGAGACGAGCCCGCTGACACACGCCAACCCGCTGCACGCGCCGCGGCCGGGCGCGATCGGCATCCCGCTGCCGGACACCGACGCGCGCGTGGTGGACCCGGTGTCGGGGACGGAGGTGCCACCGGGGACGGAGGGCGAGCTGGTGCTGCGTGGCCCGCAGCTGATGAAAGGGTACTGGAACCAGCTGGAGGCCACCGCGGCCGCCATCCGCGACGGGTGGTTCCACACCGGCGACATCGCCACGATGGACCCCGACGGCTACTTCCGCATCGTGGACCGCCTGAAGGACTGCATCGTGGTGGGCGGCTACAAGGTGTGGCCGCGGGAGGTGGAAGAGGCGCTATACGCGCACCCGGCGGTGCGGCAGGCGGCGGTCGTCGGGGCGCCGGACGCCTACCGCGGCGAGACGGTGTACGCCTACGTGGTGCTCAAGGACGAGTACGCGGGGCGGGTGACGGCCGACGAGCTGCGGGCCCACTGCCGCGCTCGCCTGGCCGCCTACAAGGTGCCGCGGGTGATCGCGTTCCGGGCGCAGCTGCCGCTGAGCGGCGCCGGCAAGGTGCTGCGGCGCGTGCTGCGCGAGGAGGCGGCGCGCAGCGTGTAGAGCCGCCCCGTCACACCACCTCCGTGCGGCCTCATTGCCAGCTCGCTGCCGGACTCGGCGCGCCGTACGTCGGCCAGGTCGCCCGTGTACCCCGGGCCGGCCCCGAGCGGCTGCACCCGCCGCGCCACGCCCAACAGCCAGCGTGCCCTCCCGATCATTCACGGCCGCCGCGGTGGGCTGCCCATGGCAGCCGAGTCGTCGGCGGGCGTGCGGTAGCCTAGGGTCTACCCTCTTTGTTCCGAGTATTCGAACGCCCTCGCAGCAACAAGTCTGAGGTCAGATGAGGGGTCAGGCAACGTCATTAGGTAGGCGATGCACTCATCTACGCTGCGCACGTCGGCGTATTTGCCATGCATGTCGAACAGGTTGACCTTGTGCGAGACGATCAGCCGGTCGAAGCAGCATTCCTCGGCTACCGTCACTCGCAGGTTGTTGCTGAACGCGTCGATCACCGTGGCGCGCACGCAGCCGCTGGTGGTCGTGCCCGTCACGATCACGCTGTCGCAGCCCAGCAGCACCAGGTACGACAGCAGCGGGGTGCCGAAAAAGGCGCTCGGCTTGTCCTTCTCGATCACCAGATCGCCCTCCTGCGGGGCGATCTCGGCGACGATCTGGTTGCCCATGCGGCGTGAGATCTCGGTGGGGCCCAGCGCGCGCGAGTTCTTGAACGCCCAGCTGCCCACGCGAATCGGCGTCCGGTGCTCATCGGCCTTGGTGTAGATCACCGGCACGCCCTTGGCGCGGGCGGCGGCGATGAGGCGCTGGAGGTGCGGGATCGCCTCCCAGGCGGCCTCGCCGCAGCTGTTGCGGAACTTCTGGATGGAGTCCAGGATCGGCTCGGGTCGGTCGCCGCAGAAGTCGTAGGTCACATCGACCACCAGCAGCGCCGGCCGCGCGCCCCAGCCGCCGAGGACGCCGTAGCCGGCCTCCTCGAACACGCGGCGATCGCGTTCTGGTATCACGTCGTCCCAGATCCGCCCCATGGCCTACCTCCTTCCCCCTTGCCCGCCCGCCAACGCGCCGGCCGACGTGCCCCGAGCGGTCCCGGCCGTCCGGAAGGGCAGGCCCGTCTGCCCGGCGGTAGCGCAACCGCGCGCTACTGCGGTGATGGACGGCTAGCCCACCTGTGCGCTGGGCGGGGCTGCCTCGTCGGCATCTTCGGCGAAGCGCAGGGTGGTCGTCAACCCGGTGCGGCCGATGGTAGTGGCCGGGAAGATCGCCCGTGCCTCGGGCAGCCAGGCGTGGGGATCGGTCAGCGCCGGGCTGAAGTGCGTCAGCCACAGCCGCTCCACGCCCCCCTCGCGAGCCAGCAGCGCGGCCTCGCGGAACAGCATGTGGGAGTTCTCGACGGCGCGCGGCAGGTCTGCCGGGTCGCCGTACATCGCCTCGCAGACGAACAGCTGCGCGCCCGCGATGAACGGCGGGATGGTCGGCAGCGGGCGCGTGTCGGTGACGAACGCCAGCTTGACGCCCGGCCGCGGCGGGCCGAGCACCGCCTCGGGCGGCACGCGGCGCCCCTCCCACTCCACGGTCTCGCCCCGTTGCAGGCGCTTCCACAGCGTCACCGGCAGCCCCAGGGCGCGGGCGCGCTCCGGCAGGAACCGCCGGCCGCGCGGTCGCTCCAGTGTGTAGCTCAGGCACGGCAGGCTGTGGCGCACGGCCAGCGTGCGCACGCGCAGCTCGCCCAGCGCGAACTCCTCGCCGCCCCGCAGCTCGTGGCACTCCACGGCATACGGCAGCTGCGGCGCCACCACGCGCAGGCCGCGCACCACGGCGTGCAGCCCCGGCGGGCCGTAGATCTGGAGCGGCTCGACGCGCTCGGCGTTGCCGAGGGTGAGCAGCAGCCCCGGCAGCCCGCTACAGTGGTCGGCGTGGTAGTGGGTGAGGAAAATCACATCGACGGCGCGCAGGCCCCAGCCCGCCGCGCGCAGGGGGATCTGCGTACCCTCGCCGCAGTCGAACAGCAGCAGGCTGCTGCCATGGCGCACCAGCAGGCTGGACAGCCAGCGCCCGGGCAACGGCATCATGCCGCCGCTGCCGAGCAGGTAGACGTCGAGCATCGTGCCTCCTCGGGCCACCGGCAGTATACCCGCCGCGCGCCGCGCAGCCGGTACAATGGGAAGACCGAGGGCCGGCGTGCCCCAGCGCAATGGGCGCGCGGCCGGCCCGTGGGCCCTGCCCAGCGCCAGGAGAGAGCCGTGCTGAACTACTACGACATCGAGCTGAGCCCCGAGGAGCGCCTTACCCAGCAGACGGTGCGCGAGTTCGTCGACGCCGAGGTCCTGCCACGCATCCCGGCGGCCTTCGAGGAAGGCCGCTTCCCCACCGAGCTGATCCCCATGCTCGCCGAGCTGGACCTGCTGGGCGCGGACATCCCGGAGTACGGTTCCGGCGCAAGTTACGTCCAGTATGGGCTGATCTGCCAGGAGCTGGAGCGGGGCGACTCGGGCGTGCGCAGCTTCGTCAGCGTGCAGACCTCGCTGTGCATGTTCCCGATCTACGCCTACGGCTCCGACGAGCAGAAGCGCAAGTACCTGCCCGAGATGGCCCGCGGCAAACTGATCGCCTGTTTCGGGCTCACCGAGCCGGACTACGGCTCCAACCCCGCCGGCATGGAGACCCGCGCCGTGCGCGACGGCGGCGAGTGGGTGCTCAACGGCACCAAGATGTGGATCACCAACGGCACCCTGGCCCACCTGGCGTTGATCTGGGCCAAGACCGACGACGGCGTGCGCGGCTTCCTGGTGGAGACCGACCGGCCGGGCTTCACCGCGCGGCCGGTGCACCACAAGCTCAGCCTGCGCGCCTCGGACACCGCCGAGCTGCACCTGGAGGACTGCCGCGTGCCGGCTGACGCCGTGCTGCCGGGCGTCAAGGGCCTGCGCGGGCCGCTGTCGTGCCTGAGCGAGGCGCGCTATGGCATCGCCTGGGGCGCGGTCGGCGCGGCGATGGCCTGCTACGAGGCCGCGCTGGAGTACGCCAAGGTGCGCGTGCAGTTCGGCCGGCCCATCGCGGGCTTCCAGCTCACGCAGGCCAAGCTGGTGGACATGCTCACTGGCATCACGCAGGGCCAGCTGCTGGCCCTCCAGCTTGGCCGGCTCAAGGACGCCCACAGGGCACGCCCACCGCAGATCAGCCTGGCCAAGCGGGCCAATGTGGCCATGGCGCGCGAGGTGGCCCAGACGGCGCGCACCATCCTGGGCGGCAACGGCATCATGCTCGAGTACCCCGTCATGCGCCACCTGCTGAACCTAGAGACGGTGTACACCTACGAGGGCACCCACGAGATCCACACCCTCACCGTGGGCAAGGACATCACCGGGCTCGACGCCTTCGAGGGCTAGTGCTCGGGGACGCGTGAACGGTGTAGTCCGCCGCTGCCCTGCAGGGCGGGCCCGCGGTGCCCGACGGCAGGGAAACAGAGCGAGGCAGCCATCGCGGGCTGCTAGGCGCGGCGGATCAGCAGCACGCCGTCGCGCAGCGGCAGTAGCACCGGGCGCACACGCGGGTCGCGGGCTACCTGCGCGTTGAACGCCACGATGGCGTGATCGCCGGCGTTCTCGGGGGCCAGCACGCGGCCGCCGCGCAGCACGTTGTCCACCACGATCACCCCGCGCGGCGCCAGCAGCGGCAGCACCGCCTCGTAGTACGCCGGGTACGCCTCCTTGTCGGCGTCGATGAACACCAGGTCGAACGGCCCGGCGAGCGTGCGCAGGGTGTCCAGGGCGGGGCCCTCGCGCACGGTGATCTTGTGGCCGTGCGGGCTGCGCGCGAAGAAGGCGCGGGCCACGGCCAGGTGCTCCGGGTTCACGTCGCAGGTGATCAGCTCGCCGTCGTCGGGCAGCGCCGCCGCCATCATCAGGGCGCTGAAGCCGGTGAAGGTACCGATCTCCAGCACGCGCCGCGCACCGCCTACCGCGACGAGGGTTTGCAGCAACATCCCCTCGATCGGGCCCGACAGCATCGCCGCGCGGCGGCCAAACGCGCGCTGGGTGGTAGCGATCAGCTCCTCGAGCAGGGGGTCGAGCGGCGCGGTGTGCTCCACCGCGTAGCGCTCGATCGCCTCGGGGACGAGCGTGAGCATGGGCGCATCTCCTCCGGCGCGCCGATCGGTCGGCGCCAGGCCGAAGATATGGTACTCGCTCAGCCCAGTGCGCTCGCGGTTTGACACTCCTGGCGGCTGGTAGGAGCCGCCGGGCAGGCGGGGCGTTCTGCCCCTCTTGGGAGCGCTTCGAGGGCGGCGCGCGCGACAGGACCGTGGCGGCGGGGAGCTATGCCGTGTACCATGCGGGCAGCGCGAGGGCGACGGAGGCAACGACGTGACGCGCGGGCGGCGGGCGGGCTCGGGCCGGCGCGGTGGCGCGCGGGGGGCCGAAGGCCCTACCTCGGCTATCGATGAGCGGTTGGTGGTGCGGCTGTGGCGCGCCCAGGCGTTCGCCCGTGACGCGCTTCGCACGCTCGACGGCCGCGCGGTTCAGATCGTCTACCCCGGCCGGCCGCGGCCCGGCGGCGGGCCGGACTGCCAGGGCGCCCTGGTGGCCTTCGACGGCGTGCTGGCGCGCGGCGACGTCGAGCTGCACCTGCGCGCGGGCGACTGGGCGCGCCACGGCCACGACCGCGACCCCGCCTACAACGCCACCGTGCTCCACGTGGTGCTGTGGGCCGACAGCGCCACCCCGGCCCGCCGCGCCGACGGCACGTTGGTGCCCACCCTCGCGCTAGCGCCCTACCTGCACGCCGATCCCCAGGTTCTCGCTGCCACGCTGCCTGCCGACCCCCCGCCGTGGCCGCTGAGCGAGCAGGGGCCCTGTGCGCCCGATGCGGCCCAGGTCGCGGCCCAGCTCGACGCCGCCGGCCTCGCGCGGTTCGCCGCCCGCCAGGCGCGCTACGCCGCCGAGCTGGAGGAGCGCGCGGTCGCCGACCTGCTGCTCGGCGGGCTGGTGGAGGCGATGGGCTACGGGGTGAACCGCGAGCCGGCGCGCGCGCTGGCCGCCCGCCTGCCGGCCTACGCGCCGCTGCGCGCGCTGGTGCGGCGCTGCGCGGAGCCGCCGGCCGAGGGCTGGCAAGCGCTCTTGCTCGGCCTGGCGGGCTTGCTGCCGGCGCAGCGGGGCGCGGCGCCGGCGCGGCCGGTCGAGCGGCGCTGGGAGGCGCTGTGGCCGCGGCTGCGGGCGGTGGTCGGCGCGCCCGCGCTGGCCGCCACAGCCTGGCACACGGCCGGCCTGCGGCCGGTGAGCCACCCCGCGCGCCGGCTGGAGGGCGTGGGGGTGCTGCTCGGCGAGCGGCCGCTCGAGGCGCTGCTGGGCGACGCGGCCCGCGCGCTGCTGGCCGAGCCGCCGCGGCGGGCAGCTCGCACGCTGGCGCGGGCGCTCGTCGTCCCCGCGCCCGGCCCGGCCGAGCCCGCGCGGCTCGGGCCCGACCGGGCCGCCGACATCGTGGTCAACGTGCTGCTGCCGCTGCTCGCCGCCTGGGGCGAGAGCCTCGCGCACCTCCCGCTCACGGCGGCCGCCCAGGCCTGCTACCGGGACCACCCACCGCTGGGCGATAACGAGCGCCTGCGCCACATGCGCCGGCAGGTGTTAGGCCGCGACGACCGAGCGCTGCTCGCCACCGCCTGCCGCCAGCAGGGGCTGCTGCACATCTACGCGCAGACCTGCGAGGGGCGCCGCTGCGCCGCCTGCCTGGTGCGCCCGTCGCGCGCCGGCGCTGTCCCCGATCGGTAGGATAGGGGCCGCAGGCGGCCCTTACCACTCGGCCCCCTGGCCGCTGTCGCCCCTCTCCCCGCCATGGCAGCGGGGCTGGCTGCAGCGCACCGCCCAGTAACGGCGTGCCCGCCGGGCTGTCGCCCCTCTCCCCGCCGTGGGAGAGGGGCCGGGGGCGAGGGGCCACGGCTCACCACAGGAGCCGGGTGGCGCGGCGGGCGCCCTCGACCAGCGCCGCCAGCTTGGCCCAGGCGACCTCCGGATCGACCCGCGCCATCCCGACCCACGTGCCGAAGCCGCAGTCGGTGCCGGCGAGTACGTTCTCGCGGCCCACCAGCCGCGCCAGCTGGACGACCCGCTGGGCGACGAGGTCTGGGTGCTCGATGTAGTTGGTCTTGGAGTCGATCACCCCGGGGATCAGGACCTTGCCCGCCGGCAGCCGCACCTGCTCGAACAGCGCCCACTCGTGGGCGTGGCGCGGGTTGGCCGCCTCGAAGGAGATGCCGTCGGCCTGGATCTCGAACACCAGGTCGAGGATGTCTGCCAGCGGCACGTCGCAGTGGTGCGGCCCCTCGTAGTTGCCCCAGCAGAGGTGCACGCGCACGCGGTCCGCGGGCAGCCCGGCCAGCGCGTGGTTCAGCGCGGCGATGTGCAGCCGCGCCTGCTGGCGAAAGGTGGCCAGGTCGGCCTCGCGGTACTGGATGTGGCGGCCCATGGCCAGGTCAGGGCAGTCCACCTGGAGCACCAGCCCGGCGTCTACGATCGCCCGGTACTCGGGGCGCATCGCCTCGGCGATCGCGAACAGGTATGCCTCATGGGTCGGGTAGTACTCGTTGCGGAAGAACAGCGAGATCACGCCCGGCGAGGCGGCGGTGAGGAACGCCCCGGCGTGCGGCACGGCCGCCAGCGCGGCGCGCAGGTTGGCGATGTCGCGCTGCACCGCGTCGGGGTCGCGCACGCCGATCGGGCCGGTGCAGGCCGGGGTCTTGCGCCGCGAGCGGCCGGGATCGTCGAACACACGCCGCGCCAGCTCCGGAAAGTCGATGAGGTCGCCGTACTGCAGCGGATGGCTCGCGCCGCCGAACCCGGTGAGGCGGTCCTTCACGTAGGTCGCGTAGCTCGGCTTGCTCACCTCGCCGTCGTTGATGACATCGAGGCCGATGGCGGCCTGGCGCGCGACCACTTCCCGCACGGCGCTGGCCACGCGGGCGGCGAGCGCCGCGGGGTCGACCGGCACCCCCTCTTCCTTGGCGAACATCATCTGGATGAGGTCGGGTGGGCGCGGCAGGCTGCCCGTGTGGGTGGTCAGGATCCGCTCGCTGCTGCGCTGCATAGTCATGCCTCCCCGTAGGCGCGCTACAGGCCGAGGAAGTGCTGGGCCACCGCCGGGTCGGCCAGCAGCGCGCGGGCCTCCCCGGCCCGTACCACGCGCCCGCTCTCCAGCACGTAGGCGCGGTCGGCCAGTTCGAGCGCTTGCTGGACGTTCTGCTCCACCAGCAAGATGGTGAGCCCGTCGCGGCGCAGCGCGTCGAGCACCACGAACACCTGCTCGACCACCAGTGGCGCCAGGCCGAGCGAGGGCTCGTCGAGCAGCAGCAGCCGCGGCTCGCTCATCAGCGCGCGGGCGATGGCCAGCATCTGCCGCTCGCCGCCCGAGAGCGTGCCGGCGAGCTGGTGCTCGCGCTCGCGCAGGCGCGGGAACAGCGCCCAGGCCCGCTCGAGGTTGGCGGCGACCCGCGCGCGCGCCCGCGCCCGGTAGGCGCCCACCTCCAGGTTCTCCCGCACGGTCAGAAGGGGAAACGGCTGGCCGCCCTCGGGGACCAGCGCCAGGCCGCGGTCGGGCCGCACGTGGGCGGGCAGGGCCTGGATCTCGGCGCCGTCGAGGCGGATCGTACCGCGCGTGGGCCACAGCAGCCCGGCCACCGTGTGCAGCAGCGTCGTCTTGCCCGCGCCGTTGGAGCCGATCACCGCTACCAGCTCGCCCGGGTGCACGGCCAGCGACACGTCCCAGAGCACCGGCATGTCGCCGTAGCCGGCGCACAGCCCCTCCACGCGCAGCAGCGCGGCGCGCTCGCCGAACGCGGCCGGGGCGCCGTGGCCGTTGGGCGCAGCGGGCCCGGTCATCCCGGCTCCCTCGCCGCCCGGACGGCGCGCGTGCCGAGGTACGCCTGGCGCACCGCCGGCTCCTGGGCGACCGCCGCGGGCGGCCCGTCGGCGATCTTGCGGCCGGCGTCGAGCACGAGCACCCGGTCGCACAAGCCCATGATCACCTGCATGAGATGCTCGACGATCAGCAGCGTCAGGCCCAGCTCGGTCCGCAGGCGGCGCAGCAGCTCGACCGCCGCGGCGATCTCGGCCGGGTTCAGCCCGGCCAGGCTCTCGTCGAGCAGCAGCAGCCGCGGCCGCGTGGCCAGCGCGCGCGCCAGTTCCAGCCGCTTGCGCTGGGCAAGGGTGAGGGCGCCCACGCGCACGTCGGCCATGGCGCCGAGCCCCACGTAGTCGAGCAGCCGCCGCGCCTCGGCCAGCGCCGGCCCGACGCGGTTGATCCCGGCGCGGCCGTACAGCACGCCGACCGCCACGTTCTGGGCCACGCTGAGGTCGGCGAACGCGCGGGTGAGCTGGAAGGTGCGGGCGATCCCCAGCCGGCAGATGGCGTCCGGCGGGCGGCCCACCAGCGAGTGCCCCCGGAAGGTCAGGCGCCCGGCGTCGGGCCGGTAGTAGCCGGCGATACAGTTGAACAGCGTGGTCTTCCCCGAGCCGTTCGGCCCGATCAGGCCCACGATCTCCCCCTCGTGGACCACCAGGTCGACGGCGTCGACCGCCACCAGTCCGCCGAAGCGCTTGGTGACCCCGCTGCCCTCCAGCATCAGCGCGGCCTCCACGGGCCGGGCAGGCGGCGGCGGGCCAGGCCGACGATCCCACCTGGCGCGGCCAGCACGACGATGATCAGCAGGGCGCCGAACACGATGCGATCGATCCCGTAGGTGCCCAGGGGCGAGGTGGTGAGCGCCATGTTCACCAGCTCCATCAGCGCCGCGCCCACCAGGGGTCCCAGCAGCGTCCCGGCGCCGCCCACCATGGCGTACACCAGCGCCTTGATCGAGATGCCCAGCGTGAACACGTCGGGCGGCGAGGCAAACGAGGCCTGGTGCACGTAGAAGCAGCCCGCGGCACCCGCGAAGAAGCTCGACAGCCCGAAGGCGAGCAGCTTCAGCCGCGTGGCCGGCACCCCGACGCTCAGCGCCGCGTCCTCGTCGTCGCGGATGGCCTGCAGCCCGTAGCCCAGCTTCGAGCGCTCCAGCACCCCCACCGCCAGGGTGGTCAGCAGCAGCAGCGCCAGGTAAGCGTAGTAGAAGAACTGCTCCAGCGCCAGGCGGCGGAACGGCAGCCCGCCGCGCACGACGATCCCCTCGCCCGCGCCCGTCCAGGGCACGTTGGCGATGGCCAGCTGCACCACGAACGACAGCGCGAGGGTGGCGATCCCGAAGTACGGCCCGCGCAGGCGCAGCGTCGGGTAGCCGACCACCACGGCGAACAGGCCCGCCACCAGCCCGGCCGGCACCGCCGCCACATAGGGCGGCCAGCCCAGCTCGCGGAACAGCAGCGCCGCCGTGTAGGCGCCGAGCCCGAAGAACGTCACGTGGCCAAACGACACGTAGCCGGTGTAGCCGCCGAGGATGTTCCAGCTCTGCGCGAGCGTAGCGAACAGGAACACCGTGGCCAGCAGCCGCAGATAGAAGATCGGCGGCTCGACCAGCGGGAATACGGCCAGCGCCGCCAGGGCGACGAGGCCGAGCAGCGGCAGCACGCCTGGGCGGCCCAGCGCCCAGCGGCGTGCCGTTACCGGTGGCGATAGCTCTTTAGGCGTATCGGCCATACAGCCCCTGGGGGCGCACGAGCAGGATCAGCAGCAACAGCACGTACACCGAGAAGTCGACCCAGCGGAACGAGAGGAACGCCCCGAACAGGCTCTCGGCCAGGCCGAGCAGCAGCGCGGCCACCAGCGTGCCGCGGATGTTGCCCACGCCGCCCAGCACGACGATGAGGAACGCCTTGACCACCCAGAAGATGTGTACCGTCGGGTAGAACGAGTAGATCAGCGACAGCGCCACCCCCGCGATGCCGGCCAGCGCCGTGCCGATGCCGAAGGCGAGTAGCGCCATGTGGCCGGTATTGATGCCCATCAGTCGGGCGGCGGCGCGGTTCTGGGCTGTGGCGCGGATCGCCTTGCCCAGGTACGTGCGCCGCAGGAACTGGTCGAGCAGCAGCACGGCGGCCAGCGACAGCACGCAGGTCAGGGCGCGGGCGATGCTCAAGTTGACGGGGCCCAGCTCGACGGCCACGCCGGCGTACCAGGGCGACAGCGCGCGGAAGTCGGCGGTCCACACCCGCTGGATCAGGTTCTCCAGGATGATCGTGGCGCCGAACAGCGCTAGCAGCGTGCTCATCTCGGGCGCCTGTTCGAGCGGCTGGACGAGCGCGCGCTGCAGGAGCAGCCCCAGCACGAAGAAGGCCGGCACCACAGCGACGAGTGCGACCAGCGGGTCGAGCCCCAGCCCCTGAAACGCCGTGAGCGCGAGGTAGCTGCCCAGCAGCGCCAGCACGCCGTGGGCGATGTTGACGACTTTCATCACGCCCCAGATCAACGACAGGCCCACCGCCGGCAGCGCGTACACGCCGCCGAGCAGCAGGCCGCTGACGAGCGTTTGCAGCAGTTGACGCCCCGCGTCCTCCATGTCCTCCTCGCCGCCGGCCGCGCTCGCCCATGCGCGGGGACGCCGGCTCTCTATGCCCCGCCGGTTCCTGTTGCCAGCTGCTCGAGTGGTCCGTGCCCGCGGGTGGTGTGCCCGGCATCGCCGCCGCCGTGCACGGCGGGTCTGCTCTTGAGGGCTGCGGTGGGTGGACCGCTCGGGTCACGCGGCCCAGCGCCCTAGGCGTGCGTGTGCCGCGCTAGGGGATCGGGTACACCGCGGGCGCCGTGGCCAGGTTGGGCGGGTAGATGATCACGTTCTTGCCGCCCTGCACCTGGGCCAGGGCCAGAAAATACTCCGGGATCCCCTCGCGATCGAACTTCAGCTGGCCGGACGCCGTCTCCACCGGGTGCGTGCGCAGCCACTCGGCGATGCAGTCTTGGTCGACGCGGCCGCAGCCCTCGACGCCGGCCTGCAGCACCTGGGCGACAGTCATCGCCCAGCCGGCCGAGGCCGGGATGAAATCGACCTTGAACTCGTCCTGGATGAAGCGGGCCAGCCGGTCGACGTCCTTGAATGGGAACGTGTGCCAGACCTGGACGGAGGTCACGGCGTACTCGCCCAGCTCCTTCAGGTCGGTGGTCCACGTGGGCAGGCCGGAGGAGATGGCGTTATACGCCGTTTTCGGCTTGAGCCCCTGCTCGGCCAGCGTGCGGGTGAGCAGCACCGAGTCGGGGAAGTAGGAGAGCAGGGCCACGGCATCGACGTTGGCCGCGCGGGCGCGCTGCACGAGCGCCGTGAAGTCGGTGGTGCCCTGGTCGTAGACCTCGTTCACCGCCACGCGCATGCCGGCGCTCGCGACCTGGTCGGGCAGCCCCTTCTGGATGCCCAGCGTGAACGGGTTGTTCAGCGTGAAGATGGCCACGGTCCGGGGGCGCTGCGCCTCGGGTAGCGTGCTGATCCAATCGACCCACACCTTGGCCCAGTCGGCATCGAGCGCGGTGAAAGCCGTGAAGGTGTACTGGTTGTTGCGCCCGCGGAGCAGCGAGGTGGCCGCCGTCCCACCCTGCACGAGCACCATGCCGTTGCGCTCGGCGATGGGGATGACCGCGGCGTCAGTCGGCGTGGGGTACGGCCCGAGCAGGAGGTCGACTTTGTCCACGGTGATCAGGCGCTCATAGAGGCTGGCCGCCTTGTTCGGGTCGCTCTCGTCGTCGTACAGGATCAGCTTCACGGGCCGGCCCAACAGCCCGCCGCGCGCGTTGAGGTCTCGGAAGTACCATTCCCACACGCGCTGGTACCAGCGGCCAGGCTCGGAAAATGGGCCGGACAGCGCGACGGTGCCCCCGATGAGCAGCTCGGCCCCGCTGGCGGCTTGGCTCGCTCCGCTACCACCGGGCGCCGCGCCGGCGGCTGGCGGCGCGGGGTTACCCGAGGCGGCGGGCGCGGGATTGCTGGCCGGGCTGGGCCCACAGGCCGCACCCAGTACGCACACCACGACGAACAGCACGGACCCGACGCGCATGCTCGCACCTCCTGGGCCGCTCCGAGCCGCGCCGGACTGCGCGGCGACGCTGCCTGCGAGGATCGCGCTCGCGGCGAGGCGCTCGCGTTGCCCTTCCCGCCGCGAGGTGCCACTATGCTATGCGGGGCCCCGGCGGAAGTCAAGCGCTGATGCCCCAGCCAACGGCCGCTGGCGGCTCACCGCGCCAGGGCCTGCAGCGCCGCCTGCCGTGGTCCGTCGTCGCTCCACTGCAGCAGGTCCAGCGGCTCCGCGTACCGCAGGTAGCCGCGCGCCAGATAGAAGCGCTGCTGGTCCATCAGCGAGTCCCAGTTGATGCGGCCGTCCGGGTCGGCGTACTGCGGCAGGATACGCTGGATCGTGGCCGCTGGCACGCGCGTGTAGCGCTCGATGATGGCCGCGTGTTCGGGCGAGCCCCACCCATCGCGCTGGAGGTCGCGCAGCCCGCGCAGGTAGCCGCGCATGAACGCCTCGGCGGTGGCGCGGTCCTGCAAGAACGCGCGGCCGGCGATCAGCACCGTCACCTGGGCGCCACGCAGCAGGTCCGGGATGATCTGCGCCGTCAGCCCGCGCTCCATGGTCTGGGTGGCGAACGGCTCGGGCAGGAACGCCGCGTCGATGATCCCGTTGGCGAACGCGGTGGGGATGTCGGGGAAGGGAATCGTCTGGATCACCACGTCGTCGATGGTCAGCCCCACCGTGCGCATGGCGGCGTCGACCCCGTACTCGACGAACAGCCCGGGCGCGTTGAACGCTACCTTGCGCCCGCGCAGCCCTGCCGGGTCGCGCACGGCGCCGCTATCGTACAGGTCCTTGCGCACCACGATCGGGTCGCCGCCCGGGCCCTCGGGCGGCATGCCGTGCATGCCAGCCACGATGCGCAGGTCGAGCCCGCTGGAGAAGGCGTTAAGCACCGCCGCGCCCACGGTGGCCTGCGCCAGGTCCAGGTGGCCGGCGGCCGTCTGCGTGAGCGCCTCGCTGGTGGCCTGCGCCATCTCCCAGTCGACCTCGACGCCCTCCTCCGCGAAGTAGCCCTTGTCGCGGGGCACGAAGATGGTCGCGGAGGGGATCACGGGCAGCAGCCCGATCGTCACCCGGGCGCGCGGTTGCTGCGCGCTCGCCGTATGCGCCGAGGGGGCCGGTGCTGCCCCGGACGCGCCGGCCCCCAGCGGCTTGGTCGAGATCCCGGCCAGGAGCAGCGCGAGTAGGATCGGGAGCAGGATCCGCGCGTTCCGCCGCCAGCACCGCATACTCGTCTGACACCTCCCAAGCTGCGGAGATCCGCCTCGCCCCGCGCCCGGCGGTAGACTGCGAACGGAGGCGTGTCATGGGCGCCAGGGTGGTTGCCAGGATACGCCGATGAGCGTGAACGCACAAGAGCTGCGCATGCTGTTGGAGGCCGAGTCCCCGGGGGCGCCGCTGCGCCAGCGGCCGGGCTGGCGGTGCGAGTGCGCGCTGCTGCTGCCGGACGCCACGAGCCGGCGCGTGCTGCTGCTGCCGGCGCCGGGCGGTGGCTGGCAGCTACCGCGCTTTCTCTCGCCGGAGCACCACCTGGGGGCCGTGCCGCCCCTGCGCCGCGCCGCTCGCGCCCTGCTCGGCGCCGAGGTTACCGTGCGGCGCTGCGTCGCGCAGACGATCGATCCCGCCGCACGGTGCCTGCGCCGCGCCTACCTGCTGGAGAACCATACGCCAGGCTGGCAACCGCCGGCCGGCGCCCGCTGGGTCGCTGCCAGGGCGGTCGGCGGGCTCGCGCTGCCCCGCCCGGACGACGCCGCGGCGCTGCGCGCGTGGGCTGCCGAGGTGCTGGCCGGTCCACCGCCGGGGCGCGCGCCCTGGGCGCGGGCGGGCTGGCTCGCCGAGGCGGTCGCCTGGCTCGATGCCCGGCTCGCCGCGCTGGGCCGCCCACGCACCGGTCCGGTCGAGCAGCTGCGCGCCTGGACCATCTCCTGCCTGCTGCGCGCGCCCACCACGGCGGGGCCGGTGTACCTCAAGGCCGCGCCCGCGCTGTTTCCCCACGAGGCGCGACTCACGGCGGCGCTGGCGCGCTGGCAGCCCGCGCACTTCCCCACCGTGCTGGCCAGCGATCCGGCGCGCAACTGGCTGCTGCTGGCGGAGCTTCCGGGCCGCGCGCTGACCCACGAGCCCGACCCGGCGCGGTGGGAGGCGGCCGTGCGCGCGTTCGCCGCGCTCCAGCGTGCCGCCGTGCCGCACGCGCGGCGCCTGCGCGCGGCCGGCGCCTTCGACCGCCGCTTGCCCTGGCTGCTGGCCGGCTGGCGCGCGCTGCTGGCCGATCCCACCGCGCTGCGTCCCCTGGCCGCCCCCGAGCACCGCGCGCTGCGTCGCTTGGCGCCTGCGGTGGAGGCCGACTGCCGCGCGCTCGCCGCCGCGGGCCTGCCCGACACCCTGGAGCACGGCGACCTGTACGCCGACAACATCTACCTCGTGGACGACCGCCCGGTGTTCCTCGACTGGTCGGACGGGGCGATCACCCAGCCGCTGCTGGCCCTGTACTGCCTGCTGGAAGAGTCGCCGCGCCTGCCCGCAGCGCCCGCGCTAGCCGAGCGGCTGCGCGAGGCGTATCTCGAACCGTGGACGGCGCTCGCCCCCCGGCCCCGCCTGCGCGCGGCCTTCGCCTTGGCCGAGCGCGTGGGGCCGCTGTACCAGGCGCTGATCTACCACCGCATCGTGCGCGGCCTGCCACCGGACGAGCGCTGGCAGTGGGCGGCGGAGGTGCCGCGCTACCTGCGCCTGCTGCTGCGCGCCTACGGCTGAGCGGCGACGAGCCAGCGCAGCAGGCGCTCCAGCGCGCGTTCTTGCGCGGCGAGCGGCAACGCCTGGGGGCTGGGCAAGTGAACGAAGCCGACCGGGCCGGCGCAGCGGGCGGCGGCGGCCCGGCGCAGCGCGGCGTACAGCACGGCGTTGCA
>Ga0070737_10001761_pt1 | contig 29176 bp, 32 predicted proteins | sample Coa_R1_10_FD_66438 | JGI IMG/M metagenome (GOLD analysis project Ga0070737, IMG submission 66438) | Surface soil microbial communities from Centralia Pennsylvania, which are recovering from an underground coalmine fire - Coalmine... | ecosystem: Environmental > Terrestrial > Soil > Unclassified... | reverse complement strand
CAAGAGCGCGCCCGAGCTGGCCGCGCTGCTCCGCGAGCGGCTCGACGCGGAGACGGAGACTTTTGCCAGCAACGACGGCTTCAGGCTCCACGGTATGAACGGCCGTCAGATTCATCGCCTGCTGGCGCGTATGACCGATTATGTGGAAACCAGCTCCGGCTTAGCCTCCCGCTATTCCGAATACGCACAGCGCGGAAGGAACGGATACGAGATCGAGCACATTTGGGCCGACCATCCTGAGCGCCACGCCGACGAGTTCGCCCATTCGAGCGAGTTCAAGGAATATCGCAACCGGATAGGGGGTCTGCTGCTTCTGCCGAAGAGCTTCAACGCGAGTTACGGCGATCAGCCTTACGAGAAGAAACGCGCTCATTACCTGGGTCAGAATCTTCTTGCGCGGAGCCTTCACGAGCAGACTTACGAGCATAATCCTGGATTTCGGCGCTTTATCGGCGAGTGTGGGCTTCCGTTCAAGCATCATTCCGAATTCAAGAAGGCCGACCTCGACGAGCGTCAGGCACTCTATCGGCAACTTGCCGAGCGGATCTGGAGTCCCGACCGGGTCGCGCAGGAGGCGGCGTCGTGAGCCGGGCGAGGCTGCCCAAGCGGGGACCAACTTCCGAGGTTCAAGCCGTGTTCGACTTATGAAGACGTCGGCGTGGAGTGGCAATATGCCAGCGCATTAGCAGGAGCGTTGCTAAAGAGAGTTGGGATCTTAAACGACGAGCTGGCCTGCCGGCGCAGGTCCGTGAAAAGTTCTCAAGAAACCTGGAAAGTGTGGTACTTCAGCCAAAGCGTTGAAGTAGCGTCCTTCGAGGTGCCTATGAGGTGCCGTAACCGGGTGAAAAACGCCGAACGACCGTGAAGATCTAGCCGGTGGGTTTCCTTGATCTCGTGGGGCTTTGGTCAGCGTCGTTCGCGGTGGTTGGGGCCTGACGCTTATTCGTAATAAACAAGCGGTTGGCTTATACGTGCGGCAGGCACCGGGAAACTGCGGCCGCGCCGTCGAGACCTGAAGGGCCGGGCCACACCTTCAAAAGCTCTCGGGCCACTTCATCGCCCCGTGAAGAACGCGAAGAATGACGATGGTGTCCCCCTCATGGATATATGGAACCACATATGGGAGGCCACCGAGAACCAGTTCGCGCGTTCCCTCCACGCGCCCCGGCCGTCCCATGCCGGGATGCTGCGCGAGTGTTTCGACGCGTCGAATGATCTCAAGCACGGCGTCGATCGCCGCTTCGGGGTTGTCCCGGCTGATGTATCGCTCGACCGATTCGAGATCCTGGCTAGCGGCGCGCGTCCACTTTAGCCCCACGCTTGCTCTCCCATCTCCTCACCACCGTCTCGTGTTCCGCAAGCTCGCCGGCCTCCGCCTCCTTGAGGCCGCGCTTGACGGCACCAACGAACCATTCCTCGTAGTCGAGATAACGCTCAACGGCCTGGTTGATAACCCATGCTCGCGAGCGGCTCATCGCGCGGGCAATCCCGTCGACACGCTTCAGCGTGTGCGGGTCCATACGGATCGTGGTGGTCTTTTCGGCAGCCATAATCAAAGAGAATACAATTGATTACAAGCCTTGGGCAAGCCACCCGGCCCGCCCGTGCCGCGGCTGCTCCCGCCTCAAAAGATCGATCCGCACAAGCCCCACGTTCATGAGCAGCGGCGAAGCAACGACGTGTGCGCGGGTTCGTCGAACGCAACGCCACGACATTCAGCGGCTGGCCGCTTCACTTTCGCCCGTCCGCGACTCAGGCGCGTACGTTCGCTGGAGCTTCGAGGGCCGCCCGCCAGGCACGGTAGGCCGCTATAATCCGTTCTTCGTCGACATTGTGCTCAATGTCACCGGGAAGCCGCTTCGCGAAAAGTACAGGATATCTCAGGCAGAGTTCGCGGTGCGATTTGGCTTCAGCGTGCGTATGGTTCAAGAATGGGAGCAGGGGCGTGCTGCCAGACCGACCAGCACGGATTCTTCTCAGAGTCATCGAGAAATCGCCGAAGGCGGTTGAGCGCGCCGTGGCCGCCGGATGATTGGGGCGTGCTGACAAGCTCCGGCAAATTCCGGCGGCCTACTGTTAGGCCCTTGCCAACATGATCCAAGAAGACGCCGAGCGCTGGCGGCAAGCTCTCTCGGCTCATTGTCCAGCCGTCCGGTAGCGCCTCGCGTAGTTGGTCCAACGGATCGGCCAAGGGCATCACCGCGCACTTCCATTCGAGGCAGCTGAAAGCCGCGAATAGACAAAATCTCGCCGCCAGTCGTGGTCGCCGCTCGGTCGAGATTTCACCTCCACTTGCAGGCGATTGGTCGTTGAAAGAAGAAGCTTGACACTCTGTTGGCAAAAGAGCGATGACCCTCGGACCAGTTGCCGTTCGCTCTTGGCCTACGCGGGTTCGCCAGCGAGGCATTTTTTTTGGGCCTCGCCGTCAACAGATCACCTGAGCTAGCAGCGTCGCATTGTACATTGAAGAAACGCGCACTCAATAGGCAACCCACGACTTTGCCGTGTAGAAGCTATCGGCCGTTATCGGGGTCAGGATGTCGAAACTTAGCTCAGCTACCAACGCCACTCCCCATCGAACAGCCAAAGTTCGGCCAAAGTCAGCCGCGAAATCTGCGCAGAGGGCTTAACGGCTAAAGCCTTCCGCGCTAGAAATCGCAGCAATTGTCGGGAGAATTTTGGTGCCGAGGGCGGGACTTGAACCCGCATGTGGTTACCCACGGAGGATTTTGAGTCCTCTGCGTCTGCCATTTCGCCACCTCGGCCCAAGCGCCGGCATCCAGGTTATCCAGTCTGCCCAAAAGCCCGCGGATTGGGAAGCGGCAGGCGGTGAAGCGCGCCGCTGGAATAACCTATCATCGGCAGGCGGTCGGTACGGCCAAGCAAAGCCTCACCTACCCGCCAACTTTGACGCAGGTTCGCGGCAGTTCCCGACTGTTCAGGTCAAACTCTCTCACGGTTTACACCACCAAGGGACAGCACGCCCCCTGGCACGGGGCCTAGCTCTCCCCCATCATCTCCATCCATCGCGTCATGCGCTGACTCATAAAAGCGGTCCTGGTTTGCGCGTCCGCCTACAGGACGTCAGCGGCGCACGGGTGGAGGCATGGTGGAACCGCGGGGGGTCAGGGCTCCAGGCCACGAGCGGCGCGCGCGGGCACGACGGCGCGGGGGAGCGGACGCAATTGCGGCGGCACGATAAAGAACGGCGGCGTCATCAAATAGATCGCGAAAGCCAGCTCCACGTTGATCCAGGCCGCAGCCGCGCCCAGCGAGTAGGTCAGTGGTCCCGCAAACGACTTGGCGATGATATGCGGGTCTACCCGCTCGACCAGCTCGGGCTTGAGCAGATGGCGTAACACATGGGCGTGCAGAGTGATGAAGAGCAGCGTATTGAAGGCCATCGTTAGGCCGAACAGGCTAACCGCCAGTGGGTTGCTCGGATAACGCCCCATCAGCGCAGTCGGAAAGGGGATGAAGGACTGGAACATCAGGAAAATCGCGTTGAGCCACACCAGGCTGTAGTCGGCGTGGGAGGCCAGGTTGAATATATGATGATGATTGACCCAGAATTTGCACACGATCACGAAGCTGAGCATCCAGCTCAAAAGCTTGGGCAGCAGCGCCACCAGACCGTGGGCCAACTCGCCGGTACTGCGCGGATTGGCGAGCTTGGGAACCGTCAGATCGAGTACCAACAAAGTGACGACGATCGCGAATACACCGTCGCTGAGCGCTTCGATCCGCCCCAAATTCAGCTCGCCTTGTCGGAACCGCCCGATTACGCGCATAGGTTTGACAAAATCTATATTGACGAGGCCCATAGCAAGCGGCAAGCGGCTGTGCGCACCGACCGCCCGCTGTTGACAACCTCCTTGACTTTCACCAAGCATGCAAAATCAAAACAGAAAGGCGCCCGGCCAAGTGCCGGACGGCGGGGATAACCAGCATGAGCAAACGCCGGTTTCGAATATTGATCATTCTGATCGCCGCCGCGGCGGCCAGTGTCTCGCCGATCGGGGTCCACGCGCTGTTCGCCCAGGATGGGACTGACCTAATCGCCCGCGGCCGCTACCTGGTAAATAACGTTGCGATGTGTGGAGAATGCCACAGCCCCAAAATCAAGAATCAGCCCGACCCCAACCATTGGCTCCAAGGCGCCCAATTGCATTTCCATCCCGGCAAACCGGTGCCCTGGTTTGCCCTCTATGCTCCCTCGATTGCCGGCCTGCCTGCCGGCTGGAGCCAAGCCCAAGTCGCCCGCTTTCTGGAAACCGGTGCCACCCCCGGCGGAGTTCCGCCGCGCGCGCCGATGCCCGCCTATAGGATGGACCGAGCCGACGCCGAGGCAGTGGCCGCCTACCTGCACTCCCTGCGCCAATGACCTGCACTCCCTGCGCCAACGAAATGACGGCGCGCCCGCCACAGAGGCCATTTTGATTGTCAATGTACTCGTATCGTGGCATAAATCGAGGTCGTGCTGTCGCTTACTCTGCGGTCAATTCTAGCTTGGCGCCGCCGGCCAATTGCCTACTTGATCCTCATCGTGTGGGGGCTGACTGCCTTCGCGATGCTCCCACGGTGTGCGCGAGCCGCGCGGTTAGCGGTGGTCGAGGTCGCTTACGCGGGCTCGATGGGTCCTCTGATGGAGGGGCCGATTCGTCGCAGCGTAGCCCAGGCGCTCGGCTTGGAGCTTCGCGGCCGCGGTCAGGGCGCGCTCGCCTTGGCCCATCTGATCGTGGGCGGCGCTATCCGACCCGACGTGTTTATCGCGGTCACCCCCGGACCGATGCGGCTGGTGCTGCGAGCGAAGCAGGCCGCGCGGGCGTGGCCGATCGCGCGCACCGAGATGGTGCTGGCCTACAATCCTCAGAGCCGCTTTGCCAAGGCGCTGCTCGCTTCTCCGTGGTGGCAGGTGCTGGCCACGCCGGGCTTGCGCCTGGGGCGCAGCGATCCGCTAACCGACCCGCTGGGGCTCAATACGCTTTATGTGATGGATCTGGCAGAACGCTTCTACGATCAGCCGGGTCTGGCCAAGCGTATTCTAGGCAGTGCGCTTAACCGCCGGCAGATTTTCGCCGAACCCGAGCTGATGGCGAGGCTGCAGGCCGGACAGCTCGATGCCGCCTTTGCGTACCGCACCCAGCCGGCCTCCTTCCATCTGCCTTTTATCGAACTGCCCCCACAGATTAATCTGGGGCAAGCATCGATGGAGTCCTATTACGATCAGGTATCGGTGAGCTTGGCAGGCAAAAGCTCGCGGCCACAGCCGCTGGTGTTCTACGCCGCCGCGCTGCGCACCGGCCCCCATCCGGCACTGGGCGAGCGTTTGGTGCGCTGGCTGCGCTCGTCCCAGGCCGAGGCCATCTTCAAGCTAGAATCCTACAGCTCCCCCGGCGCTGCGGCGCCGCTGGTGCCCTGAGAACGGCGTGCCGGCGCGCTGGTGGCCACGCCTGCTGATGGCGTTGTTCGCGTTGGCGCTGCTCTACCCGCTGGCGGGTTTGATGGCGCCGGTGGGGGGCTGGCGATGGGACGGCGAGGTGCCCGGCTCAACCGCCGCGGCGGTGCGAGTCTCGCTTCTGCTGACTGCCCTGGCGCTGCTGATTGACATCGCGCTGGGGACACCGGTGGCCTGCTATTTGGCGCGCTGTCGCGGAGCGGAATTGGTCGTGTGGGAAGGCGTGGTGCTGCTCCCGGTTTTGATGCCGCCGCTGGCGATGGGGTTGTTGCTGGCCACCGCCTACGGTCCGCGCACCACCATCGGTGCCCTCCTAATGCGCTTGGGCGTGCCCACCGCCAACAGCCCAATCGCGTTTGTCGCCACCCAGGTCTATGTCAGCATCGGCTACTATATTGTCACCGCGCGCGCCGCTTTGGCCGCGGTTCCGCGCGATCTGCAGGATATCGCCGGCTTGCTCGGAGCCAAGCCGGGCGAAACCTTCCGCCGCGTGACCCTGCCGATGGCGCGCTTGGGGCTGGCCGCGGCGATCAGCATCGCCTGGCTGCGCGCGTTGGGAGAATTCGGGGCGGTGATCGTGACCGCCTATTATCCGGCCGGAATGCCGGTGCAATTGTGGATCAATCTGCAGAACGCGGGCCTGCCCGCGGTGATGCCACTGCTGGTGATTTTTCTAGTTACCGCACTACCGCTGCCCTGGCTGATTCACACCCTGGCCCAGGACGGCCTGGCGCGGGAGCATTGAGGGGCGGTCACGATGCTGGAGGTGGAAATCGTCAAGGCGCGACGCGACTTCGTGGTCGAGGTGGCCCTGAGGTTGGCGCCCGGCGAGCGGCGCGCGATCTTTGGCGCCTCGGGCGCAGGCAAAAGCACGGTGCTGTCGTGTATTGCCGGCTTCGAGGTGCCTGACCGCGGGCATATCAGCTTCGCCGGGCGATGGCTATTTCCGCCGCCGATGCCGTTGCATCAACGCCGCTTGGGCTATCTGGCCCAGCGCGATCTGCTCTTCCCGCATCTGAGTGTGGCGCAAAACGTCTGCTTCGGCCTGCGCACGCCCAATGATGCCGCCGGACAATGGCTGGGTGAACTCAAAGAGCGGCTTGAGTTGGCCCCGATTTGGCGAGCGCGCGCCAACCATATCTCGGGTGGGCAAGCGCGCCGGGTCGCGATGGCTCGGATGCTAGCTCCGCGTCCCGAGCTGGTGTTGCTCGACGAACCGTTCGCCGGGATGGATTGGGCCACGGCCTCCGATCTGCTCACCGCCCTAATGCAATGGCATCGGCGCCTTAACTTCTCGCTGCTCGCGGTTGACCATCGCAGCGCCATCTTAAGCCGGCTCTGCCCCCAGGCCCTGGTAATGGAGCAGGGGCGCATCGTGCAGAGCGGAGCGTGGGAGGAGCTGGCCGCCGCGCCCGCCACGCCGCTGCTGGCGCGCCTGCTGGCCAGCGCCGATCTCAGCTCCGCTCCGGAATCCGCTCCAGCTCGCTGAGCCAGACCGCGACCTCTCCGTCGGAGGGGGCGCGATAGTCGCCGCGGGGCGAAAGCGAGCCGCCCGATCCGACCTTGGGTGCATTAGGGATGCAACTGCGTTTGTACTGGCTTAAGCCAAAGAATCGATTCAGAAAAATTTTTAAATTACTCTTGATCGCGGCTAGATCGTACTGGTGGCGTTGCGCAGCGGGTATGTCGGGCCATTGGCCGCGACTGCTGTCTCCCCATGCGCAGTAAGCCAAAAACGCTACCCGCGAGGGCAAAAACCCGAACCGCAGGATGTAGTAAAGGTTGAAGTCCTGCAGCTCGTAGGGACCGATGATCGCCTCGGTGTCCTGCGCCGGCTCGTGATCGCCCGCGCCCGGGACCAGCTCAGGGCTGACCGGGGTGGCCAGAATATCGCGCAGCACCTCACTTGCCTCCGGGCCCAGCCGGCCGCGGTCGGCAACCCAGCGCACGACGTGGCGAATGAGGGTCTTGGGCACGCTGGCGTTGACGGCGTAATGCGACATCTGATCGCCCACCCCGTAAGTGCACCACCCCAGCGCCAGCTCGCTCAAGTCGCCGGTGCCCACCACCAGTGCCTGATGGAGATTGGCCAGGCGAAATAGATGGGAGGTGCGCTCGCCGGCCTGCACGTTCTCGAAGGTCACATCGTATACCGCCTGGCCGTCGCTGTAGGGATGGCCGATGTCGCGCAGCATCTGGCCGGCGGCCGGGCGGATATCCAGCTCGTGCGCCTGGCATCCCACCGCCGCCATCAGGCGGCGCGCCTGCTCCAGGGTGCGTCGGCTGGTAGCAAAACCCGGCATCGTGTAGGCAAGCAGATTGGTCCGTGGATGGCCCAGCCGATCCAAGGCCTGGGCGCTGACCAGCAAAGCCTGGGTGGAATCCAGGCCGCCGGAGACCCCGATTACCAGCCGCTCGATCCCGCTTGCCGCCATTCGCTTGACCAGCCCCTGAACCTGAATCTCGTACACCTCGGCGCAGCGCTCGTCGCGGCGCGCCGGATCGGCCGGCACGTAGGGAAAGCGCTCGTAATCTCGCCGCAGCAACAGCCGACCCTGACGGGGCAGCTGCAAATCGAAGTCGAGGGTACGGAAGCCGCGCAGGCGCTCGCGCTCCCCTCGCGCATTCTGGTTGAAGGTATCCTGGCGCATCCGCTCCTGGCTTAGGCGGCGAAGATCGATCTCGGCGCTGATAAGTTGCGGTCCTGGGGCAAAGCGCTCGGATTGCGCGAGCAGGCTGCCGTTTTCGTAGATTAGAGCGTGACCGTCCCAGGCCAGATCGGTGGTGGATTCACCCGGTCCGGCGCCAGAATAGAGATAAGCTGCCAGACAGCGGGCCGACTGGCCACCAACCAGTTGATGGCGATAGTCGGCTTTACCTACGGTAATGTTGGAAGCGGACAGATTGAGCAGGACGGTGGCGCCGGCCAGCGCGCCGTAGGCCGAGGGCGGTACCGGCACCCACAGATCCTCGCAAATCTCCACGTGAAAGGTGAACAGCGGCTGCGTGCGCGCACGAAAAAGCAGATTGTTCCCGAAGGGAATCGCGCGTTGACCGCACAGCTCGATCTCCTGGCTGGAGGCAGCGGCCGCCGGGGCAAACTGGCGCGACTCATAGAACTCGCGATAATTGGGCAGATAGCTCTTGGGCACCACCCCCAGGATGCGGCCAGCACCGAACACGACCGCGCAATTGAACAGGAAGTGATCGACTTGCAGGGGCGTGCCCACCACGCCAAGGATGGGCAGCTTAGCGCTGGCCGCCACGATCTGCTCCAGCGCCGCCTCGCAACCCTCCAGTAGCGCGCGCTGGTGGAAGAGATCGTCGCAGCTATAGGCCGAGAGCCCCAACTCTGGCATCAGCACGAGCACCGCGCGCTCGGCCGCCGCCTGCTCCATCAGGGCGATAGTCTGGGCGCCATTATAAGCTGGATCGGCCACCCGCAGCAGCGGAGTCGCCACCGCCAGTCGGACAAAATCGTGGTTGTATAAGTTGAAGAACTCCGCGCCTGCTTTCACTGGACCCTCCTCATCGGATTTCCAAGCGACCGGTAGGGCGCCAGTTGGCCTGCCACCCTGCTCGGGCGGATGGTCAACTGGGCCGCGTCACCTCAAGGCGCAAGGCGGAGCGGGCCCTGTATGGGCTGGGGGCGGAGAACCTACTGGCGTGGCGCGAGCGCGGATTGGAGCAGGGTCTTCAACTCGCCGCTTTCGTAGAGTTCGCGCAGGATGTCGCAGCCGCCCACGAATTGGCCGTCGATATAGACCTGAGGGATAGTGGGCCAATTGCTATAGACCTTGATGGCTTCGCGCAAATCGGGATCGGACAGCACGTCGGCGCTACCAAAGGGCACGCCCAGCTCCTCCAGCATCTCCACCGTGGCGGCCGAGAAGCCGCAGCGAGGAAAACTCGGCGTACCTTTCATGAAAACCATCACCTTGTTGCCGCGGATGGCACTCTCGATTTTCTCGATGACGTCTTCAGCCATGGGATCTGCTACCTCTGTTGGCCATACTGTTCGGGAGTCAATGCCTTCAAGGTCAGGGCGTGTACTTCACCACCAACCGCCTGGCCCAGAGTTCGATATACCGTTTGATGGCGCTGGACCAGATTCAGTCCAGCGAATTTATCACTGACAATCAGCGCTTCAAAATGATCGCCGGTGCCGGTGAAATCGCGCACCTCGACATAGGCGCCTGGCAGCCCGGCCTCGATTCGGCGTTTTACCTCTTCCGCTGACATGTTTCCGATTGTAGCTCCAAGACGGCGGTGGAATCCACCACCGGAGGGTTGCCTGAAGCCCTGCCTTTAGCGCCGCGGGCGACGCTGAAGGGCGGCCTGCACCGACTGAAACAGCGCCTGCTCGCTAAAGGGTTTGACCAGGAAGTCCACGGCGCCGCCCTGCCGGGCTTGTGCGATGACCAAGGGATCGTCCAACGCGGTCATGAAGATGATAGGAGGCGGCGTCGCCGTGGTGGCCAACTGGCGCTGCAGTTCAAGTCCGCTCATCCCCGCCATCCGCAGGTCCAGCAGCAGGCAGGAGGCCTTTTTGGCGCGCGCAGAGGCCAGAAATTCCTCGGCCGAAGCATAGCAACTCGCCGAGTAGCCCGCCGCGCTGAACAGGCTCTCCAGCGCCTCGCGTACCGACTCATCGTCGTCCACGATTGCTATAAATGCCTCCCCAGGCTCGGTCACGACTCAACCTCCGAGAACTCGCCGCGGTGGTCCAGGGAAGCCATCCTCATTTAGCGATCAAGGGCAGGGTGAATTGAAAAATCGCACCGCCCCCGGGATTGGCCTCCGCCCACAGATGGCCGCCGTGAGCCTCGATGATGGTTCGGCTGATCGACAGTCCCATCCCCATCCCGCGTCGCTTGGTTGAGAAAAAAGTCTCGAACAAGCGGTTAGCCGCGGCCGGGTCAATCCCCACCCCACGGTCGCGCACCTCTACTCGCAGCAAGTGATCGTCACCAAGCGCGGTGCAAATCGTCAAGTGGCGTGCGCGTACGCTTACGGCGTGCATCGCCTCAATGGCGTTGAGAATCAGATTGATGAGCACCTGCTGAAGTTGGACCCGGTCGCCATCGATCGGCGGCAAAGTGGCAAACTCGGTGCTCAAGGTTATCTGATGCTCGTTGATCTCGCTGCGCAGCAAAGGCAGGGTCTCGCCAATCAATTGGTTGATATCCACTGGGTCACGCGCCTGTGCCGCCTTGTTGACCAATGAGCGGATCTGGCTGAGAACTCGGCCGGCCCGCTCGCCATCGCGCACGATGCGATGCAGGGCGGCACGCGATTGCTCGAGATTGGGCGTGGCCGCCGCCAGCCAGCGTAACCCGGCGCCGGCGTTGGTCACGATCGCGGCCAGGGGTTGGTTGATTTCATGGGCGATGGATGCCGCCAACTCGCCCATCATTAACACCCGCGCCACCCGAGAAAGTTCACCGCGAGTCTGGCGCAACTCCGCTTCGGCCTGCTTCGATTCGGTAATCTGAGCCTGCAGGGCCTGGTGGCTAGTGACGAGATCGGCAGTCTGCTCGCGTACTCGCAACTCCAGGCTATCGCGAGCTTGGCGCAAGAGATCATCCGTCCGTTTCTGACGTCCAGCCAACCAGCCCACGAAGAGTGCGGACAAGGTGGTAGTAACCAATAGCGGCAAATCGGCGACCGACAGGTTCCAAGACGGGGTCGGCGGCACTATGAAGTAGGCGACCGCCAGCGATGACAGCAGGGCCGCGATCAGTCCGGGACCGATTCCACCCACATATGCGCAGATTAAGGTAGCGGCGAAGAACAACGGGGTTTGCGGGCGCTCGGGGATAACGGACAGCGTAATGATCAGCGCCGCCACCACCAACAACGCCGCTAACAGGTAGCCCAGCACGCCAGAGCCAAGCATTTGTATTTGGCCGGGTTTGATTATCGCCAGCCGCTTCAGCGACCGGCAGGGCCAATCCTCACGCAGCGCGCACATGGCGCGACCCCTGACCACGGAGCCTCCGCAATCTTGAGAATTCCGCCTCCCCGCTTTCCTAACCGTTTACTGTAGCATCGGTGGCGCGTAGCGTAGCAAGCTTTCCCCTCTTCAACCGGCCATGGCCCTGACCCTTAGTCGATTTGGGTAATTTTTACAAAAAGTTGGCGAACTGGATCGACGAAATGACCGAAAGTGCCACAGTCAGTCGGTGGCATGGATTTCGCTTTACCGCGGGCCAGGCAGATACCCTGATGGAAAGAAAGCTGAACCTCGTGGTCCTAAGCGCTCGCGCGCTGGTTGCCGGTCTGTTCGCAACCGTGGCGATGTCCTGCGCCCCTGGAGCGAGGAACAGCCTGCCCTCGCCCGCGGCCATCGCAGTGGTGCCATCCAAAGTTTCCGCCCGGCCTGCCAAAGTCGTGATGGCATCGTGGTACGGCCCGGGCTTCGCGGGACGGCGCACGGCCAGCGGCGAGCGTTTCGATCCGTCACGGTTGACCGCCGCATCGCCCACCTTGCCCTTGGGCTCCAAGGTATTGGTGACCAATTTGAGCAACGGACACTCGGTAGCGGTGCGAATTAACGATTGCGGCCCCTACGTTCACGGCCGTCAATTGGACCTGTCGCGCCAAGCGGCGCGTCGCCTGGCCATGATTCACAAAGGTGTCAGCCCGGTCTCGGTGCGTGTGATAGCCACCCCAGCCCATCCAGAGGTTTGCGGTTTTCCCCGCAGGAAAATCAGGCATCGGCGCTCTCGCGAATCCTACGCTCGGCTGATATACGCGCGCCAGGCCAGCGAAATCGCCGGTTTTTAGCACCCCCAAGCTTCGGGAACTTCGGTCGCCCGCGATGGCTTAAACTACGCGCAGGGCTGGATTCTTTTTATCTCGGTCCTGCGAAGGAGTAGGATTAATTCTATGTTATTGCGGATTGGCCCGGTAGTGCATGAACCAATCGGTCGGCGCCGCCTGCTAATGGGGTTGGCGCTGGTGCCGCTGGCGGCGGCAGTGGTGCTGGCGGGTGGAATAGGTGCCGCCCAGGAGCGGGTGGAGATCGTTGAGTTCACCGACGCCGGGCGCAGGAAAGGGAGTTTTATGGAGGACAAGGTGGTTAAGACCGAGGCCGAATGGCGCCGCCAGTTGACCCCAGAGCAGTTCGAAGTCACCCGGCGCAAAGGCACCGAACCGGCCTTCCACAACCAGTACTTCAACAACCACGCGCCGGGGTTGTACCGCTGTGTATGCTGCGGCAACGCCTTATTCAGCTCGCAGACCAAGTTCGATTCGGGCACCGGCTGGCCCAGCTTCTACCAGCCGGTCGCGCCGGAGAACATTGCCACCGCTCGCGATACGTCCTACTTCATGGTCCGCACAGAGGTTACCTGTGCCCGTTGCCAGGCCCACCTCGGCCACGTCTTCGACGATGGGCCGCAACCCACCGGTTTGCGTTACTGCATAAACTCGGCCGCGTTGGATTTCGTTCCCGCCAAAACGGGCAGCGCTTAATGCTGGAAGCGCTCGGGATGAAGCACGCGGTATACCGGCGCCACCGTGCGATCCTCCTCAACCAGAGTGAGGCGATCGATTTCGGCCAGGTCGGCAGGGGTGAAGCGCACGTCCAACGCCTTGAGGTTGGCCTCCAGATGAGCGGGTGAATCGGCCCCGGCGATAATCGTTGCCATCATCGGGCGCGTCAGCAGCCACGCCAGCGCCATCTGGGGCAAGCTCCAGCCGCGGCTTTGGGCCAGGGCCATCAGCTTTTCCTGTACGTCCCAGTTGCGGTCGCTGATCCAGGTCTGGAAGGTGGCGCGGCTGGCGCCGCGGCTGCCTTGGGGCGGAGCTTGGCCGCGACGATAAGTCCCGGTCAACAAGCCGCCCGCCAGCGGCAGATAGGCGTCCATCCCCAGGCCGTACTTGATGCAAAAGGGGACCATCCGCTTCTCTATGTCGCGATAGAGTAGATTGTAGAAGTCTTGGCACAGCACGAACCCGTTCCATCCCCGCTGCTGGGCCGTCCATTGGGCCTCGCAGACCTCCCATTCGAAAAAATTGGAGGCACCCAGGTAGCGTACCTTGCCCTGGCGCACCAAATTATCGAGCGCGCCCATCGACTCCTCGATCGGGGTGCGGCGGTCGGGTTCGTGAACTTGGTAGAGATCGATATAGTCGGTCTGCAAGCGGCGCAGGCTGGCTTCGCACGCGGCAATGATGTGCTGGCGTGAGGCGCCCCGATCGCTCTCGCGCGGCCCCACAGGATTACCGAACTTGGTTGCGATTATCGCCTGGTGCCGGCGCCCGCGCAGGGCCTTGCCTAAAAACTCTTCGGAGCGGCCGCGGTTATACGAATCCGCCGTGTCGAAAAAACTTATCTCCAATTCCAGCGCGCGGTTTACGATCGCCACCGCCGTGGCTTCGTCAACCTCCGCGCCAAACGGATTGCATCCCAAGCCGAAGGCCGAGACATGAAGGCCGGATTTTCCTACTTGGCGATATTCCATGGTCTGCTCCGATGGCGAAAATTTAGTCGCCATTGTAATTCAAAACGTCGCGACACCATCGTCGATGTTACCGTGGGCGCGCTTCAAACCTGCGTTGCGGTGCGGGACTTGCCCCAGTATCGCCGGGCTGCCATTGGGTATAGTGGGATGGGCTGCTCATGCCCGCCCCGAGGCTAGCTACCGAAATAATCTATTTTCATTGCGGCGCGCACCTGGCCCATCGTGTCACGCGCCACCTCGCGCCCGCGCCGAGTGCCCTCCATCAGGATCTCGCGCACGCGCTCGGGATGGGCCTCGTACTCCGCGCGGCGCTCGCGGATGGGGGCCAGGAAATTGTCCAACGCCTCGAACAGGCGCTGTTTGACCTCCACGTCGCCCACGGTTCCGGCCACATAACGCGCCTTGAGTTCGTCCACTTGCGCCTTATCGGGGTTGAACGCGTCGTGATAGGTGAAGACCGGATTGCCCTCGACGTGGCCGGGATCGGTGGGATGGATACGGGTGGGATCGGTGAACATCGACATCACCCGCTTGCGCAGGGTCTCCCTGCTATCGCTCAGGTAGATACAATTGTTGAGCGACTTGGACATTTTGGCACCGCCGTCGGTGCCGGGTAGACGCGCGACCTCGCCCAGCATTGGACGCGGCTCTACCAGCACCTTACCGTAGAGACGGTTGAAGCGGCGCACGATCTCGCGCGCCTGCTCGATCATCGGCAACTGGTCCTCGCCCACCGGCACCAAGTGGGCCTTGAAGATGGTGATATCGGCGGCTTGTGAAATCGGATAGGACCAGAAACCCACCGGCACGCCGCGGACGAAATTGCGCTGCTTGATCTCCTCTTTGACCGTGGGATTGCGCTCCAGGGTCGCCACCGTCACCAGGTTCATAAAATAGATCGTCAGCTCGGCCAGCTCCGGCACCATAGATTGGACCACGATCTTGACCTGCGCCGGGTCCAGGCCGACCGCAAGATAGTCCATCGCGACCTGTAGCAGGTTGTCACCCAGGACTTCGGGACGCTCGAAGTTGTCGGTGAGCGCCTGCACGTCGGCAATCAGGATAAAGGTGTCGTACTCGTGCTGGAGACGGATGCGATTTTTGAGCGATCCCACGAAGTGGCCCAGATGGAGCCGGCCAGTGGGGCGATCTCCGGTCAGGATGATTTTTTTCATGACGGATCAGGCAAGTAGGCCGCGCAAAAGCGCCAACGCCTCCACATCTTCCCTGAGATCGGGCCCCTTGGGCGTCTCCAGGCACATCGGCAGTTCCGCAAAGCGCGGATCGTTGAGCAGGCGGCGGAAAGTCTCCACCCCCAGAAAGCCCTGGCCGATAGCCTCGTGCCGATCGACCCGCGAGCCCAGCGGTTTCTTGGAGTCGTTGAGATGAAAGGCGGCCAGGCGCCCAAGCCCGATGGCCTCGTCCAGTTCGGCGAAGGTCTGGTCGTAACCCTCCTGCGTGCGCAAGTCATAGCCAGCGGCGAAGGCGTGCTCGGTGTCAAAACACAGCCGCAGGCGCTCGCTTTCCTGTACTGAATCGAAGATCTGAGCCATCTGGGAAAAATTGTAACCCAGATTGGTGCCCTGACCAGCGGTAATCTCCAAGGTCACCCGAACCTTGAAGCCGGCGCAGGCGCGATGGGCCTGATCGATGGATCGCGCGATCGCAGCAATGCCAGCCGCCTCGCCCGAGCCGACGTGGGAGCCGGGATGGGCCACCAGGTTGGGGATGCCCAGCGCCTCGCAACGGTTGAGTTCGTCGATAAAGCCGGCAACCGAGCGCTGGCGCAACCGCTCGTCGGGCGCGCCCAGGTTGAGCAGGTAAGAGTCGTGGGCGATTACGATCGCGATGCCACTGGTGCGTTGATTTTCGCGGAAGGCGCCGATCTCTTCTTCGCTATAGGGCTTGCTCGCCCACTGGCGCGCCGATTTGGTGAAGATCTGGATACATTGGCAGCCCACTTCCTGCCCGCGCCGCAAGCCTTCGCCCACCCCGCCGGCGATCGGCATGTGTGCACCCAACAGTGGTCCACGCCGTCCCGCTTCGTTGCTCATCGCTCCTCCCTGCCTCGATTCCAAACAGGCCATCGGCTCCGCCGCTCCTCGCGGACCTCGTCGAGCAGGCGTTTAGCCATGTTCATGGCCCGCCCAAACGCCAAGGCCATCGTGCTTTAAAAGTAGTTGCCGCTGACCAGCGGATCAAACGCAGTGCGGCGGCGTGGCCATCCAAGACCACTTCGGGCGCGGTCCCGAGCTGCGCGGTTCAGAGGCTGGCGAAACGCGGCATTACCTCCTCGGCGAACAGGCGAACCGAGGCTAGGGCCGCTGGCTGCGGCATGACGTTGAAATTGACCTGCAGGGAGGCCTGCTCGTAGGCCCCGAATTCCTCGCGGCTGCGCGCGATTGAGTCGGCAATCTCCTGGGGCGAACCAATCCAGGCCGAGCAGTTCTCGATCAGATGCTCCATCGTGATCCGTTTGAGCCCCTCGACGATCTTGTCGTAGTTGGGATAATCGCGCGAGGAGACTCCTTGAATCCAGTCCGAAGAGGCGTCGAGCAGGGTGGCCAGATAGTTGCTCAGCGGACCGCGAGCCAGCTCGCGGGCGCGGGCACCGTCGCGATCGCAGAACATGTGAAAGGCCAACATCACTTCGCCCGGTCCGGGATGGCCGGCCTTACGGCGAGCCTCGCGGTAAGCCGTGATCAGCTCACGCATCGCGGCGCCGGTCAGGGGAATCGCCATCACGTTGTAATTCATTCGGCCGGCAAACTCGAAGGTCTCGGCGGTGTTGAGCGCGGCTATATAAAACTTCGGGCGCGGCTTCTGGGTCGGCCGGGGCAGCGAGGTGGTGTTTTCGATGGTATGGAACTGGCCGTGATGAGTAACGTTTTCCCGGGTCAGAAGCAATTCGACCTGCTCCAGCCCCTCGCGGAAGCGAGCCATCGATTCGTTGGGCGAGATGCCAAAGCGGCGAAACTCGTGAGGCAGAAAGGCGCGAGCGAAGCCCACCTCCAGACGCCCGTCGCTAATCGCGTCGAGCATCCCGATTTCGCCTGCCAGTTTGAGAGGATGATTGAACACCGGCAGAACGGCGCCGGTCACCAGCCGCAGCCGGCGGGTACGTTGGGATGCGGCGGCCAGAAACAGCATTGGATTAGGACTGTATCCGCCGTAATGATGGAAGTAGTGCTCGACGATCCGGGCGTGGGTGTAGCCCAGACGGTCGGCCTGCTCGGCCAGCTCCAGGGTGTCGCGAAAATAATCGCGGGCGGTTTTCTGCTCGGGCTTAACGTCGGGAAAGAACTGTACGCCGAATTCCATGCTTTATTCTAACGCTGAGGCTGTCAGCGGTCAGCCGCTAACTTGGAGTAAATGCCGGCCGATTTCAAGCCATCAATGAAGGAAAAGGCTTTCATGGGCCAAGCGCGTCGTCATTAGTGAAAGTGGCAGGCACTCCCCGCCCGATCCCTGAACAGCCACAGCCTGCGACGCCGCGAGCCTGGACAACCATCAATTCCCTGGCCCTAGGGACTTCATTGTTCAATTGCAACCTTCCGTCGCTGACCCGGGAGCGGATTAAGGTAGGGTATGTCAATGCTCCGAAGCGGCGCTACCGCCAACCAGGTAAGCCGCTTTTCGGGGCCGGGGCAGCGGTCGGTGCGAAGCGCCGGGTGATCAACCCGCTGGGGTGAGCATTTCCTTCAGCGCCGCCGCCAAGTTGTGGCTGGCTTCCTGGCCGCTGCCCAATTTAGTCAGGGCGTAGCGCTCATCGGGATCGAGCCGGGCCCAGGCGGGAGCGTTCAAGGTAAAACCTAAAGTTTCGGCGCGTTGGACCAGATCCTCGGGTGGGTTGGGGGGCGGCTCGGCCTGTTCCTGAGCCTCCGCGGGCAGTATCCCGGGCTCTCCATTGATTCGCCCCAGCGATTCGCGAATGAACTGGGCCAAAACCTCGCGCTCCTCTTCCAAGTTGGCCGGCAGATGGCAGATGGCTAGCCGATCGATGCGGGGAAGCTGCTGCCAGTGTTTGAGGCTGATCTTGAGTCCCACCCGATCCAGCTTGCGCCGCACCGCCATCGGCACGCAGTCCAGATTCTCGGCGATATTACCTTCGAATTTAAAGCGACGAATCACAAATACCCTCGTCCTAAGCTCCTAGACCTTACCAGATTGGCCGCCGCTAGCGCGAGCATCCCTCCCAACGCCCAGGATGCGTTCGGGGTGAGTGTAGATGTTAAAGCCGTGCTCGCGCAGGAAGCCTACGATCGTCAGGCCCAACGCCTCGCCGGTCTGGACCGCCAGCGAAGAGGGCGCCGAGACCGCGGCCACTATCGGCACGCCACCGGCGGCGGCTTTTTGGACCAGCTCGAAGCTGAGCCGCCCGCTCACCATCAGGGCACAGCGCTCGAGCGGCACCATCTGACGAAGCAGCGCCCATCCGATCAGCTTGTCAACCGCGTTATGGCGGCCAACGTCCTCGCGCAGCGCCAGCAGCGGCAATTGGCTCGGCCCAGCATCGGGTGGCGTCAGGCCGAAGAGCGCGGCGGCGTGCAGGCCGCCGGTGGCCTCGAAGACCGTTTGGGCCGCGCGCATCTGGGTCACCATCGCGAGCAGGCGCGCTCCATCCACCGTGATCGCAGTGGTCACGGGGAGGATTCGGCGTTGGAGCGATTCGATACTGGTTTTGCCGCACACTCCGCAACTAGAGGAGACGACGAAGTTGCGACGCAGGCGCTCGCGCAGTCCGGCAGCCGGAACGTCGAGCACGATATCGACGGCGTTGGGCTCGGGCGCGCCCTTGGGTCCGGGAACGGCGCGCAACTCGCCGATTTCACCGGCGCTGGCAATGAAGCCCTCGCTGAAGAGAAAGCCGGCCGCCAACTCGTGGTCGTGGCCCGGGGTACGCATCGTCAGCGTGAAGCGGCGGCCACCCAGACGGATTTCCAGCGGCTCCTCGGCCGCCAGCAGTTCACGGCTGACGCCGAGCGAAACACCGGCGCGCCACTTGAAGGCCGGATGGGGGACGATGGCGGGCGCGGCCATCGCTTCGGGACGGTGCCGCCCGCCGCCCATCATCGGTCCTATCGGCTCACCGCGGGCGGCGCGGAGGCCAGACTGTGCACCGCCTGGCGGACCGGCTCGTTCAGTTCAGGCGCCCCGGTTTGTTCGAGATACGCGAGGATTTCGCGCCGCATCCGCGGCTCCCAGAAATTTTTCAGATGCTGCGCGATTTCTTTAACCGCTTTGTCCCGATCGGGATAGGCCGCGAAGTAGTCGCCGATCTGGTTGGCCATCTTAATCAAATGGGGAAGATTCATCGCACCCGGTCCGCCGCTATTTAGCCGCGATCGCCTCGCCCTGCCCGGCCGCCTGAGGCTGACGGCGGCGGACCGGCGCGGGCCGGACCTGCACCGCGGTGACCTTGTATTCGGGGCAGTTGGTGGCCCAGTCCGAGTTGTCGGTGGTAACCACGTTGGCCTGGGTCTCAGGATGATGGAAGGTGGTATAGACCACACCCGGTGCCACGCGCGAGGTTATTTCGGCGCGCAGCGTGATCGCGCCCGCGCGGCTGCGCACTTCCACCCGATCGCCGTCCTTGATACCGCGCTGCTCGGCGTCGTGAGGATGGATCTCCAGCACGTCTTCGCGATGCCAAGCCACGTTGGCGGTGCGCCGGGTCTGAGTGCCGACGTTGTACTGGGAGAGGATTCGCCCGGTGGTCAACAGCAACGGATAGCGCGGGCCGGTGCGCTCGTCGGTGGGCACGAAAGCGGTCAGCGTGAACTTGCCCCGGCCACGCACGAAGGAATCGACGTGCATTACCGGCGTGCCGGCCGGCGCCTGCGCGTTGCAGGGCCATTGCAGACTGCCGAGCCGGTCCAGCTTTTCGTAGCTGACGCCGGCGAAGATCGGGGTCAAACGCGCGATTTCGTCCATTACTTCGGCTGGATGGCGATAATCCATCGGGTAGCCCAGCGCCCGCGCCAACGCGATAGTCACCTCCCAATCCTGTTTGCCCGCCAGCGGCTCGATCACCTTGCGCACGCGCGATATCCGTCGCTCGGCGTTGATAAAGGTCCCATCCTTTTCCAAAAACGAGGAGCCGGGAAGAAAGACATGGGCAAACTTGGCGGTCTCGTTGAGAAAAAGATCCTGCACCACGACCAACTCCATCGCGCGCAGGGCCGCCATGACATGCTCGCTATCGGGATCGGATTGGGCGATATCTTCGCCCTGGATGTAAATCCCCTTGAAGCTGCCGTCCAGGGCAGCGTCGAACATGTTGGGAATGCGCAGGCCGGGCTCGGGGTCCAAATGAGTGCCCCATTCCTCTTCGAAGCTAACTCGCAGCACCGGATCGGAGATATGGCGGTAGCCGGTTAGCTCGTGCGGAAAGGACCCGACATCGCACGAGCCCTGCACGTTGTTTTGTCCGCGCAGCGGATTTACTCCCACCCCCTCGCGCCCCAGGTTGCCGGTAGCCATCGCCAAGTTGGCCATCCCCAAAACCATGGTGGTGCCCTGGCTGTGTTCGGTGACGCCCAGGCCGTAATAGATAGTCGCGTTGGGCGCGCCGGCGTAAAGCCGCGCGGCCGCGCGCACCTGGGCTGCGGGCACCCCGGTTATTACTTCGGTGGCCTCGGGCGAGTTCTCGGGGCGGAGGATGAATTCGCGCCACAGAGCAAAATCGGCCGCCTCACAGCGCGCACGGATAAACTCGTGGTCGAGCAGATCTTCATCCACCACCACATGGGCCAAGGCGTTGATCAGCGCGACGTTGGTGCCCGGCCGCAATTGCAGATGAAAATCCGCCAGCACATGCGGGCTCTTGACCAAATCGATCCGGCGCGGATCGACCACGATTAGGCGGGCACCCTGGCGCAGCCGGCGCTTCATCTGGGAGGCGAAGACCGGATGGGCGTCGGTGGGATTGGCGCCGATCACCATGATCACGTCGGCCTGCATCACGGAAGCGAAGTCTTGGGTCCCGGCCGAGGTTCCAAAAGCGGTCTTGAGGCCGTAGCCGGTAGGTGAATGGCAAACCCGGGCGCAGGTATCGACGTTGTTGTTGTGAAACACCGCGCGCACCAGCTTCTGTACTAGGTAGGCCTCTTCGTTGGTGCATCGCGATGAGGTGATTCCGCCCACCGCGCCGCGCCCGTAGCGCTCCTGCAGGCGGCGAAAGCCGCGCGCGGCGTACCCGATCGCCTCTTCCCAGCTCGCCTCGCGCCAGGGTTGATCGATCCGTTCGCGAATCATCGGCGTGAGGATGCGATCAGGATGAGTGGCGTAGCCCCAGGCAAAGCGTCCCTTGACGCAGGAATGGCCCAAGTTGGGCTGGCCGTCCTTGTTGGGCACCATCCGCACCACTCGGCCCTGGCGCACCTCGGCCTTGAACGAGCATCCCACCCCGCAGTAACCGCAGGTGGTGACTACGTCGCGATCGGGCTGGCCGATTTGAATCAGCGATTTCTCGGTCAGGCTGGCGGTCGGGCAGGCCTGCACGCAGGCGCCGCACGAGACGCACTCGGAGTCCATGAAGCTTTCGCGCTGCCCGGGTGAGACCATCGAGGCGAAGCCGCGTCCGTCGATCGTCAGAGCGAAGGTGCCTTGCACTTCTTCGCACGCCCGCACGCATCGCGAGCAGACAATACATTTTGTAGGGTCGAAACTGAAATAGGGATTGGAGTCGTCGTGCACGGCCTGCTGATGGTTGGCGCCGTCAAAGCCGTAGCGGCTGCCGTTGACTCCGACCATCGCGGCCATGTCTTCCAATTCGCAATTGCCCTGCGCCGGACAGCTTTGGCAATCCAGCGGATGGTCCGAGACGTAGAGTTCCATCACGTTGCGACGCAATTGCGCTAGCTTGGCGCTTTGCGTACGCACCTTCATCCCGGCCTCGGCCGGCGTGGTACAGGAGGCGGGCCAGCCTTTGCGTCCTTCGATTTCCACCAGGCATAGCCGGCAGGAGCCAAAGGGCTCCAGTGAATCGGTGGCGCACAGCTTGGGCAGCGCCACCCCGGCTATCCCCGCCGCGCGCAGCAGCGAGGTTCCCGCCGCCACCGTGACCGATCGGCCGTCAATCTCCAGCGAGATCTGAGCGGTGGTGGTAACCGCCGGAGTGCCCAAGTCCTGGTCGCTTATAGCTAACACGGCGATACTCCTATCAGGTAAGCTGGGGCGCGCGTTCAAGACCGAAATCGGCGGGGAAATGGCGAATCGCGCTGCGCACCGGCAGCGGAGTCAGACCGCCTAACGCGCATAGCGACGCCGCCTCCATTGTAGCGCACAGCTCCTCCAGCAGCGCGAACTGATCGGGGCGGTGGCGGCCGGCAATAATCGCGTCGAGAATTTCCACGCCGCGGGTGGAACCGATCCGGCACGGGGTGCACTTGCCGCACGACTCCACCGCGCAAAATTCCATCGCGTAGCGCGCCATCGCGGCCATATCGACGGTGTCATCAAAGACCACGATTCCGCCGTGACCGAGCAGGCCGCCGACCTCGGCGAGCGCTTCGTAATCCAGCGGCGTGTCGAGCAGCGCCTCGGGCAGATAGGCGCCCAATGGGCCGCCGACCTGGACCGCGCGCAGCGGCCGGCCGCTGGCGGTGCCGCCGCCGAAGTCATAGACGATTTCTCGAAGGCTTATCCCGAAGGCCTTCTCGATCAAACCCGGTCGCCTGACGTTGCCCGCCAGTTGAATGGGCTGGGTGCCGCGCGAGCGGCCGCTGCCATATTCCTGGTAGAATTTTCCGCCGCGCTCCAGAATCAGCGGCACCGAGGCCAAGGTCAGCACGTTGTTGATCGCGGTGGGTTGGCCGAAGAGGCCATGGATAGCGGGCAGCGGCGGCTTGTAGCGCACCATCCCGCGCTTGCCCTCCAGACTCTCCAGCAGCGCCGTTTCCTCGCCGCAGATGTACGCTCCGGCACCCACTCGCAACTCCAGGTCAAAACGCCGGCCGCTGCCCATCAGATCGCCGCCCAGATAGCCGCCGGCGCGCGCCCCCGCCAGCGCCTGCTCCAGGATGGCCGCGGCGTGGGGATATTCCGAGCGCAGGTAGATGTAGCCCTGGGTGGCGCCGATCGCCAGGCCGGCGATGGTCATGCCCTCGATCAAGGTCAGCGGATCGCCCTCCATCAACATCCGATCGGCGAAGGTGCCCGAGTCGCCTTCATCGGCGTTGCAGACCACGTATTTGCGCGCGCCGGGCGCGGCCAAGGCGGTACGCCATTTGACTCCGCAGGGAAAGCCGGCGCCGCCGCGCCCGCGCAATCCCGAATCGATCACCTCGGCGACGATCTGATCGGCGCTCAGCTCCAGCGCGCGGCGCAGACCGCGATAGCCACCGTGAGCGAGGTAGTCGCTCACGGAGAGCGGATCGATCACGCCCACTCGCGCAAAGGTCAACCGTTCCTGACGCGCCAAGTAGGGAAGCTGCTCGGTCGGACCCAGCAGCAGTGGATGATCGCCGCCGGCAAACAAAGCCGAGAGCAGCTCGGAGATAGCGCCGGGCGTAACCGGACCGTAGGCGATTCGACCACGCGCGCCTTCGACCTCTACTAGCGGCTCCAACCAATACAGGCCGCGCGAGCCAGTGCGAATCAATTCGATCTCAATGCCGCGTCGCGCCGCCTCTTCGGATAGGCCGCGTGCCACAGCTTCGGCGCCCACCGAGAGCGCGCCGCTATCGCGGGAAAGATAGATGCGGGTGCTCATCGCGCTTGCGCCCTCAAGCCATGAGCGTCGAGCAGTTCATCCAGGCGCTCGGGAGTAAGGCGGCCAAAGAGCTGGCCATCGATGGTGATGGCCGGCGAGCAGGCGCAATTGCCCAGGCAATAGACCGGCAGCAAAGTGGCAGCGCCATCGGCGCCAGTCTGGCCGAAGTCGATTCCCAGCCGCTTCCGGACCCGGTCGGCGAGGGCCTGGGCGCCCACCGCCTGGCAGGACTCGGCGCGGCAGAGCTGAATCACCACACGGCCGGCCGGGGTGGTGCGGAAATCGTGATAGAAGCTGATTACGCCGTGCACTTCGGCGCGCGACAGGTTGAGTTCCTCGGCGATCGGGGCTACCGCGGCGGGCGGAATATGGCCCAATTCCGCCTGCACCCGATGAAGGATCGGCAGCAAGGCACCCTCGCGCTGCTTGAGAGCGCGCGCGATCGAAACCACTCGCGCGTGTTGCTCCTGACTGAGCTTATCCATCGCCATCTGGCGCCATCCGCTTGAATGCGGCCCTGCCCTGGGTTTGACGGCTGTCGCCTGCAATTTCGTTATACTACCGCCCCGTTAGGTGCGCTACCGGCCCGGCGGCGCTGCGGCAGATGGTCCACAAACGATGCGCGCTGGGCCGCTGGAAGCCAGGCGCCAAGGCCGGCCCGCTTGTTAAGGCCGCCGCGCTCGGGTAGTTAACTTAGCTCTAGCTTGGCCCCGGTAGTGAAAAGGACATCACGGAGGTCTCCGGAACCTCAAGTCCGGGTTCGACTCCCGGCCGGGGCATTCAAGTTGGGGAAAACCCTTCAATTACTAGAAGTTTCTCAGCCGCCGGCGGCTTCGTGGAAAATTCTTGACAAATTCGTGGCACGTACAACGCGTGTTGGCCGCGAACGGCAAATTTTATCGATCTGAAGAACTTTTCGAGCTCCTTTGTGCGAGCCGCAAGCTTAGCGTAGAGCCCGTCCGGCGAAAGACCGAGAATCTTCACCAGTCGCTCGCTCACTTCGTTTCCCGGCGGATAATGACGATCATGTTCGAGATCGTTTAGTTGCGGCGCAAGATAGCGCGACCGCCGTCGCGTCTTAGCCGCTCCGCGACCTTTTTTTGAGTTAGACCCACTTTCTTACGCCTCGGTTATCACCCGGCCGAACGTCTTCACCCCCGGTATTATCCTCTCGTCGCCAACGCCAGCGCGTCGGCAATCGTTTTAAGCGGTAGAACCAATTTCAACGGATCGTCAAGAAGCCGGAGCGCGCCGAACCGTTCGTACCAAATAGTCGCCCGCTCATCTTTTGCATCGATCGCAAGAGCGACGCCGCCAACCTCTACGGCGACTGAGAGCGCTCTTCTGCCGGCGGCGAGCAGAAGTTCGCCGCCCAGGCCGCTGCCCTGGGCGGATCGGTCTACAGCGAGCCGGCCGAGCCGAAATACCGGAACTTCGTAGCGGCCCAACCGCCTCGTCACCGTGGCTGGAACTTTGGCGAATTCGATGGCGCCGGGACTGATCGTGTAGTAGCCGAGAATGTTGGCGGTCTCGTTTGGGAGCACCGCAACGAAGGTCTTCGCGCCGCCAGATTCGTGATTCTGTCGCGCGTACCGTCGAAAATATTCGTTGAGTTCCGGGGATCCGCAGTCGAAACCCTTGCGGTCGTGGCGCCTGCTGATCGGCTCCTCCTGCCAAGCAATCGATGCGCTCACGCCTTTGCGCGACGCCTCGCGGCAGCGAGCAGCGCCTCGGTTGGCTTCGGCGGCTTCTCCAGCAATTCAAGTACGCGCTTAGAGTCCCGCTCCGACAGCACAATTCGCTCGGAGCGCCGCACGACCTCTCGCGCGACCGGGAGCACGTTGCGCATGATGAAGCGCGTCACGTCGAGCTGTTCCCGCGCGGCAGCTTCTGCTATCAGGCGCTTTTCTTCGCGCGTGGCGCGCAGTTCTATCCGATCGTCTCTTGCAGGCGCAGTGCCGGCCATAATCGTACTCCTGCGATTTTTGTTTCAACGCGAGTCTAACGCACGGACGCCGTGCGTACAAGCAATACACTCGTACGCATCTTGTGGCGACGGCCGAGACAACACCCAGCCTGCACAAGCCTTTTGTATTCAAGTGTGAATAATCGAAAGTGGACTTGCCCGGTTTGATGGACACTCCGAAAACCGCGATAGTACGCGCGCAAGGAACGCACAGTAAAGAAGGACGGGAAACGGAAGCGGCGGAAGTTTTCGGATGGGTATGACGTCGAGACGGTGCGGCTGCTCCAGCGGAGCTGGCCTGCTCCCCGATGCCCATCAGTTCATTTAGTCGGTTGTGATTTTCCCCCGCAGGGGGGCGGAATCTGTCTCTCCGTTTTGAGCCGCGCAAACTGGAACTGGCAGGCTTGGCGGAAGCGCTTGTGAGCATAACCATCTTTGTCGCGAAAATGTCGGCCGGAAAACGAGAAACCGTTGGAGGCCCAATCGATGTAGCGCTCATCTCCAAAGGCGATGGATTTGTCTGGGTCAAGCGCAAGGAACGGATGCAGAGCTTCAGTATAGGTTAATCGCTTCACATGAAAGCTCGCGCAATGTCATCGGCTCCATCAAAATCGCGCTTTGTGGCGGGAATGCAGTGCCGTAAAGCGACTCTATCTGGAAATTCATCGGGGTGCGCCACTATGAGCAGCCGACTCAATAGATTGTTCGAAAACAACCGCGCCTGGGCGCAGCGGATGGAGCAGGCCGACCCAGGATTCTTTGGGCGACTTGCCCAGGGGCAGACGCCTGAACTGCTTTGGGTGGGCTGCTCCGATAGCCGTGTACCCGCCAATGAACTCGTCGGACTGGGGCCGGGTGAAGTGTTCGTTCATCGCAACATCGCAAACATCGTTGTTCATTCGGATATGAACTGTCAGGCCGTAATTCAATACGCAGTCGCCAACCTACGCGTGAGAGATATCATCGTCGTCGGCCATTATCGGTGCGGCGGTGTCCGCGCTGCGCTGGATGAGGAAACTTCGACCATTGTTGATGAATGGATTGCTCCAATCCGTGCACTGCGCCGGCGTTATAAGGCATTCCTGGACCGGTGCCCCAGCGAGGTGGCCAGGTGGGACAAGTTGTGCGAGCTGAATGTGTTGGAGCAAGCACATAGCCTCGCCCAAGCATCGATTATTCGCGAAGCTTGGGCGGCTCGGCAGGAAGTTACTATCCATGGATGGATCTACGCTGTCGAAGACGGCCATCTTCGAGATCTCAAGATAACGATGTCCAGCGCGGCCGATTCAGAGCAAGTTTTGCAAACGGCACAGGCGCGAATTATGGGCTAATAGCGACCGCCCAAGCGATCAAAGGGGCGTTTTTGGCCGCGGCTGGCCAGCAGCGGTTGGGGAGGCCGGAGCCGGCCTGGAACCGGAGATGCGCCTGGGAGGTTCACCACCCAAGCGACTCGCCCCGATCTGGTCGAAAAGCAAGGCGTTTTTTGCTCCGCCGACGCCACCCAGCATGTGCTAATCCGTTCAGAAGGCACGAAAAAGCCCCGGTGGAAAGCCTTGCTCCGCTCAGTCGATTAGCGGCCAAGATAATCCTGCCAGTCGATGCCCAGGTAGTCGGCGAGGGCTCGTTCCGCCGCTTCCGCGCTCATGTGTTGTCGATGGTAGGGTGCGGCCGGGTCTTCGCCAGGGTCGGCTCCTGGATAGGCCAGGTCGAAGGCATCGACACAGGCAGTGGTGATGCCGTCAGCGCGGCATAGCAGCGCCTCGATCAACTCGTGGACGAACAGCAACACGCCGTAGCGCGGGTCGTGCTCACCGACCTCGCGGCTGATTCGGATCTCCAGGGTCTGATCATGCCAGATCCAATCGCCCTCGGTGTCATAGCGCTGAGCGCGATGGGGCAGAACGCGCAGGCGCACCAACAGCTTGGAGGGGAGGGGCCGAAAGGAAACCGTTCTGCCCGGGGAAGCCATTGCAACCGGGGCTGCCCGCTTACCCGCCCGGGGGCGCGCGGCCAAGTCGTTACTCACCGCCGTGCTCGCCGTAAGTTGGCCATGAAGGGGACAGCGGAGTGTTGGGGTATACGAAACTGGGCGGCTTGCCTGGGGTTATGATGCTGTAGCCGCCAAAGCCGTCTGAATAGGTGAAGGTGGGCGGTTTGCCGGGCGTAAGCGTGGTATAGCCACCGTCGAAATTCGGATACTGGAAACTGGGCGGCTGTCCGGGCGTGACCGTGGTATAGCCCTGCCCTAGGCCCGGATATTGGGCGTGCGCGGCGCCCGGATGAGTCAGCAGCAACCCCGCCAACAGCCCCGCTGCCGCAGCCAGCTTTGCCAAGGTCTTCATAATCCTCCACCCCAGCAACCGAAACGTTTAAAGCTTCGCGTTAAGCCATTGTCTATTCGGAGGGCTGGCGGGCGCAATATTTGACCATTATAATTGTGTGGCCAGTCGATAATCATATTGTGATACTATTTGCCGCTTGTAAGAGCGGAGGATATGATCGAAGGCAAATGGCTTCGAGCAAAAACCTCAAGCTCCGGGCGGATCGGCCCGTCGAGCGCCCGCTGCCCATGACCAAAGAACGGACCTTGGCCTGGTTGGTGGAGTTCGCCCACGTTGACGCGGGCGCGCTGGCCCGTGGGCGTCCGGGCGATCTGCCCAATCTTATTTACGAGCTGCGCCAATGGCTGGATCTGGCGCCCGATGAGCCGCTGAGCAAGGAAGTGCGCGTGCTGGAAAATGACCTCGTACGGCTGCAGCAAATTGTCGCGCGGGTGGCCGAGCTGGTTAGCGCGGTGGCCGATCGCAAGCGCTTTGAGGCGCAATACGGCGGCGGACGGGTGATTCTGGAGGCCGGCAAACTGATGGCCGAGGGCGGGCGCGCGCTGAGCTACCAGGATGCCAATCTAGAGGACGCCGTAACCCGAGTCGCGCTGGATGACCTCTACGAGAACGCCCAGGGTGCAGCGCGCATCCGGCGCTGCCAAGAGCCCGACTGCCGTTCGGTGTTTTTGGCCCAACGTGCCAATCAGCTCTATTGCAGCCATCGCTGCGCCAACAAGATGGCCAGCCGGACCTATCGCCAGAGCCATGGCAAGCAGCGCGCCGCGCGCGCTCGCGAGCGCTATGAGCGGCTGGTCAAGCAACGCACCGCGCCCAACGTCAAGGTGGCCCGCCGTCCGCGGCAACCCTGATGCGAAACTAACTACCGGCATAGCCGCTATTTTCGCAAGCTGGGGAAGTAAATTGCGTCGAGCCTTTGAATTTCTTCGCCTGTTCCTTCGAGCGAGTGAAAGCAGCGCGTCGGTGGCGAAGGCAATTGGCAGCACAGGCCTGGTTTGCGAATGACGCCACTTTCCGGCGAGGTCGTGTGGGCGTAAGCCAGGAACGCTTCGGCCGTAGGTGTGATAGCAACGCTACTGCCCGGAGCGATCACTAGGTGGCCGCGATTTTTAATCTAGCGGCGCGCACGCATCGGTGACCGTCCTCGCCCCTACCCGCACCCTCGGCGTGGGCTGCGGCTGCAGCGTCGATCAGTGCTCAGGCCGAGCTCTGCGCGGCGGGCTG
>Ga0070737_10001760_pt1 | contig 29192 bp, 26 predicted proteins | sample Coa_R1_10_FD_66438 | JGI IMG/M metagenome (GOLD analysis project Ga0070737, IMG submission 66438) | Surface soil microbial communities from Centralia Pennsylvania, which are recovering from an underground coalmine fire - Coalmine... | ecosystem: Environmental > Terrestrial > Soil > Unclassified... | reverse complement strand
CGGCCATCATCGCGGCGGCGCCCGCCGGTTCAACACCCAGCACCGAGGTGTTGGCTGTCCGCTCCGCCAGATAGGTAGCGATACCGGCCACGCACCCGCCGCCGCCGACCGGGACCACCACCAGGTCGGGCTCGACGTCGAGCTGGTCGAGCAGTTCAACGGCGATGGTGCCCTGACCGGCTATGGTGCGCACATCGTCGTACGGCGGCACCAGCGTGGCACCCGTGCGCGCCACGTCGGCGAGGGCAGCCTCGGCCGCCATGTCGTAGGTCGACCCGCCGACGATCAGCTCGACGAAGTCTCCGCCGTGATAGCGGATCCGGTCCTTCTTCTGCTTAGGCGTCTTCGCCGGCACGTATACCCGGCCACGAATCCCCAGCGCGCGACAGGCGTAGGCAAAACCCTGGGCGTGGTTGCCGGCCGACGAACACACCACACCTGCCGCGATCTCCTCCTCGGAAAGCTGTACCAGCAGGTTGTAGGCGCCACGCAGTTTGTAGGAGCGCACCGACTGCAGGTCTTCGCGTTTGAGGTACACCGTGGCATCGGTGGCATCCGACAACCGATCACACAGCTGCAACGGTGTGGGTGTGACGACGGAAGCGATCCGCTTGGCCGCAGCGTCGATGTCCGCCGCGGACAGCGGCGGGACACCGGGCTCTTGGCTGGGTTCGGCGGACACCGGGTTAATGGTGCCATTCACTAGGCAGTTCAGCCGACGGGGGTCAGCACGAACACTGGAATCTGGCGGTCGGTCCTGGCCTGATACTTGGCGTAGTCCGGCCAGACCTGCACGGCACGTTGCCACCAGAGTGCCTTTTCGGCGCCGAATACCTCACGCGCCTCGTAGTCCCGGGCAACCGGGCCGTCCTGCAGCTCCACCCGCGGGTTCTTCTTGACGTTGTGGTACCAGACGGGGTGCCTCGGCGCGCCGCCCAACGAGGCGACGATCGCGTATTGGCCCTCGTGTTCGACCCGCATCAGCGGGGTTTTGCGAAGTTTGCCGGTCTTGGCTCCCACCGTGGTCAGCAACACGACGGGCTTTCCCTGCAGCTCGGTGCCTTCGGTTCCACCGGAGGCCATGTACTTTTCGGCTTGCTCGCGGGACCAGTCGAGCGGGCTCGGTGCGTATTCACCTGAAAGCGGCATACCGACACCTTAAGGGCCGGTCGCCCGCGACGACTTGCACCCGGCCCGTCCCATGTTCTGGCGTGTTCTCAGCTTTTCGGGTGGCCGAAAAATCAAGTTAAGCGTTACCTTTAATTCGTGACGACCCCGCAGCAGTTACGGTCCTTGGTTGGTCCCCGGGAGGTGCTGGTTGCCGGGGTGCCATGGCCCCGATACAAGGTGGTGGCCCTCATCGCAGGCTTTGCCACGTTGTTGCTAGTCGGGGTGTTCACCGCCAGTGTGGCGCCGTCGGTCCTCGCCGCCGCCGGGGTCTCGGTGAGCGCGGGTCTGCTGCTCAAGGCGCTGCACCGGCCGCGCGGCTAGCCCCCAAATTCACGCGAGTTGTGCGCTGGGTGCGACGGCGGGTTCGTGGACGTCCGGCCCGGGCTGCGGCGCGTAGAGCTCGTCGATCTCGGCCGCGTATTTTTCGGCGATGGGCCGGCGCTTGAGCTTCATCGTCAGGGTCATCTCGTCACCGCCCGGCTCCCACAGGATGGGCAACACCCGGAACCGCTTAATTTGCTCGACCCGCGACAGTTTGGCGTTTCCCTCGGCCACCCCCGCGGCAATCCGGGCGATCACGTCGGGGTTGGCTGCCAGGGCCGCCGGCGACGCGTCGGACAATCCGTGCTGGGCCGCCAGCGGCCCCACCGAGTCGGCGTCGAAGACCAACAGCGCGGTGTTGTAGGGCCGCCCGTCGCCGACGGTGACCATCGCCCCGATCATCGGGCACGCGGCTAGGATCGCGTTCTCGATGTTGGCCGGCGACATGTTCTTGCCGGCGGCGTTGATGATCAGCTCCTTCTTTCGGTCAACCACCCGCAGATAGCCGTCAGGGTCGATTTCGAGAATGTCGCCGGTGTGTAGCCAGCCATCGGCGTCGATGACCTCGGCGGTCTTGGCCGGCTCTTTGCGGTAGCCCTTCATCACCAGCGGCCCGCGGACCAGAAATTCGCCGTCCTCGGCGACCTTGCCCTCCAACCCCGGCAACAGCTTGCCAACCGTCCCGAGCCGTGCCTCACGCGGATGGCTGACGCTGGCCACGCAGCTCAGCTCCGACATTCCCCACACCTCGCAGATCGGGATGCCGATGCCGGCGAAGAAGCCCAGGGTCTCCTTCGGGATGGGCGCTGCACCAGAGACCGCCCAGCGCAGTTCGCCCAAGCCGAGCCGTGCCCGAAGCTTCGAGAGCACCAGCTCGTCGGCTTTGGCCCAGTCGGCGGCGAGCTCGTCCGATATCGACTCACCGGCAAGCAGCGCGGCCGCCCGCCTGGCCGCCACCGACATACCCCACTGCAAGACCTGCCGCTTTGCCTCATCCTGCTCATGCGTGACAGCGAATTCTACTGCGGCTTTGAGCTTTTCCCACACTCGCGGCACCGCGCCCCAAATGGTGGGCCGAGCGTCGGGCAGGGCCGCGGCGATTGCCTTGGCATCGGACACCACCGTGACCTGGGAGCCGAACACCTCCTGGTTGTACAACGCCATCATGCGGTCGGCGATATGCGCCGACGGGAGGAATGAGGTGATCCGGTCACCGAAGCGCACACCGAGAACATCTTGCAGCGCGAACGCTTCGAACATCAGGTTGGCGTGCGTCATCTCCACGCCCTTGGGGTTGCCCGTCGTGCCCGAGGTGTAAATAAGGGTGATGATGTCGTCGGGTTGCACTGCGCGCCAGGTGGATTCGAAGTCGAAGTCAGCCGGCGCGGCGGCGTACAGGTCGTCCAGGGACAGGGTGCCCCGCGGCGAACCGTCGATGCAGACGATGTGCTCGAGCCGGGCGCCGCTGGCGCGAATCCGGTCGACGTATTGCCGCTCGCACATCACCAGCTTGGTGCCGGCGTTGTCGAACAAGTAGGTCAGCTGCTCGGCGGGCAGCGTGTTGTACACCGAGAACGACGTCGCGCCGACATGCTGGGCACCGACTTCCAGTGGGTAAAACTCGATCCGGTTCGCCATCATCAGCGACACCGTGTCGGCGCGCCGAACCCCCAGCCCGGCCAGCCCCGCCGCAACCCGACGTACCTGGGCCGCATAGTCCCGCCAGGTCAACGTCTGGTGGCCGCCGGGCGTTCGCAGTGCTATGGCATCCGGATCGATTGCGGCGGTGCGCTGAAACGCCTCGCACATGGTGGTGGGGCGCTCTGCCAACGTCATTTTCGTCCTCCTTCTGCGCCTACCTCATCTGAGCACAGACCCGCCCGGCGGTGGAGTAGGTTCGCCGACATGGCAACGATCCTGATCACCGGTGCCAACGTGTGGGATGGACTTTCCGATGCGCCGGTGCGCCGACAGGTGCTGGTGGCCGACGGCCGGATCCGGCGGATCGGCGACACCATCGAGCCGCCTGCTGACGCGCAGGTGATCAACCTGCCGGGGCACACGCTGACGCCCGGATTCATGGATTGCCACGTGCATGTGACGTTGGCGCCGCCACTCGGCCCCATGGCGGCGACCGCTTCGAGCGTCGCGAAAGCGTTGAAGTCGGTGCCGGTGCTGCAGACCTTGCTGATGAACGGCTTCACCACCGTGCGCGACCTAGCCTGTGCCGACCTCGATTATCCGACTGTCGATCTGCGCGACGCTATCGCGGCCGGCACCGTGGCGGGTCCGCGGATGCTGGTGGCGCCGCACATGATCTCGGCGCGCGGCGGACATGGCGACTTCAGCGCAATGGTCGCCGACGAATACCAAGGCCCCTCGCGGGCGCTGGAATTGGCGGCGGCCGACGGGTGCGACGAGATCCGCACCCGGGTGCGCCAAGAGATCCGCGCCGGCGCGGATTGGATCAAGTTCGCCGCCACCGGTGGGTTCGCGTCGCCGTCCGACGATCCCGGCCAGGCCACCTACAGCCAGGAAGAGATGGACGTGCTGGTCGCGACCGCCACCGATCTCGGGGTGCCGGTCACTCCGCACAGCTACGGCGACGAGGGCATCCGGCGCGCGGTGCGGGCCGGTGTGCGCAGCATCGAACACGGAAATCTGGCCTCGGCCGACACATTGCGAATGATGGAGGACACCGGGGTGTTTCTGGTGCCGACGCAGTACGCGATCGTCTCCGGCGCCCGACGCGGCGAGGACGACCCGTTGTGGGCGGCCATGCCCGAATACGCGAAGCGCAAAGCCCGCAAGTATCGAGGCGCGTTGCTGGACGCCGCCGAGCGCGTCGCGGCAAGCAATGTCCGCATCGCGTTCGGCACCGATGCGGGAATGTTCCCGCACCAAGACAACTGGCGCGAGTTCCCGACGATGGTGTCCACCGGGATCACCCCGCTGCGCGCGCTGCAGGCTGCCACCAGCGTAGCGGCGGAACTACTTCAGCTCGACGACCTCGGGGTGATCGCCGAAGGCAAGATCGCCGATCTGGTCGCGATGCCGGGCGACCCGTTCAGCGATATCGAGGTCACCGGTCAAGTGGACTTCGTGATGAAAGAGGGTGTCGTCTACAAGAATCCCGCCACGAAGTTAGAGGGGCAGGTTGGAATTTCGGGGTAGGCGACATGCCGGGCCGGCGCGAAACCGACCCGTGCCGCCACGGACGCCCACCGTCTCCCGGTCCCCGTAGCAGAGGCGGCTGACAGATCCGTTCGGCCCGGTTAGGCGCCCAAACATCCCGGGCCCAGCAGCGCCTTGAGGTCACCCATCAGCGCCGGGGACGGTGTCACCCGCAGCGACGGGTCCAACTCCAAAGTGGTGACCCGGTCTCCGCTGAGCAGCCGCAGATGGACCTGGGAAGTGCCGGGATGGCGGGCCAGGACCTGTTTGAGCGCGTTGACCTTGTCGGGTGTGCATTGGCGGGTGGGCAAGCTCACTTCCAGTGGCCGCACTGGCTGCACGTTCGAAAAGTCTGGCACAAAAAGGTCATTGGCGATCAAGCAGATCCGATCGTCCTGAATCTTCACGCGCGCGTTGATCACCACCACGGCGTCGTCGACGATGTCGGCACCGTAACTGGAGTAGGTGTGCGGGAAGAACATCACCTCGATGCCACCGGTAAGGTCTTCTAACTGCGCTGATGCCCAGGGCATTCCGTTCTTGTTCACCCGGCGGTTCACCGATGCCAGGATGCCGCCAACCCGCACCGGAGCGTCATTGGGGATGTCGCCGTCGAGGATCGCCGGGATGGCGGTGTCTACCTGGGTGGCCAGCAGATGCGCCACCCCGTTGAGCGGATGCCCGGACACGTACAGCCCCAGCATTTCGCGCTCCAACGCCAGCTTGTGCTTGTCGTCCCACTCCTCGTCGGGCACTTTGACGTTGAACACCGCATCGGTGGCCATGTCGGTGCCGCCGAACAAGTCGAACTGGCCCATCGCCTCGGCCTTCTTGGTGCCCAGCACCGCGTCCACGGCATCCGTGTGAACCAGGAACAAGCCCTTGCGCGGGTGGCCCAGCGAATCGAAGGCGCCCGCTTTGATCAGCGATTCGGTGACCTTCTTGTTGCACGCCGCGATGTCGATCTTGTTCAGGTAGTCGGAGAAGTCGGTGAACTTACCCTTCTCGGTGCGGGTCTTGAGCAGCGAGGCAACAACGTTCGCACCGACATTGCGCACGGCGCCGAGTCCGTAGCGGATGTCGGTGCCTACCGACGCGAAGTTCAAACCCGACTCGTTGACGTCGGGCGGCAGCACCGTGATGCCCAGCTTGCGGCAATCAGCCAAGTAGACAGCGGCTTTGTCCTTGTCGTCGCCAACCGAGGTCAAAAGCCCCGCCATATATTCGGCCGGGTAGTTGGCTTTCAGGTAGGCGGTCCAATAGGACACCATCGCATACCCGGCGGCGTGCGACTTGTTGAACGCGTAGTCGGCGAACGGCAAGATGGTGTCCCACAGCGCCTTGATCGCACCTGCCGAAAAGCCGTTGGCACGCATGCCTGCCGCGAAGCTTTCGTATTCCGCGGCCAGTACGTCGGCTTTCTTCTTGCCCATGGCTTTTCGCAGAATGTCGGCTTGGGCCAGCGAATAACCCGCCACCTTCTGCGCGATCCGCATGATCTGCTCCTGGTAGACGATCAAGCCGTACGTCTCGGCCAGGATTTCCTGCAACGGTTCGGCGAGTTCGGGGTGGATCGGTGTGATGGGCTGGCGGCCGTTCTTGCGGTCGGCGTAGTCGTTGTGGGCGTTCATGCCCATCGGCCCGGGCCGGTACAGCGCGATCACCGCGACGACGTCTTCGAAGCCGGTGGGCTGCATGCGCCGCAGCAGGTCCCGCATGGGGCCGCCGTCGAGTTGGAAGACACCGAGCGTGTCGCCTCGGCCCAGCAGCGCGTACGTGGTCGGGTCGTCGAGCGGCACGGATTCGAGATCGACGTCGATTCCCCTGTTGGCCTTGATGTTTTCGATCGCGTCGCCGATGATGGTCAGGTTTCGCAGGCCGAGGAAATCCATTTTCAGCAGCCCGATTTCCTCGCACGCCGGGTAATCCCAGCCGGTGATGATCGCGCCGTCCTGCGGGCGCTTCCACAGCGGGATCGCGTCGGTGAGCGGTTCGCTGCTCATGATCACTGCGCAAGCGTGTACTCCGGCGTTGCGGATCAGACCTTCCAGCCCGCGGGCGGTCTGGTAGATGGTGCGCACGTCAGGATCGGTGTCGATCAGCCCGCGCACCTCGGCGGCTTCCTTGTACCGCTCGTGGCTGGGATCGGTGATCCCCGACAGCGGGATGTCTTTGGCCATGATCGGCGGCGGCAGCGCCTTGGTGATCCGGTCGGCGATCGCGAAACCGGGCTGGCCGTAGTGGATACGCGCTGAGTCCTTCAGCGCTGCTTTGGTTTTGATGGTACCGAAGGTGATCACCTGGGCGACCCGGTCGTGGCCCCACTTGTCGGCGGCGTAGCGCACCATCTCGCCGCGGCGACGATCGTCGAAGTCGATGTCGATGTCGGGCATCGAGGTGCGTTCCGGATTGAGGAACCGCTCGAACAGCAGCCCGTGCGGGATCGGGTCGATGTCGGTGATGCCCAGCGCGTAGGCGACCAGCGACCCGGCCGCTGAACCGCGGCCCGGACCGACCCGGATGTTCACCGAGCGGGCGTAGTTGACCAGGTCGGCCACGATGAGGAAGTACGACGGAAAGCCCTTGGCGCAGATGACTTCGATCTCGTAGGCGGCCCGCTCGGCATACCCCGGCGGTATGCCGTCCGGGAACCGTCGGGCCAGCCCGGCCTCGACCTCATGGCGCAGCCACGACGCCTGGTCGTGCCCTTCGGGCACCGGGAAAACCGGCATCCGGTTGCGCGGTGTCCACACCTCGGCATAGGAGCCCACCCGCTCGGCGATCAGCAGCGTGGTGTCGCAGGCCCCGGGGACGGCGTCGTCCCAGATCGCCCGCATCTCGGCGGCCGACTTCAGGTAGTAGCCGTCGCCTTCGAACTTGAACCGAGTGGGGTCCGACAGGGTCTTGCCGGTCTGCACGCACAGCAGCGCCTCGTGGTTGTGCGCGGCGTCGCGGGTGACGTAGTGGCAGTCGTTGGTGGCCAGCGGCTTGATGCCGAGCTTGCGACCGATCTCGAGCAGCCCGTCGCGGACCCGCCGCTCGATGGCCAACCCGTGGTCCATCAGCTCCAGGAAATAATTGTCCGGACCGAAGATCTCGCGCCACCGGGCGGCCGACTGCAGCGCTTCGCGGTGCTGGCCGAGCCGCAGCCGGGTCTGCACCTCCCCGGAGGGACAGCCGGTGGTGGCGATGATGCCGCCGGCGTACTCGGCGATCAGCTCGGCGTCCATTCGCGACCATTTGCCCAACTGGCCCTCGAACGACGCCAGCGACGTCAGCTTGAACAGGTTGCGCAGCCCGGCGGCATTCTCGGCGATCATGGTCAGGTGGGTGTAGGACCCGCTGCCCGAGACGTCGTCGCCCTTCTGCGCCGGATCGCCCCAGAACACCCGCCGCGAGTCGAACCGTGAGCCGGGCGCGACATAGGCCTCGACACCGATGATCGGCTTGATCCCGGCTCCGGTGCATGCGTTGTAGAACTCGCTGGCGCCGAACATGTTTCCGTGATCGGTCATACCGATTGCCGACATGCCCAGACGCTGCGCCTCGGCCAGCATCGGGCTGATCTTCGCAGCACCGTCCAGCATCGAGTACTCGGTGTGGTTATGCAGGTGCACGAAGGAGCCAGTCATCGCAGACGCCAGTCTATGGCCGCCCACCGACACGGTTCCGGCGTGTCGCCCTGGAGTGTCGTCAGCTGTGTGATCGGGGCTCACCCCGGCGGGCGGACCGTGAATGAGCTGCAATCGAGTTGTTACGTCGAGTAATCCCGCGGTGATCGCGCACTAACAGCCGGGCAATGCCGCCATGGTCCCCTGGCGATATGGGAATGCTGTCACGATTCGGTAAGCGCAAGGCGCTGCCGCTCTATGACCGGATCGGCGGCCATGAGGCGATCGAAGTGGTCGTCGACGATTTCTATTCGCGGGTACTCGCCGATGAACAGCTGGCGGGCTTCTTCGCCGGGACGAACATCAACCGGTTGAAAGGCAAGCAAGCCGAATTCCTCGCGGCGGCCCTCGGCGGCCCGCAGCCTTACACGGGTGTCTCGATGAAGCAGGCGCACAAGGGCCGCGGGATCACCATGCACCATTTCAACCTGGTGGCCGCACACTTGAGCGATTCGCTCACCGCGGCGGGCGTTCCCGACGAGACCGTGGCAGAAATCCTTGCCGTGGTGGCGCCGCTGGCCGGCGACATCGCCTCGGACGCCGAACCGGCCCGCGTCTGATCCCTACGGTGCTGCGCAGCGGGCCCGGCGGTCAGCGACGTCGGCCACAATGCCTGCATGCCCCGAAGCTTCGACGACCTGGTGGCCCAGGCCGCGGCGGCACCCGTCGACGGCTGGGACTTCTCCTGGCTCGATGGCCGCGCCACCGAACAACGCCCGTCGTGGGGTTACCAGCGGCTGATGAGCCAGCGGCTGGCCCGGGCCTCAGCCGCGGTCGACCTGCAGACCGGTGGCGGAGAAGTGCTGGCCGGTGCCGCCACATTCCCGCCGACCATGGCCGCCACCGAGTCGTGGCCACCCAACGCCGCACTGGCCACTCGGCGCTTGCACCCGCGCGGGGTGGTGGTGGTCGCTACCCGCGATGAGCCGCCGCTGCCGTTCGCCGACGAAGCGTTCGACTTGGTGACCAGCCGCCACCCCATCGCGGTGTGGTGGACGGAAATCGCGCGGGTGCTCAGGCCGGGCGGCACGTACTTCGCCCAACACATCGGTCCGGCAAGCGTGCGTGAGCTGGTCGAGTTCTTCCGCGGGCCCCAGCCGGCGACCACCCGCTACCCGGACGACTGGAGCACCGGTGCACGAGCGGCCGGCCTGCAGATCGTCGATCTGCGCATGGAGCGGCTGCGCGCGGAGTTCTTCGACGTCGGCGCCGTCATCTATTTCCTGCGCAAGGTGATCTGGGCGGTGCCCGACTTCAGCGTCGACCGCTATCGGGAGCGGCTGCGCGACTTGCATGACCGCATCGAAGCCGACGGGCCCTTCGTCACGTACTCCACCCGAGTGCTCGTCGAAGCCCGCAAACCGCCCTGATCACCCCTCGGCCCGTAACAAGTCCAACGCATGCTGCAGATCCGGCGGATAGGGACTGACAATCTCCACCTGCCGGCCGTCGGCCGGGTGTGCGAATGACAGCGACCTCGCGTGTAGCCATTGACGTTCCAGCCCAAGCTTTTTCGCGAGCGTTGGGTCGGCGCCGTAGGTCAGGTCGCCGCAACATGGGTGATGCAGTGCGGCAAAGTGCACCCGGATTTGGTGGGTGCGACCGGTTTCCAGGTGCACGTCGAGCAGGCTGGCGGCAACGAACGCTTCGATGGTGTCGTAATGGGTGAGGCTGTGCCGGCCGTGTTTGGTGACGGCGAACTTCCAGTCGTGGCTGCGGTGCCGGCCGATCGGAGCGTCGATGGTCCCGCTGGAGGGATCCGGGTGTCCTTGCACCAGCGCGTGGTAGCGCTTGTCGACGGTGCGGTGTTTGAACGCGCGCTTGAGCACGGTATAGGCCCGGTCGGACAGCGCCACCACCATCACCCCGGAGGTGCCGGCGTCGAGGCGATGCACGATGCCCTGTCGCTCATGGATGCCCGATGTGGTGATCCGGAAACCCGCGGCCGCCAGCCCACCGAGCACCGTAGGCCCAGTCCAGCCCACGGTGGCGTGCGCGGCCACCCCGGGCGGCTTGTCGACCGCGACGATGTCGTCGTCGGCATACAGGATCGTCATGCCCTCGACGGCGACCGGCGTGTTTTCCAACGGGGGCGGCGCCTCGGGCAGCCGGACATGTAACAGGGCGCCCGGGGTCAGCCGGTCGGATTTGCCGACCGGTACGCCGTCCAATTCGACGCCGCCGTCCTCGGCCAGCGCGGCGGCCGCGGTCCGCGACACGCCCAGCAGACGCGCCAGGCCCGCGTCGACACGCATGCCCGCCAATCCCTCCGGGACCGGCATCGAACGGTGGCGCATCAGGGTTGGTCGGCCTCATGTGGTGCCGGGGAAACATCGCGTCTGCGCCTGCCCACGGTGTCGAAGTCATAGCCGAACACCGACAGCGCGACCAGCAGGATCGCCCCGCCCACCACCGACGGGTCGGCGACGTTGAACACCGGCCACCAGCCAATGGACAGAAAATCCACGACATGACCGCGCAGCGGTCCCGGGGAGCGGAAGAACCGGTCGACGAGGTTGCCCGTCGCCCCGCCCAGGATCATGCCGAGGCCGATGGCCCACCACGGCGACACCAGGCGTCGGCCCATCCAGAAAATCCCGACCACGACGCCGGTCGCGATCACCGTCAACAACCAGGTGTATCCGGTGGCCATCGAGAACGCCGCCCCGGAATTGCGCACCAACGTCCAGGTGACGGTGTCGCCGATGATCGACACCGGCTGTCCGGGGGTCAGTAGCTCGACGGCGAGCACCTTGGTGACGATGTCGAGCACCAGCACGACCGCGGCCACCGACAGCAGCAGGCGCAGCCGTCGCGGCGGCGCGGCGGCTTCAGGGTTTCCCGCCGTCACCGGCTCAGCCGATCGCGTTGGTTCCTCAGACACGCCTACATCATCCCCTAGCATCCGAGCATGAGCCGCGTCGCCGTCGTCACCACCGGTGGAACGATCGCCAGCAGCAGCGACCCCGACGGGGTACGACGGCCGGCCCGCCGCGGCGCCGAGCTGACAGCCGGACTGGACGTCGACGTCGTCGACCTGATGGCACTCGACAGCTCGCAGCTGGCGCCGGCCGATTGGGACCGGATCCGCGACGCGGTCCAGGCGGCGGCCGACGGTGGTGCTGACGGCCTGGTCGTCACGCACGGCACCGACACGCTGGAGGAGACGGCGCTGTGGCTGGACCTGACCTATGCCGGCCCGGTGCCGGTGGTGTTGACCGGCGCACTGCGCGGCGCCGACGACCCCGATGCCGATGGTCCGGCCAACCTGCGTGACGCGCTGGCGGTGGCGCGGTGCCCGGAGGCGCGCGGCCTTGGCGTGGTGGTGTGTTTCGCGGGCCGGGTGTTGCGGCCGTTGGGCCTGTACAAGGTGGCCACCCGCGACGGGTTCGCCGGCGAACCGCTGGGCGTCGTCGGCCATGGCGAGGTAACCCTGACCGTGCCCAAGGCCCGGCCCTACCTGGGAGACCTGCGCGCCGCGGCGGCGCCGCGGGTGGACATCGTGGCCGTCTACCCCGGCGGCGACGCGGTGGCGCTGGATGCCTGCGTGGCGGCCGGGGCCCGCGGGGCGGTGCTGGAGGCACTGGGATCGGGCAATGCCGCAGCGGCGGTGATCGACGGGGTACGCCGCCACTGCCGCGACGGCATTGTGATCGCGGTGTCGACCCGGGTTGCCGGCGGGTGGGTCCGGCCGGGCTACGGCCCGGGCCGTGACCTGGTCGACGCCGGCGCGGTGATGGTGCCCGGGCTGCCGCCGAGTCAGGTGCGGGTGCTGCTGATGGCGGCGCTGGCCGCAAAGCTACCGGTCGGCGATGTCATCGACCGGCTGCGCTGAGGGTGCGTCGTCGGCGCTCAGCGCGGCAACGTAATCGGGCCAGTCGAGGCTGTCGACCGGATCGGCGGGGCTGAGCTCGCTGCTGTCGACGGGGAATGTGCGCGCCGGTCCCGGCCCGGAGCTGCGGGTCTCGAACCGCGCGGTGACCACGCCGTGCCCGGCGCCCTGAACCCAACCGTGGCCGAGCTCGGGGTGCTTCACGTCGTCGCCGATCCGCCAGGCCGCGGCGTGCGGCACCTCCGCGGACGTATCGACGCGCTGATCGGGCGCCGACATCTCGCCGAACAGGTCGAGGTCGGAAAACAGCGACTCCTGGCGTATCTCGGTCAAACCCGAAAACCCCACTCCCAGTAGGCGAATCGGCCCGATCTCGCGCGGGTCCAGCAGCAGTCGCCGGGCCACCGCGACCAGTGCGGCGAGATCGGTGGTGCCGTAGGGCAACGTCGCCGAGCGAGTCAGCGTGCTCATGTCGGACTTCTTCAACTTCACCGTGACGGTGCGTGCGCCCCGCCCGTCGCGGGACAACCGTTGATGCGCATGCTCAGCGATGGGGCCGACCGCCGCGCGCAGCTGGTCGAGTGTGGTCAGATCGGCGGCGAAGGTGGATTCGGCGCTGATCTGCTTGGCTTCGGCGCGTTCGGCCACCGGGCGGTCGTCGACACCGCGGGCCAGCCGGTGCAGCGCGGGCCCGATTGTCGCGCCCAAAATGTTGGCCACCTCGGCATCCGACAGCGCGGCCAACTGCCCGATCGTTTCGATGCCGAGCCGGTGCAGTTTCTCCTCGGCGACCGGACCGATCCCCCACAGCCGGCGCACCGGCAACCCGGCCAGCAACGGCCGTTCGTCTGCGCGCCGGATCACCTTCACGCCATCGGGTTTGGCCAAGTCGGAAGCGATCTTGGCGATCTGCTTGCCCGACCCGGCACCGACCGAAGCGATCAGGCCGGTCTCCTCACGCACCCGTCGCCGCAACTCCTCGCAGAATCGCTCTACCTCGACGGCCGACGCCCCGGCGAGTTCGGGCGGCTCGCCGAACGCCTCGTCATACGACAGTTGTTCGACGACGGGCACCGCGGCCCGCACCGTGTCGAAAACACGCCGACTGGCGACCCCGTACACCACGCCGCGCGGCGGCAACACCACCGCATGGATACCGGCCAACCGGCGCGCCTGGTGCATCGGCATGGCCGAGCGGGCACCGAACACCCGCGCTTCGTAGCTGGCGCCGGCCACCACGCCGCGGCCGCCGAGCCCCCCCACCAGCACCGGCCTGCCCCGCAAAGTGGGACGGGTGAGCTGCTCGACCGACGCGAAGAACGCGTCCATGTCCAGGTGCAGCACCCAACGGGAGTCCACAACCCCTGATGCTATTGCGCTAGCCTCAAAACCCATGGCGATGAACTTGTGTCACCGGGTGTGCTGCAGCTCGAACCGCTACTTCAAAACCGTCGAGAATCGGCTACTGCCATGGGTTCTGGCCAATGTGGATCTCGGTGACGACGTGCTGGAGATCGGACCCGGCTACGGTGCCAACATCCGGGTACTGATTGACAAAGCCGCACACTACACGGCCGTCGAGATCGACCGGGCGATGGCCGAGCGGCTGCGCGCCAGCTACGGTGACCGGGCACGGATCATCCACGGCGACGGCACCGACACCGGCTTGCCGGCCGACAATTTCAGCTCGGTGGTGTGTTTCACCATGCTGCACCACATCCCGACTGCGGCATTGCAGGACCGCCTGTTCGCCGAAGCGTTCCGGCTGCTGCGGCCTGGCGGGGTATTCGCCGGCAGCGACAGTACGGTGTCGATTCCTTTCCTCCTCTTGCATTTCCGCGACACGTGCAACCCGGTGTCGCCTGATGCCCTGCCTAATCGGTTACAAGCGGCTGGTTTTCGCGATATCGGCGTCGACTTTCGCGACCGCCGCGTGCGCTGGCGTGCGGTCAAGCATTAGCCGCGAAAGTGCCCCTGGCGACAGACCTACTCGAGAAACGACTCGGCATTGGCACTTTCGCGGCACTACAGTGGACATCCTGCGGCGTGAAGCGCCTCTCGGGCCCGCGCGACGATGACGTGCGGACGGTTGCGCAGCATTTCGGAACTCACCCGTACCAGCCGCCAGCCCCAGCGCTCGAGTTTGAGCGTGCGCTCGATGTCGTTAGCCCGGATCCACGGGTCGGTCCAGTGTTGAGGGCCATCGTATTCGACGCCGACGAGCCACTCGTGCCAACCCATGTCGATGCGGTACTTGCCCACCACGATCTGGGTCTGCGGCCTGGGCAGACCGCCGGCGATCAGTACCAGCCGGGTCCGTGTCTCCTGCGGTGACTCGGCGCCGGCGTCGACCAGCGGGAGCAGGCGTCGCAGCTGCTTTATGCCGCGAGCGCCGCGGTGGATGTCGATCAGCGGCTGAACTTCCCTGACGCTCACCCCCGTGGCTCGCGCCAAAGCATCGATGCGAATGACCGCCGTCCGCAAACCGGGACGCCGGCCAATGTCGAACGCGGTGCGCGCAGGCGACGTCACCGGAACACCGTCGACCGACGTGGTCTCGCCGCACAGCAGCGTTTCGTTGCGGGTGATGATCAGCGGCGGCGGGCGCTTGCGATCGGTGATCAGCTCAGCGGGCTCGTTTGGGTCGACCCACCTCGCACCGTGCAATGCGGCCGCAGAGTTGCCGGCAACGACCGCCTTCTTGCCCGACCACAGCCATGCGGCAAGCGCGCGATCTCTCGCGGTCAGCTCGGCGTCCTGACGCTGGTAGACGTTGCGGTAGATACGCGTGCAGGACCGTCGCAGCTCACGTTCGGTTAACTTTCCCTCGCGGCGTGCTTCGGTGCCGACGAACGGTGTGGCCGCCATAATCCCCCTCCGCGAAAGTGCAACGACCGACGCGAATACTCGAGAAATGCGTCGTGGAATGCACTTTCGCGGGTCAGAGTTTAGAGATCGCGACCCGGACGCCGTCACCAATTTCCACACCGTCGGGCGGCTCGCCGAATTCGAAACTGGTCGCCAGGATTTCGCGGGCGATCAGCTCGCGATGGATGTGAGCCCACTCGGCGCGTTCCGCGGGCACCGACATCACCACGCTGATCCGATCGGACACGTCGAGCCCGGTCGACTTCCGCAGCTCCTGCAGTTCGCGGATGCGGTCCTTCGCCCAGCCCTCGGCTTCCAATTCGGGTGTCACCGTGCCGTCCAGCACCACCAGCCCGGCTTCGTCGGGCAGCGCGGCGGTGAACTCGGGATCGGCGGCCACCAGCTTCGAGCTGTATTCGCCGGGTTGCAGGACGGCCGGCCCCGCGGTGAGCGTGCCGTCGGGATTGACGACGCCCTCGCCGGCCTTGACAGCCTTGATCGCGGCCTGCACCTGCTTGCCCAGCCGCGGCCCGGCCACCCGCGCGTTGACGGTGAGCTCGAAACGGCCATAGCTGTCGACGGCATCGGTCAGCTCGACCTTCTTGACGTTGAGCTCGTCGGCGATCAGTCCGCTGAACGGCTCCAACCGCTGCGGATCTGCCACTGCCACAGTTAGTTTCGGCAACGGCAGCCGTACCCGCAACTTCTTGGCCTTGCGCAGCGACGAGGCCGCCGAGCACACCTCGCGGACCTGGTCCATGGCTGCGACCAGCTCGGGGTCGGCGGGCAGCGCGTCCGCTGCGGGCCAGTCGGTCAGATGCACCGAACGCTCGCCGGTGATACCGCGCCAGATCACTTCGGTGGTCAGCGGAAGCAGCGGAGCGGCCAGCCGGGCGGTGACCTCCAGCACGGTGTGCAACGTGTCGATGGCATCGGCGTCTTCGTCCCAGAACCGCTGTCTAGAGCGCCGCACATACCAATTCGTCAATGCCTCGGTGAATTGACGCAGCTGCTCGCAGGCACCTGCGATGTCGCAGACATCCATCGCCGCGGTCAGGTCGTCACGAAGCGCGGCTAGCTTGGCCAGGATGTAGCGGTCCAGCACATGCGACGAATCAGTGCGCCAGGAACCGACTTTCGGCGCGTACAAAGCCAGGAAGCTGTAGACATTCCAGAACGGCAGCATTACCTGACGCACACCCTCGCGGATGCCGGGTTCGGTCACGATGAGGTTGCCGCCGCGCAGGATCGGTGACGACATCAAAAACCATCGCATGGCATCGGACCCGTCGCGGTCAAACACCTCGTTGACGTCGGGATAGTTGCGCAACGACTTGCTCATTTTCTGGCCGTCGTAGCCAAGCACGATCCCATGGGCCACACACGTTTTGAACGCGGGCCGGTCGAACAGCGCGGTAGCCAGCACGTGCAGTGTGTAGAACCAGCCGCGGGTCTGCCCGATGTATTCGACGATGAAGTCGCCGGGATAGTGGGTGTCGAACCAGGCGCGGTTCTCGAACGGATAATGCACCTGCGCATAGGGCATCGACCCCGAGTCGAACCACACGTCGAACACTTCGGGGATGCGCCGCATCGTTGAGCGTCCGGTCGGGTCGTCGGGATTAGGCCGGACCAGCTCGTCGATATAGGGCCGGTGCAGATTGTCCGGGCGCACGCCGAAGTCACGCTCCAACTCGTCGAGGCTGCCGTAGACGTCGACCCGCGGGTAGGCCGGGTCGTCGGATACCCACACCGGAATCGGAGTGCCCCAGTACCGGTTTCGCGAGATCGACCAATCACGCGCGCCTTGCAGCCATTTACCGAACTGGCCGTCTTTGACGTGCTCGGGATACCAGGTGATCTGCTGGTTGAGTTCAACCATGCGGTCCCGGAATTCGGTGACCTTGACAAACCACGACGACACCGCCCGGTAGATCAGCGGGTTGCGGCAGCGCCAGCAGTGCGGGTACGGGTGCTCGTAGGTGTCGTGGCGCAGCAGCACCGCACCGTTGGCCGCTGCCGGGCCGGTGCCGTTTTTCAGGTCACGGATGATGTGCGCATTGGCGTCGAAGACGTGCTGACCCCGGTAGTCGGATACGGTGGCGTCGAAGCGCCCGTTGGAGTCGACTGGGGTGACCGCCGCGATGCCCACCTTGTCGGCGACCGCCATGTCGTCTTCGCCGTAGGCCGGCGCCAGGTGCACGACGCCGGTGCCGTCCTCGGTGGTGACGAAGTCGCCCGCCAGCACCCGAAAAGCGTTGGGCGAGTCCATGAAATATGGAAACGGCGGCAAGTAGCGCAGCCCCAGCAGATCTGCGCCGCAGTAGCGGCCCAGCACCTCGGGCTCATCGCCGAGCTCTCGCGCGTAGGCGCCCAATCGCGCCTCGGCCAGCACATAGCGCCGCTCCCCGGCCCGCACCTGCACGTAGGTCACGTCGGGGTTGACGGCCACCGCCTGGTTGGACGGCAGCGTCCACGGCGTCGTCGTCCACACCAGCAGATACGCACCCGCCAATTCGCCGTCGGGAACCCGGAATCCAACCGTGATGGCCGGGTCCTGGCGGCTCTGGTAGACGTCGTCGTCCATCCGCAGCTCGTGGTTGGACAGCGGGGTCTCGTCACGCCAGCAATAGGGCAGTACGCGGTAGCCCTCGTACACCAGGCCCTTGTCCCACAGCCGCTTGAACGCCCAGATCACCGACTCCATGTAGGGCAGGTCGAGGGTCTTGTAGTCGTTGTCGAAATCCACCCACCGGGCCTGACGGGTGACGTAGGCCTGCCATTCGTCGGTGTAGCGCAACACCGATTCGCGGCAGGCCTCGTTGAACGCCGCGACGCCCATCGCGTCGATCTGCGACTTGTCGGTGATGCCGAGCTGGCGCTCGACTTCGAGTTCGGCCGGCAGCCCGTGGGTGTCCCAGCCGAAGCGCCGCTCGACCTTGTAGCCGCGCATGGTGCGATACCGGGGCACGATGTCTTTGACGTAGCCGGTGAGCAGGTGCCCGTAGTGCGGCAACCCGTTGGCGAACGGGGGGCCGTCGTAGAAGACGTATTCTTCGGCGTCGGCGCGGCGTGCGATGCTGGCGCGGAAGGTGTCGTCGCGGGCCCAATAGTCGAGGACCTCGGCTTCCAATGCCGGGAAGTCGGGCGCCCCGCTGCCCAGTTTCGGATAGCTGTGCTCGCTCACTGCGTCGTCTCCTGTGCCATTGTCCGGCCCGGGGACGACGCCGCGCAGATGCGCGAGCGCCGCGGTACCACCCCGCTTGCCGCGCCTGGGACGCGACCGCTCGTTGACGGCTGTGACGGGCCTACCCGTTCGGTTCTACTGGGGCCCGCCTGCCGGCTGGGGCCTGTTCTTCCGAAGGCTCCCCGGTGATCGCCGGATCGACGCCGATGCTGGAAATTCTAGGGTCCGACGCATGCGGCCAATCAGCCCAGGGCGGCCTTCGCGTCGGCGAGGTTATCCGCGCCCAGCACCAGGCGGGTGTGGGTGGCCAGGTAGGCGGTCTCCAAGTTGACCTTTGCGTCGCCCAGCTTGTGGACCACCTCGGCCAGGGCGCCCGGCCGGTCTTCGATATCGAGGACGATGACTTCCTGCTCTTCGGCGATCTTGATACCGGCACCCTGCAGCGCTTCGAACGCCGGTGTGGCGTCGTGAACCAGGATGTGCACTTCGGACTGGCCGCCACCGCTGCTGAGCGCACACAGCCCCGCGATGTTGACACCGGCTTTGCCGAGCACATCGCCGACCCGGGCCAGCTCCCCCGGCTCGTCGTCAAGATAGAGCGTCAGATCGGTCGCCATGACCCGCTCCCTTCATGCCGCGCCCAGCACGTCAACGCTACTGCGCACAGCTGCGGTTGTTGCCGCGAATGCCCGCGCCGCACCGGCGCTGCGTCCCTCTAGACTGCGGCGCGTGGCCTTTGACCCGTTGTTCGCTCGTGACGTAGCCCTGCCGTTGGCGGCGGCCGCCTACGGCGTGCTCGGCGGCGGCCCCGTGGTCCTGCCGACCGGATTCGGGCAAACCGCCCTGATCCGCGCCGACGGCGCTGCGCTGACCGCGATGAGCGACCCGCACCCCGCAGTGACGGCGATGACCAAGGACACCAATATCTTCGGTCTGATGGGCCATAATCCGGCCAGTCGCACCGCGTTCGTGTCGTTTCGTGGCAGCGCGGATTTGGCGGATTGGCTGGCTGACATCGACTCGATTCCCCAGCCCTACCTCCCGATCGCGGGATTCGGGCAGGTCCATGCCGGCTTCCAACAGGTCTACGAGCTGGTCCGGGACAGCGTCGCCGCCAACCTGGCCCCGGCCACTGCCGGGGCCGACCATCTTCTGGTCACAGGGCACAGTCTGGGCGCCGCGCTGGCTGTGCTGGCAGCGCCCGACATCCGCCGCAACATGCCGCCGAACACCATCGAGCCGCGGCTCATCACCTTCGCCGGCCCGCGGGTCGGGCTTAGCGACTTCGCGGCCGCATTCAACGCCGCGATCGAAAGCTGTTATCGGGTGGTGAATTTCCTCGACATCGTGCCGCACGTGCCGCCGTCGCCGTACGTGCACGTCGGTGTCGAGATCGACGTCGACAGCGGCGGAGCGATCGATGTCGCGTGGCGCCACAGCTTGGCCGCCTACCGGGACGGGTTGACCGCACTCAGCGCCGCGGTATCTGCCTAGAACGCGACGCGCCGATCAAGGAGGCAACCACTGGTGACCGGCGCGTCGCGTCCTAGCTGCTCAAAGACAATGGCGCCAATACGCTAGTTGCCAGGACGCCCGACAGACAGTCGGCGACCTGGCAACTAGCGGCTCGGCGGAAAGGATTGCCCGGCGGTCATCGGATTACGCCCCGACCTCGAGCACTCCAACCCGCCACAGTGCCGCGTAGAGGTGACGCAGCGGAATGCTCAACAGGCGGGCAGCCCCGGTGACCAACGGGTCGCCACCGCCGAAGGGGTCGGAGTCGACGCGCCGCGACGCCTTCTTCGGCGCGGCTTCCTTCGGCGCGGGAGCCACGGTCAGCTTGGGAGCTGCCGTCGGCCGGGGAGCGGGTGCTGTGGTCACCACCTCGTCGTACAGAACAGCGGTCATGGTTGCCTCCTAGACGGAAATCAAGCGGTCATATTTGGACTCGCTGTTCCGTCCCGCGGTTCCGAGCAGGCCTCTGCTCCGGGGCAACGCGCGTCGGGCCGAGTCAGCTGGAGACGGCGTGCCGGGGACCGGATCGGGACGAAACAGGACCCCTATATCGGTCCGGACTCTCACTGGAACTCATTCGTCCCTCACCTCCTCACGGCACCGCCAGGTGCGGATTCCCGCACGATCAACGTGCACTGCAGGAGTACAGAACCCGACGAATGTCGGAGACCGCACCCCTCTCGCTAGAGCTTCGGCACCACACGGCGTGTCCGGGATAACCGGAAGCCACTTGGGCTCAACCCTTAAGCCGGGAGGAGCTGTCCTGACCCGGGGCGTCTCTCGACGTTCGGGGTCAGTGGCCTATATCCGTGTAGCCGCCTCACCTAACGAGGTGCTTGCCCTTCCGATGATGCACGAACAACTTGGACGGGTCAATTTAATCCCCGCCATCGTGTCGGTGAATTGACGGTATCTTTTCGGCCACGCCGCCTCCCCAGCCCGAACACGCGGCTAGGCGAGCTCGTAGTCGGCCAGCTCGGGGCGCGCCATGACCTCGCGAAACCGCGTAAAACTCCACGGCCACACGGCCGGCAACCCGCGGTCGTCGAGATACCAGCTTTTGCAGCCGGTCACCCACACCGTCTTCGCCGACGCTGTGGCCCGCGCATCCTCGAAGCGCGCGGTGGCCTCGGGGCTGGCGCTAATCGCTCGGTAGCGACCCTCGCCCAGTGCCTCGATGAGCTGCATGAGGTAGGCGAACTGCGCCTCGGCCACGTCGATCAGCGAAAAGTTGCCGACCGGCCCGTTGGGACCGTTGAGCATGAACAAGTTGGGAAAGCCCGGTACCGACACCGACAGATAGGCGAACGGACGGTGCGCCCACACATCATCGAGGCGAACCCCGTCGCGACCGACAACCTGGATCGGCCGCAGGAACCGGTCCACCCGAAACCCCGTCGCCAGCACCAGCACGTCCAGCCGGTGCAGCTCACCGTCGGCGGTGCGGATTCCGTCGGGCTCCACGCGGGCGATCGGCTCGGTGACCAGGCGGGCGTTGGGACGCTGGATGGCCTCGTAGAAGTTGGGCGAGATGATCAACCGTTTGCAGCCGGCCCGGTAGTCGGGCCGCAGCTTGTCTCGCAGCACGGGGTCGGCGACGTTGTCCTCGAGGTTGGCGTGGGCCGCCTGCTGCAGCTGCTTCAGCTGCGCCGAGTCGGCGTCGACGACCGCGTTGGCGAAGCTTTGCACGAACCCGCTGTTCAGCTCCTCGCGCAGCTTGCTCAACATCGCCGGATCAGCACGGTATCGGGCCCGGTCCGCCGCGTCGATCGGCGGGTTTTGTACCGGCAGGATCCATTGCGGGGTGCGCTGGAACAACCGCAGCTCGGCGACGCTGCCGGTGACGGCGCCGACGATCTGCACCGCCGAGGAGCCGGTGCCGACCACGCCGAGCCGTTTGTCTGCCAGCGTGACGCCATGGTCCCAGCGGGAGCTGTGGAAAACTCTGCCGGCAAACCGGTGCAGCCCGTCGATGTCGGGATAGCGCGGGTGATGCAGCACGCCGGTGGCGGCGATGACGACGTCGGCCTCGTCGGCTTCGCCGGTGGAAGTTGCTACCCGCCAACGGTTTCCCATGTACTCGAGACGACGAACTTCGCAGCCGTAGCGGATCAGCTCGTCGACGCCGTGGCGGTGCGCGACGCTGTCGAAGTAGGCGAGGATCTCCGGACCGGGCGCGAACGTGTGGCTCCAGTCCGGGTTGGGCGCAAACGTGTAGGTGTACAGGTGTGACGGCACGTCGCAGGCGATTCCCGGGTAGGTGTTTTCGCGCCACGTGCCGCCGAGCCGATCCGCCTTCTCGTACACGGTGACGTCGGTGAAGCCGGCCTCGCGCAGTTTGATCGCGGCCAGTATTCCCGCCATCCCTGCCCCGACGATGACGAAGCGCATGTCAGCCCCTGCGAGGTCGCAACCCGTCGAGGATCAGCGACACCACGAAGTCGGCGACCTCGGCGGCCGTGACGCCGTCGTCGGTGGAAAGGCGCCGGTGCGCCAGTTGGCCGATCAGCGCCGCCAGGGTGTAGGCCACCATCCGCGGCGGCGCCGCCACCACCTCGCCGCGTCGTTGCGCAACGACGATGAACGTTTCGATGTCGTCGATGAACCGTTCGTAGATGCCGCCGAGGTGCTTTTCGAATCGGTCGCCCAGGGCGTACGCGTCGCGGAACAACAGCTTCACGGTGGCTTTGTCGGCTTCGAAGAACTCAAGGGTGGCCTGCACCGCAGCACGAAACGACGCCTCGACACCGTCACCGCCCGGCGCGTCGACCGCCGCGGCGAGGTGGCTGCGCAGGGCCTGCTCTTCGACGGCCATCAACGCGTGGAACAGGTCTTCCTTGGAGTCGAAGTACCAATAGACCGACCCGTAGGCGAGCCCGGCCTGTTTCGCGACATCGGCGATGGTTGCGGCGTGAAAACCCTTGCGCGCAAACACTTCTTTTGCTGCCGCCATGATCTCATCACGGCGCGCGGACTTGTCCTCGTCGCTGACCGCGCGGCGGCGCCGGGTTGGCGCGCTCACCGCTCGACCAGCCGCTCGAGGCGCTGCACGGCGTCGATGAACTCCGAGACCATGTCCAGCACCACCGACCGCGCCGGCTGCACTTTGTCCAGCGAACCGACCACCTGGCCGACGAAGTAGGTCGCCAGCTCACGTGCTTTGGCGCCGGGCTGGTTGGCGGCCTGCTGGATTCGCAGCTGCGGATCGGCGACCAGCGCGCTTTGCAGCGGCATGCCCAGCGGGTCGGGGCTGCCGGGCCGCTCCCACTCGTCGGTCCAGGCGGTGCGCAGCATGCGGGCGGGCTTGCCGGTCAGCGACCGCGACCGCACGGTGTCCGTCGACGACGCGGCCAGGAACTTGTCCTTCACCACCGGCGGTGTCTCGGCTTCCTCGGTGGTCAGCCACACCGACCCGCACCACACACCCTCGGCGCCCAGCGCCAACGCGGCGGCGATCTGGCGGCCGCGGGCAATGCCCCCGGCGGCCAGCACGGGAATCGGGTCGACGGCATCGACTATCTCGGGTACCAGCACCATTGTCGCCACCTCGCCGGTGTGGCCGCCGGCCTCGGTGCCCTGCGCGACGATCAGGTCAACACCCGCGGCGGCGTGCCGCGCTGCGTGCTGTTTGGTGCCGGCCAGGGCGGCCACCAGCACGTCGTTGTCATGGGCGCGACCGACCAGATCCGGTGGCGGCGGGCCCAGCGCGCTGGCGATCAGCCGGATGTCGTGGTCGAAGGCGACGTCGAGCAGCGGTTCATAGCCCTTGGGCGAGATGTTGAGCTGGGCGCCCAACGAGACGGGCTCTGACCCGCGCTGGATTTCGTAGCGGTCGAGAAGGTCGTCGAGGAATGCGCGATGCTCCTGCGGCACCAGCTCCCAAACCTGCTGCGGGTCGATCCCGCCGGCGTCCGCACCGACATATTTGGGCGGCAGCAGCAGGTCGACACCGTAAGGCTTGCCGCCGGTCTGCTGCTCGATCCAGCTCAGCTCGGTCTCCAGCCGCTGCGGGCTGTGCGCTACCGCCCCGAGGATGCCGAAGCCGCCCGCGTTGGACACCGCGGCCACCACGTCACGGCAGTGGCTGAACGCGCAGATAGGGAACTCCACGCCGAGCAGCTCGGCGACCCTGGTTCGCACGAACCACGACGCTACGAGTTATTGATTGATGTGTCAATCGCGTGCGGTACAGTGCGGCCATGGCTTTGACCGAGGACCAGCAGCACAAGCGCCGCCAGGCGGTGCGCGACCTCATGCCGACGACGCCGTTCCTGGCCGGCCTGGGCATCGTGTTCGAACGCTACGAGCCGGACGACGTCATCATCCGATTGCCGTTTCGAGAGGATCTGACCAACGACGGCACCTACTTTCACGGCGGGGTGATCGCGTCGGTGATGGACACCGCCGGCGCCGCGGCGGCCTGGTCTAATCACGACTTCGACAAGGGGATGCGTGCCTCCACCGTCGCGATGAGCATCCAGTACACCGGCGCCGCCAAGCGCTGCGACCTGCTGTGTCATGCACGCACCGCGCGGCGGCGAAAGGAGCTGACCTTCACCGAGATCACCGCTACCGACACCGCGGGCAACATCGTCGCCCACGCGGTGCAGACCTACCGGATCGTCTGAGGTCTCGCCGCTACGGGGCCTGGCCGTCCGGTGGCCAGCTGGCGACGCCGTCTTCCAACGGAACGTCGAGGCTCTGGACGATCGTGGCGATCATCCGCCAGGCCGCGATCGCGGTGACGAGCTCGATCAGCACGGCGGGGTCGCCCGCGAGTTCGCGTTGGCACGCAGCCCAATTCTCCGCGCTTACCGCCCCGTCGCGCACGACGTCGTCGGTGGCCGCGAGCACCGCGCGCTCGGCGGGCCCGAACCCCTCGTGGGCGCGCCAGTCGCGCACGCCGAGCAAATCGTCGGCCGAGACACCCAGGCCCTGCGCGACCCGCCAATGCTGGGTCCACTCGTAGTCCGCCGCGGTGAGCCAGCCGATGCGCATGATCACCAATTCGCGCAGCCGCGGATCAAGCGAGCCGTGCCACAGCATGCTTGCCAGCAAGTCGTTGATGGAGCGGGCCAGCAGCGGGTGGTTCAACAACACCTGGAAGATCGCCAACTCGGCCATGTAGTTGGGCACGCCTGCTTCGTCGGCTGCGGCCTTGGCCTCGTCGACCGGCAGCCGCGGCACACGCGGCCCGGTCATGGCGTGATCACCCCGTGGACGGGTGGGACGCCGGCACGTTCGCCGGCCATCGTTGCGATCAGCTCCTCGGCATCGTCGAGACCGACACAGCGACGAGGCAGGCTCTCGAACGGGTAGCGGCCCGACGCGAGCAGCTCAAGCGCCGCCCGGTATGCGGCGACATCGACCCCGAGCGCGCCGAGGACACGTAATTCCTTGAGCACCAAGATGTCTGGCGAGAAACCCGGGGCGCCGCTGTCAAAGCCTCTGGTGCCGGCGATCACGACGGTGCCGGCCGGACGGGCGAGCGCGATCGCTTGCGCGAAGGCCGCCGGCGCTCTGGCGGTGACGTCGACGACGACGTCGGCCAGCCGGCCGGCCGCTTTCGTCAAGGCGGCGGTTGGATCATCGACGGCCACGTCGACCGCCAGGTCGGCGCCGAACTTCGCCGCCAGCGCCAGCCGTTCGGAGTCGCGTGGGCCCAGTCCCGTCACCATGACGAATCCGGCGCCGGCCTGTTTAGCCGCGGCCGCGGCGCACAACCCGCGAATCCCGGGACCGAGCACCGCGACGACGTCACCCGGCTTGGTTCCGGGGAGCGTTGCGCCCCAGCGTATTCCAGCCCCCAACGGATTGAACAAGGTGGCGACGACCGGATCGAGGTCGGGCGGTATCGGCAACACCATCGAATCCGGCGACAGGTACTGGTAGTCGGCGTAGCCGCCCCACAAACCGGGTGGACGATCGACGGAAATGAACCCATACATGTCGGCAACCCCGTGGCGCTCACAACGCCGGTATTGTCCGGCAAGGCAATTCGCGCATTCTCGGCACGACTGGAAGACTTCGACGGCGACCCGATCGCCGACGGCGACGCCCCAGCGCTGCGCTGCCCGCGGGCCGATCGCTTCGATAGTTCCTACCGTCTCGTGACCCGGGATGAATGCGAAACCGCCCGACAACTCGCCGGTGTACTCCTCGTGGTCGGTGCCACAGAGCCCGCAGGCCACCACCCGGACCACCGCGTCATCGGCGCCCACCGCGGGCAACGGGAGATGGCGACTCACCAGGCGCCGGGGTGCCTCCAGCACCAGGGCCCGCGCCATCGCGTCGCGCGACATACGCGCACCTTACGGACTTGTTGATTGATGAGTCAATCGCGACGTTGGCGGCGCTATGTCCGGGGCCGCTGCCGAAATGCCGCCGCTTAGGACGGCCATTCGGCCTTTACGCGTGTCGAGGAACTTAGAACCCGGCACAAAATGACCGCGCCAATGCGCAGCCGATGGACTCCGGAATTAACAGCCTAAAAAGCCGGCGCGCATTAGTGTACCGGATAAGCCAAAAAATTGGCTGGCTTTTTGTGAAGAAATGTTCTTAGGCAGTGCACAGCTAGTTGAGTCGTGCGCCAAGGATGCAGCCGCTAGGCTGATAACATCGCCGTCGAATACCCGGCGATGAATTCGTGAAAGGTGTTTCATAAATGGTCACATTGTCGTCGCCCAGACTGGCGACCGCGGTCGGTGCCGTGGCATTGTCACTGACCGCCGGCGCCGGCTTGGCTTCCGCGCAGCCAGATGATCCGGTCGTTAACACCACTTGCACCTATCCTCAGGTGGTTTCGGCGCTCAACGCCCAGGATCCGGCCGCTGCTGCGCAGTTCAACGCGTCGCCGGTGGCGCAGTCGGCGCTGCGCAGATTCCTCGCTTCGCCGCCCGCTCAGCGCCAGCAGATGATCCAGCAGCTGCAGGCCAGCCCCGGGGGCCAGCAGTACCTCGGAACGATCGAACAGATCGCCCAGATCTGCAATAACTACTGAGCCGCACCGCGCACACTTGCGCGGGCTCCGATGACGCTGCCTGAAGCGCCTCAGCCGGCGGCGGCTCCCGGCCGGGGGAACGGGGCCCCGAAATCAGGCACCGGCTGAAGCCCCCGTCGCCGAGCCAGTGACGCGCCCCGGCGCAGCATGGCGCCCATTGCGACAAACCCGGCATGGTCGACAACCACGAACGGCGACAACAGCCTGTTATGCACGAAAGCGAAGGCCACACCGCTCGCCGGATCGGCCCAGCCCAGTGAGCCACCCAGCCCTGCATGACCGAAGCCCGGCATCACGTTGAACGGCACGCGATGATAACCCATGTGAAATGCCAACGGCACCAAAATGTTTCGGTCGGGCCGCAGGCTCCTCCGTCCGCTTAGAGCGGCCACCAGGTCCCGCGAAAGGAACTGGGTGCCGTCGATTCGGCCGCCGTTGGCGATGGCGCCGTACATCCGCGCCAAGCTTCGCGCCGTGGCCACCCCGTTCACCGACGGAATCTCCGCGTCGAGCAACGGAATGTCGCCCTGCACAACGGCTCTCATACCAGGGAAGTACATCGAGCCGAACCCGGCGGACAGCTCCAGTGCGGCGATCCGCGGAGCGATGCTGTTGAACACCGGGTTGGGGATGGTGCTTTGCGGCATGATGATTTGCGCGACCCTCGTCGGCGACTCCAGCGGCGGGCGGCCCAGGTGCAGTCCGTCGGTGTCCAGCGGCTCGGCCAGCTCCTCGCGAACCAGCTCCCGCATCCCCTTGCCGGTGACGGCCCGGGCCAGCCCCGACATCAGCCAGCCATATGTCAACGCGTGATACGCGGGTTTGCCCAGCAGGCTGCCCGGGGCGGCGGCAGCGATCCGCTGTTCCATCCGCACGTGATCGAGCAAGTCTTCCTTGGTGGCGCCCCGCAGGTGCGAGAGGCCGGCACGGTGGCGCATTACCTGGCGGACGGTGATGCCCTCTTTGCCGTTTGCCCCGAACTCGGGCCAGTACCGAGCAACGGGCGCGTCGTAGTCGATCAACCCGCGGTCGGCCAGCCGGTGGATGACAGTGGAGGCCATACCCTTAGTCGCCGAGAACACCATCGCGCCGGTATCCGCCGACCACGGCACCTCACCGGCCCGGTCTGCCCAGCCCGTCCACACGTCGACGACGGGCTCGCCGTCGACGTATACCGCCAGCGCGCCGCCGCCGAATCGACGTGACGGAAAAATGCCGGCGAAGCTGCGTACCACGCAGGCAAAGTGCGGATCCGCTGCGCCGTGAACGCCACGGGGCAGCACGGCACCGCGATAGCCACGGGTTTCTTGTCCCATATTGGTGAATTTACCCACCCGCTTGGCAAACAATCCTTAAGTTACCTTTCCGTTAGGCTGATGCAACCTTTAGTATTTGCTGAGCCGCCATAGCCGGGGTCAATTCGCCAGTTAACACCCGCCGCTCGAGGTCCGCGCGGATCTTGCGAACCTCGGGATTGGACAGCACCCGTTCCAGCACCGTGTCGCGAACCATCTGCCAGGTCCAGTCGACCTGCTGCGCGCGGCGGCGCGCCTCGAACTCACCGGCCTCCGTCAGCACCCGGCGGTGACGCTCGACGGTGTCCCACAGCTCCTCCAGGCCCGTTCCCTCGAGGGCACTCATGGTCAAAACCGGTGGGCGCCAAAGGGTATCGCGTGGATAGATCAACCGGATCACCGACGACAGCTCGCGGGCGGCGACCCGCGCCTCGGCCACATGTTCGCCGTCGGCCTTGTTGACCACCACGATGTCGGCCAACTCCAGCACGCCCTTCTTGATGCCTTGCAGCTGATCACCGGTGCGGGCCAGCGTCAGGAAGATAAAGGTGTCGACCATGTTGGCCACCGCCACCTCGGATTGGCCGACGCCGACGGTCTCGACCAAGATCACGTCGAAGCCCGCGGCCTCGAGCAGCACGATGGTTTCCCGGGTGGCTTTGGCCACCCCGCCCAGCGTGCCCGAGGTCGGGGACGGGCGGATATAGGCGTCGGGATGCGTTGCCAGCCGGGGCATCCGGGTCTTGTCGCCCAGGATCGACCCCCCGGTGCGGGTCGACGAGGGATCGACAGCCAGCACCGCCACCCGATGGCCTTGCTCGATCAGCTTCATGCCGAGCGCTTCGATCGCCGTCGACTTGCCTACCCCGGGTACTCCGGTGATGCCGACATGGTGAGCGCTTCCCGCCGCGGGCATCAGCGCCAGCAACAGCTGTTGAGCCTGCTCGCGGTGATCGACGCGGGTGGATTCCACCAACGTGATCGCGCGCGGCAGTGCGGCGCGGTCGCCGCTGCTCACAGCGGCCGCCAGCTCGTCGACGGTGTCGGTGTCCTGGGCAGCCATCTAGGTAAGCGGGTAACCCAGCCGCTCGGCGAGCTTGTGCAGCAAGTCGATCGCGGCGTCGGCGATCACCGTGCCGGGCGGGAAGATCGCGGCGGC
>Ga0070737_10001759_pt1 | contig 29203 bp, 26 predicted proteins | sample Coa_R1_10_FD_66438 | JGI IMG/M metagenome (GOLD analysis project Ga0070737, IMG submission 66438) | Surface soil microbial communities from Centralia Pennsylvania, which are recovering from an underground coalmine fire - Coalmine... | ecosystem: Environmental > Terrestrial > Soil > Unclassified... | reverse complement strand
CTGTTGTGAATGAGCAGGAGGTCATCCAAGGGACAAAATCACTTATTCGCGCCGCCTTGCCGGATGCCAAGATATTTGCATTTTCTTCTCGATATGATCGAAACCAGCAATTAAGCGGATTAAAGGCATTTATCGATTCGATTAAAAATACGAGAAACATCGCCGATCAAAGGCTGGCAAAACTTTTGTATTTTATCCGGATTACAATTGCCGGCATGCTGCAAAAACGGATCGATTTAGAAAATCAGCTAGCCGAGACCGTCCGCTGGAACGAAGAAATGCTTGCGAAGTTAACGGGTGCTATTCATCAATTACGAGATACTGTTTCACAAAAAACAGAAGTCGTGGCTAATTCTTACCGCTCTATTAAAGAAACGATTGAAAAGGAAATTGCTACACAAGTTCCAAAGATTTTAAAAGAATGTTCCGCTTTAGTAAAAGAGGATAGTAATTTCAGTAAAATTCATATCGAGCTTAATGAGGAAATGAATAAGCGGCTTCAGGATTACTTAGAGTATCAAGTCATGCCGGTATACTGCCGCTCCTTAGGGGAATGGATAGATAGCTGTAAAGAGGAATTTGTGGAAGCTCAAGAATATTTGAATGAGCGGGCTGAAGGTTTTAACAGTTTATACGGGGAAGAACGGCTTGTGCTAGAGTGTGATTTTAGGGTACTGGATGATTGGCGCCGGGATACTGACCGATTGACTAGCCGTTTCCATTTGGACTTTGTTAATATTATGCTGCGCCGGACACCATCGCAATTTTTATTAAAAAGTGCCGGTAAGCTATTTGGAGCTTTATCACAAAACAAAGCGATGCTTTATAACAAATATAAGGCCTTTGTAGAAAACGAAGATTATGCTGAGATCGCCAAGGAAGTCAGCCGCCAGTTTTTCAGGCCATTTGCATTGCTGGAAGATTCTTTGGAACGGGACGTATCAATGTTTTTCAAACAGCCGATGAATATTTTAAATAATGCTGCAGAAGAAGCGCAGAAGGAAATATCGGCGAATCAGGAGATGCTAACGAAACTAAACACCAATCCGGAAATATTCCGTGATCCATTAACACTGTTTAATGTCCGCCTGCGCCAATTCGAATGGATGACCGTGGCGGGAAAAGGGATGCAGCCGGTATATTAATTTCGAGGAAGATGTCTTTAACAGGCATCTTTCTTTTTTTTGTTATATTGAAACAACATATTGATTTTTCTAAAAATTTATTCTAATATAAAAAATATTTAGAAAACCGAAAATTTAGTTTTACTAGGGGGTTTTTGGATGAAATTCATCGAGAGAATCAGCGGCTTTGCCGGAAAAACATTTACACTATGGGTGCTGCTCTTTGCAGTTATTGCTTACCTTAGCCCCGAGCATTTTAAATGGCTTGGAGGTTATATTGTTCCATTATTGGGGATTGTTATGTTTGGCATGGGCCTGACACTTGAGTTATCGGATTTTCAGGAGGTATTCAGAAGGCCAAAAGAAGTATCACTAGGGGTGATTGGCCATTTTATCATTATGCCTTTGATCGCTTTCTTATTGGCTGTCGGATTGCATTTGCCGAAAGATGTGGCAGTAGGGGTTATTTTAGTAGGATGTTGTCCGAGCGGAACAGCCTCGAACGTCATGGTGTTTTTGGCGAGAGGGAATGTGGCTTTGGCAGTTGCGATTGCATCTGTTTCCACTATTCTTGCACCGATTGTTACCCCGCTCTTGATCCTGCTGTTTGCAAGCAAGTGGGTGAATGTTAGTGTTTGGTCCTTATTCCTTTCGATCGTACAAGTGATCATTATTCCATTAGCGGTCGGCTTTATTATTAAAAAGTTTTTTGGTAAGCAGGCAAGGGCAAGTGCCAAAGCTTTACCTCTCGTTTCCGTTATAGCCATTGTGCTGATTGTAGCCGGTGTTGTTGCGGGGAGTGCTGAAAAAATTGCGCAAACAGGTTTGTTAATTTTTGGCGTTGTTATTTTGCATAATCTGCTGGGCTTTTTCATCGGCTTTTTCTTTGCCCGTTTATGTGGCATGGACCTCGCGAAACAGAAGGCTGTATCAATGGAAGTCGGCATGCAGAATTCCGGTTTAGGAGTAGCGATCGCCACCGCTCATTTCTCCCCGCTAGCAGCTGTGCCAAGTGCGATTTTCAGTGTATGGCATAATTTATCAGGCTCTGTTCTCGCCAATATTTACAGCCGCATGAAAGACAAAAACGAAAAGAATGAAGGTATTCATACAGCTATGTAATTCAAACTGAAAACTGCCATTTTAGTGGCTCTTTTTTCCTTATTAAATTGTACAATGAGTTTTCAGTTTGATAAACTGACACTGAATAACAAAATAGCTGAAAGGAGATTAACGATGATTATTAATAAAATTGGAAAAGTTACAGTCTATGTAAAAGACCAAGAGGAAGCGAAAGACTTTTGGCTGAATAAAGTCGGCTTTGTCCTTAAAATGGAGCAACCGATGGGGCCGAATTTCTCTTGGATTGAAGTGGGACCAAGCGAAGACGAATTTACAACATTAGTTCTTTATGCGAAGGAAGCAATGGAGAAGCAAAAACCGGAGAAAGTTGCTCATCCTACCATCCTTTTCAGCACAACTGATGTCGAATCAGCCTATGAAAAATTAAAACAAAATGGCGTAGAAGTAGGAGAAATGCTAAGAATGCCGTTTGGCACCATGTTTTCATTTAAAGATCAGGATGGGAATGAATATGTATTAAGAGAGGATAAATAACGTCTTACATAGTAGGGAGATTTATTCTGCTCAAAGAGCTGGCCGGCAGCCTTTTGTTATTGATCTAAATAATCCAAAAACCGGAATGAATTTGGAAAAAATGCACATTCTAAGAGGGATCATCCTATCTAAAGGTGGAGGTCCCCTTGAAAAAGTTGCAGCAATCCATCTCATTTGGACTCCTGGCTCTTCTTTTTGCAGCTGCCTGTTATGGGCTTGGATTTGGCTTAAAGGAAGAGAATACTAAAGAGGTTCGCGGTGTGGTTGCGGATAAATATCAGAAAAAAGTGGTTATGAACATATGGAGTCATCATGAGATAGAGAAGCAATATTGGGTAAAATTGAAAAATGGACGAAAGGTGCAGATTCCTGCCTATCTGTACCGGACCGTAGATAAGGGAGAAAAAGTTACCCTTACAAAAATTAAAGGCAGAAATCTTTATATCTCTGATCAAAATAATATAGAAGGCACAGGGCAGAGCTAGCCATTGTGTCTTTTGGTCTTGGTGGCACATACCTTTAGTTGTTAACAAGGACGTTTGGCGCTCGAAGAACCAGGAACAAATCGAAACTCGGTAGCCAATAAAGGTGATTGGCTACCGAAGAATTGACAAAAGGCAAGATTCGGCAGCCAATATGTTAGGTGACCGAATAGAAAAAGATTAAAAAAATCCGGCTGCTAATACAATATTTTAGTAACCTTTTGCGTAATCTACAAGATTAATGGAAGGAGTCAGCCCGTTCAGATAATTTTTCAGATTCGGAATCAGGATGTTTTCAACCACGCGCCTGTCATAATGTTCTGTAGATCCTGAGGTGTGCGGAGTAATGATAACGTTGTCCATTTCCCATAAAGGGCTTTCCTTTGGCAGGGGCTCTGTTTCAAATACATCCAGACCTGCTCCGGCAATCGTTCCATCTTGTAATGCTTGAATCAACTCATCTTCGACGACAATTTCCCCGCGGCCGATATTAATAAAAAAAGCAGTAGGCTTCATAAGTTTAAACTGTTCGGTGCCGAATAAATGATGGGTCTCCTTTGTATGGGGCAGTGTTATGACAACAAAATCACACTGCGGCAGAAGGGCAGGTAATTGTTGAGTTGTGTACATTTCATCCACAAAATCCGTTGGCTTTCCAGAGTGCCTGACACCAAGCACTTTCATACCAAAAGCTTTGGCAATTTTTGCCGTTTCTTTTCCGATTTCTCCGACGCCAATGATTCCGATCGTTTTCTCGTGGATTTCAAGTTTCATGTTGGCGTGGTGCCATGTTTTTGCTTGTTGATTTTTTACATATGTATGGATTTTTCTCGTCAGAGCAAGCATTAGGGCAAAAATGGTTTCGGAAATAGGATAGGCATGAACACCATTGGCGCTTGTTAACATAATATTTCTTGTCTGTAATTTCTCGAGCGGCAGCGAATCGACGCCAGCACTCCAAGTTTGTACCCATTTAAGTTTTGAATCGGGAACCAGACAGAATTCTTCAAGTCCTCTTTTCCATCCGGCAATAACCTCGGCATCATGAATGTGCGACTGCCAAACATTCTTGTCTTTCCCAACAACCAGCTCCCAATCAGGAATAATCTGACTAATCTTTTCATGTAAATCTGTCGGAAGATTATGAGTGATGACAAATTTTCTTTTCTTCATAGACGATCCCTCCTTCGGTATAATTAAATGATAAGAGTAAAAAATCCAGTCAGCAAGTTTTAAAAATTATGAAAAATTTCAGATGAATTTTCAATTTGTTATATAATAAATACCAAATGATGAGGGGGCGACAAGGAGAATGGGTATTGCCGACAAGAATTCAAAAGATATGACTTACAAGGAATATGCTAATTGGAAGGAAGATGAACGGTGCGAAGTGCTAGATGGCAGAATAATTAGTATGGCTCCTTCCTCATTGCCAGAGCATCAAGAAATTTCTATGCAATTATCAATTGAATTCGGCACTTATTTAAGAGGGAAAACTTGCAGGGTATATGCAGCTCCCATTGATGTCTATTTATTTGAAAATGCTCAAAAGAAATGGATTGATGAGAATGTTCGAAATTGGGTTATTCCAGATTTAGTTGTAATCTGCGACCCAAATAAGATTAAACGAAGCAAAATTTTAGGAGCTCCAGATTTAGTAGTAGAGATTATTTCATCTTCATCCGCAAAGATTGACAGAATGGATAAACGACTAGCTTATCAACGTGCAGGTGTTAAAGAATATTGGATCATTGATCCCGCCAATCAGGTTGTTGAAGTTTACCTTTTAAAAAATCACACTCTGGAACTACATGATGTATATAACCGCGAGAATTCTATTCCAGTTCATATTTTTAATGACTTTTTGATTGATTTGACTGTTATTTTTCCAAGACGCGAAGAGTAGTAAAGATAGGGTGAGACAATGTTTGTACATAAAATTAATGAAGACCTGTCATTAAAATTAATAGAGTTAAAAGATGCGGATAGGCTATTTGAACTAACCGATCAATCGAGAAACTATTTACGAGAGTGGCTGCCATGGCTGGATAATACGACTAAGCTGGAAGATACAAAAGAGTTTATTAAAATGTGTTTAAAAGGTTTTGCTGAAAATAAAAGCTTAACCACCGTTATTTTATTTAAAGGCATTATGGTAGGTGTGGCAGGTTTTAATCAAATCAATTGGTCAAATAAAACAGCCCATATTGGTTATTGGCTGGGTGAACAATACCAAGGAAAGGGGATTATGACGCAAGTAGCGAGGGCCTTGACTGATTATGCATTTAAGGAATTAGGTCTGCATAAAGTAGAAATCAGGGCTGCTGCAGGAAATAAAAAAAGCCGCAGCATTCCAGAAAGATTAGGATTTGTTAACGAAGGATGTATCAGACAGGCTGAATGGTTGTATGACCATTATGTTGACCATGTCGTTTATGGGATGTTGGTCGAGGAATGGATATGAAGTTTAAGATTAGAGGAATCTAAATGAGTGGAACAGTCAAAACTCTCAAACCGCCGTATTATGCGGTCATTTTTACTTCCCAGCGGACTGATGGGGATAATGGCTATGGGAATATGGCGAAAAAAATGGTAGATCTAGCTTCGAAGCAGAGTGGCTTTTTAGGAATGGAAAGTGCTCGTGATGATCAATTAGGAATAACTGTTTCTTATTGGGAATCACTGGAGGCAATTAAAAGTTGGAAAGAGAATTTGGCTCATAAAGTTGTCCAGGAAAAAGGTAAATCAGAATGGTATAAGAACTACTCTGTGAGGATATGCAGAGTAGAAAGGGATTATTCTTTTGAAGGATAATCTTTTATCAAGGAATCAATTTTCCAGCATTCGTACCGGATCGAATTCGAAATATTTGGAGTTATAGAAAAATAGAGTGATAGAATATATGCCAATAGCCTTAATCGGCGTTTTAGAACTTTGTTTTAAATCGTCCGGTATCTAATCACTTCAATTGGAACCAGCATTCTTTAATTTTTCCCCGGTTCGTGTTCCAATAACCCCGATTGGCACCGGAATTTCCCGCTTTTTCCTAGCTTCGGGTGCCAATCCCTTAACGTTACCGGTCTAAACCCTTTCCCCGTCACTGGCCCAGAGAGAGCACTTCCATCTTTTTTGAAAAAATTGTATCCTACCTCAAAATCTGATATGATCCAATCAGTTAAAAAAGAAAGAGGGTCAATTTGTTGAAAAAGTGGATCATACTAATAGGTTCGCTAATGATCATTTTAAACGCCTGTTCACAGCAGCAGTCTCCTAAAAATCAGCCGCCCCAAAAACCGGTAATGACCAAAGTATCCCTCCCAAAAATTGATCATATTGTGATTGTGATTGAGGAAAACCATGCAAGTCAGCAGATCATCGGCAATCAATCAGCTCCTTACATGAATTCGTTGGCTTCTCAAGGCGCAAACTTTACCAATTATCATGCAATAGAGCATCCAAGCCAGCCCAATTATTTGGATATTTTCTCCGGATCAAATCAAGGGGTTACAAATGATCGAATGCCAAAAACGAAATTCACAGCAGACAATTTGGCCAGTGAGTTGATCGAGAAAAATTACACCTTTGCAGGGTTTTCGGAAGATCTGCCATCGGTAGGTTTTAATGGGGAAAAACATAACCATTATGCCCGGAAGCATAACCCGTGGGTAAATTTTACGAATGTGCCGAAATCGGCTAATCAGCCATTGGAAAACTTCCCGACAGATTTTCATAAGTTGCCGACTGTTTCCTTTGTGATTCCTAATCTCCAGCACGATATGCATGATGGGACGATTAAGGAAGCTGATCAATGGTTAAAAGAACATTTGGATGCTTATGTAAAATGGGCAAAAACAAATAATAGCCTACTCATCGTGACATGGGATGAGGATGACAATTCTCATGAGAATACAATTCCTACTTTTTTCGTCGGCCCAATGGTAAAACAAGGTGAATACCATCAAAAGGTAAACCACTTTAATCTATTGAGAACTATTGAAGACATTTATGGCTTGCCGCATGCGGGGGAAAGTAATTATGTCTCGCCGATTGCTGATATATGGAAATAAAAGGGGGCATAATCGGCCCCGTTTTATTCCTTAATACCAATGACCCGGATTCGTTTGTAATCAGCAATCCAGCATCCATCGTGAAATAGAATTTCTTTTAAATTATGCTCTGTTTTTAAAATGATTTGTTCTTTTGTTTCTGCTGAAACGTTCTCGAACATACTATCGGCAAACATTTCAATCCAATGTCTTAAGCCGTTCTCACCTTCTAAAGGTGTAGGCCTGTCAAAGTGCTGAGCAAATGTCACCCTAAAGCCAACGTCTTCCATCAAGGTTGTATACTCACCAATGCTTGGATAATACCATGGAAATTTCACGGTTTGATTTTCCACTTGCAGCTGCCGGATGATTTCACTAGTTAGGTGTTGAACGTTTCCTTTGCCGCCAAACTCAGCAATAAATCTTCCTCCTGGTTTTAAACTCATGTAAATGGAGTTCAAAGCCTGCTTTGGTGGTTTAACCCAATGAAGGACGGCATTAGAAAAAACCGCATCAAATTCATTTTCATAGTCAAGGGCTGTTGCATTCGCCACCAGAAACTTTAAGTGCGGGTACTTATTTTTTGCCTGCTGAATCATATTTTCTGAATGATCAATTCCCATCACATCTACGCCGAATTCTGATATTTTCTTGGTCAAATCACCAGTGCCGCAGCCAAGATCAAGAATTTTCTCTCCTTTTTTTGGAGATAATAAATCGACTAAATCATTTCCAAGTCTTGAAACAAAAGAATGTTTCCTGTCATACAAAGCTGCATCCCATTCCATTATTCATCGCTCCCTAATTTGTGTTAATTGAATTATAGTAGATCTATTCAAAAAATAAACAAAAAAGCTTAGAGAAAATCCTCTAAGCTCCTAATAATTTGCTCTTTCATCTCTAGATGTATTTTTCGGCACGAGTGGAATTCGGTTGTAAATCCCAACAATAAGACGTGGAATTGGCTGTAATAATCCTCTTAACTGATATACAACGATACTTACTACTAAGCTGACAATTATACCACCAACAACATCCATTGGATAATGGTTTCCAACATAAACACGGGAAAAACCGACTAAAACTGCAAGCAGAGTCATAAATAATCCTGTTTTTAGATGTTTCCGCAGTAATACGGCAAAAGCAATTGAAAAAGTGCCGGTTGCATGGTCACTCGGGAAAGAAGCATCTTTTGCATGCTGTAATAATAAATGGACTTTATGAGTGACAAATGGACGTGGTTCATCGTAAATGTGGCCGATGACCATGTTAATCACTAAACCGAGCACTGCTGTAATCGCAGCATAAACCACTGTGTATTTTGTACGTTGCTTTCCAGCAAACCACATAATCAGTAAAATGAGTGCAAAAATAATGAAAGCTTCTTTAGACATAAAAACCATTAATTTATCCCAAAAAGGATGATGACCGGCAAGGTTATTAATCGATTGAAATAAGCTATAATTCATCCAAAAACCTCATTTCTTTAGAATAGTAGATGTATAGTTATTGAAGCAATGCTTTAGATTTCAGCCCAACAACTATTATCCATTACTATGCAGATTTAGTAAAGGTGAAAAATATTAAAAGTATCTTAAATCCATAAACCGAAATCATTGGTTATAATATTTACTAGATTTTTTCCCTGAAAGGAGAAGCAAAATTGTTCGAACAAGCCCTTCCTCTGCTGGAATCTTACTTTGGTTACTACTCTTTCCGCAATGGCCAGGAGCAGGCGATTCGCTCCGTCTTAGCCGGAAAAAATACAATTTGTGTCATGCCGACGGGCGGCGGGAAGTCGATTTGCTATCAAATTCCGGCTCTGATTCTGCCAGGTACCACGATCGTTATTTCCCCTTTGATTTCCCTTATGAAAGACCAGGTGGATGCCCTTTTGCAAATCGGGATCTCCGCCACTTTTATTAATAGTTCCTTAAGCTTTAATGAGGCAAATGAACGGATGTACGAAGCAAAAAATGGAACATATAAATTGCTTTACATAGCGCCGGAACGCTTAGAGTCACCGGATTTTATTAAAGACCTTAAAAGCATGAACATCCCTTTGGTGGCGGTTGATGAAGCCCATTGTATTTCCCAGTGGGGACATGATTTCCGCCCAAGCTACCGGCATATTCAACAAATGATCGATCAAATGCCACAAAGGCCGAAAGTGCTGGCATTAACAGCAACAGCCACACCGCTTGTACGGGAAGATATTTGTCGTCAACTGGATATTGATGAAAGAAATACCGTCATTACCGGATTTGAGAGGGAAAATCTGTCTTTTTCAGTGATTAAAGGCCAAGACCGGCTAAAATTTTTATTCGAGTATCTTAAAAAGAATGAAAACGAAGCAGGCATTATTTATGCCGCAACCCGAAAGAATGTAGATCTGCTCTATGAACGGCTAAGGAAAGAGCAGATTAATGCTGCCAAGTACCATGCTGGTATGGGTGATGCGGACCGTGCCCGTGAACAGGAGCGCTTTTTGGAAGACAAGGCATCCGTGATGGTTGCTACTTCTGCTTTTGGAATGGGGATCGATAAATCGAATATACGATACGTCATTCATTTTCAACTCCCGAAAAACATGGAAAGCTATTACCAGGAAGCCGGACGTGCGGGAAGGGATGGACTAGCCAGCGAATGTATTCTGCTTTATTCTCCCCAGGATGTGCAAATACAAAGATTTCTAATTGACCAAGCCAGTGACAGAAGCCGCAAGAGTGCAGAGTTGGAAAAGCTGCAGCAAATGGTGGATTACTGCCACACCGAAAACTGTCTGCAAGAATTTATTGTTACCTATTTTGGTGAGGCTGAAACGAAACCATGTGGCAGATGTGGCAATTGTACCGACAACCGCGAGAAAATAGAAGTAACACGCGAAGCGCAAATGGTTTTATCCTGTGTGGTTCGTATGGGTCAACGATTTGGTAAAAATATCACAGCTCAAGTATTAACCGGGTCGAAAAATAAAAAAGTAACGGAAATGGGCTTTCATAAGCTTCCGACCTATGGAATTATGCAGAACAAGGGGGCAAAAGAAGTCGGTGACTTTATTGAGTTTCTCATTGCCCAAGAGATAATTGGAATTGAACATGGACAGTTTCCGACCCTATTTGTAACACCGAAAGGAAAGGATGTCCTACTGGGAAAAGAGCAGGTGTTCCGGAGGGAAACGGTACAAGTAAAACAAGTTTCCAAGAACGATCCATTATTTGAGACATTAAGAGAAGTGCGAAAGCGGATTGCTGATCGGGAGAATGTACCGCCATTTGTCATTTTCTCTGATGCTGCGTTAAAGGACATGTGTGCAAAAATACCGAAAACAAGTGAAGAGTTTTTACAAGTCAGTGGTGTCGGGGAGCATAAACTGCAAAAATACGGTCAGGAATTTATTCAAGCCATCTATGCTTTTTGTGAGGAGCATCCCGATTATAAGAGTGAACTGGAGACAGATTCAGAACCGCTGAAAAGGCCGGCTAAAAAGACAGTGGGTGAATCTCATTTGGAGACATTGAAACTGTACCAAAGCGGATTATCAATAGCCGAAATTGCGAAAGAACGGGGGCTTGCCATCAGTACGGTGGAAACCCATTTGCTCCAATGTGCCCAGCAGAGTCTTGAGGCAGACTTCACCAGACTTATCCCTGACGAGTACATCCCGCTATTGGAAAACGCGGTTGCAGAAGCCGGGAGAGAGCGGCTTAAACCGATTAAAGAACTTTTACCAGAAGAAGTCAGTTATTTTATGATTAAGTTATATGTTTATCATCTAAGTAAAACAGCCCGGTGAGGCTGTTTTTTTTACGGTGATTTGCGATTTTTTCTCAAGGATCATGACGAATTTTGTTGTCTTCATAGTGGCTTTTTATAAAATTTATTTGAAAATTATGGAGTGATTTGAAATTTGTGTTAATATGAAACTATCAAAAAACGAGAGAAGGTGCCGGCCATGGAACAGGATGTTATTCTTTGTTTGAAAGATTTAACAAAAAGCTAGGGGGAAAAAGAGGTATTAAAAGGAATTGAATCTATTTTTACAATATTATTACATTTAAACAAAAAGAAGGAACTTTTTATCTTGATGTTTAATATCTATAATATTCAAAAAAAGGGGTGGTAGAAAATGGTTAAAGGGAAAAGAAAGTTTATCGTTACATTTATGACAAGTTTATGTATTACGGGAGCACTTGCAATACCAGCTTCAGCTGACTCCACAAAATATAACTGTTCATGGGCAGATGTTCAATGTAGGGGAGTGAACGTTACTTACGGTACAAAAGTTTCATATTCAGATTATATATACGCAATTTATGGACAATCTCTTGCAGTGACTAATGAATCTACTGGGGCCTTTAATTTAGTAACACAATTAGTAGACTCTTATGGCAATGTGTTTACTCCAGAAATACCTTTCAATCAAACAGTTTATGTTAATGTACCACGAGCGGGTAATTATAGAGTAAAAGTGACATGCAAGGACACCTCAACTACACAATCAAGGTGTAGTGGTTTCGGACAGGTTTCAGAATAATACTTACAAAAAACGCATTCATTTTATGGATGCGTTTTTTGTAAGCTTTATACAAAATCGTCATGCAGTCAATTTTTCAACAAGGAGTACCGTCAACCAATGCAATTTATTGCTTGTCTTTTTTTAGATGGTATATTTCCTCTCTAAGTAGTTATACTAATATAAACTGAGAATCAAAATGAAAATTATTTAGCGGATAAGGATGTGGAGCGTAAATGCTAAGAAAATATTTGATATCCATTTCCAGTGTTATTATTTTTTTATTAACTAATGAAATGGTATATGCAAATCAAAAAAATACTTCTCCTACTATTGAGGAAAAGTTTACTGAAGTTGGATATACATCTGTTGAAGAAGCAATCAAGGAATTTGAAAATCACTTTAAACAAGATGTTAAATTGCCAAAAATTAAACCTTCTATTTCTTTCACTCATGAATTTGGAAGATTTTATGAGGATAAGGAATATGATATGAATAATTTCCTGTCAATTCATTATATTAATGAAAAGTCTCCAGAAAATAATTATAAAGTGGATATTCGACCTTTAAAAAATAAAGTGGATTTCAAAAATAAAGGAAATCAACAAGTATATACACTTCAAAATGGACAAAAAGCTATATATTTAAAGGAACAAAATATGAATTTTCTTGTTTTTGAAAAGGGTAATTGGCAATATATGCTTGGAATTGATAAAAAGGTATCAAATAAAGTAACCCCTGATATCTTAGTTCAGATTGCTAACTCAATTTGATGAAAATAGAGCAATCAATGTTTCATTTCCTGATTTGGCTGGGTGTTTAACATTTGGAAATGTTAGTGGATCTGTGGAAATGGCTCAGGATACTTAGTTAGTAAGGAGGAGGAAAATAAACCTGTCTGTTATTAATACAGATTCTTACAGGGAGACTGTCTAATCAGTCTCTTTTTTGTAAGATAAGAAAACATTTTGACTTCGAAAATTGTACAGCTCTAGCACAGCCCGGTGAGGCTGTTTTTTATTAAGGTAAATCAATACATTACCGGTGGATTAGCGGATTTTTCTCAAAGATCATGACGAATTTTGTTCCTCATAGTGGTTTTTTATAAAATTTATTTGAAAATTGTGGAGTGATTTGAAATTTGTGTTAATATGAAACTATCAAAAAACGAGAGAAGGTGCTGGTCATGGAACAGGATGTTATTCTTTGTTTGAAAGATTTAACAAAAAGTTATGGGGCAAAAGAGGTATTAAAAGGAATTAATCTTACGGTGACCCGTGGGCAAATTATTGGTTATATTGGGCCTAATGGCGCCGGGAAAAGTACGACGATTAAGATTTTACTTGGAATTGAAAGCGGCTATGCCGGTAAGGTGGAGATGTTTGGGAAAGAGATCACGGAAACCGATTTCACCTATAAAAGAAAAATCGGCTATGTTCCGGAAATCGCCGAGCTGTATGACAATCTCACAGCAAGTGAATATTTAACCTTTGTCGGCGAATTGTATGGAATGGATGTTAAAAAGGCTAATGAAAAAGCACAAAGCTTAATGGAGGTATTTGGGATGGAGGAGGTTTATCACTCGCGAATTGCCTCTTTTTCCAAAGGAATGCGGCAAAAAGTGCTCATTATTTCGAGTTTGTTACATAATCCTGAGCTATTATTTTTGGATGAGCCATTAAGTGGCCTTGATGCCAACAGTGTAATGGTATTGAAAGAAATTCTTTCCGTTATGGCAGCGAAAGGAAAGACGATTTTTTATTCTTCTCATATTATGGATGTCGTTGAGAAAATCAGCAATCGCATTGTTTTAATTAATGGTGGAAAAATTGTCGCCGATGGAAGCTTTACCGACTTAAAGGAACAAAACAAAGAGGGAACATTGGAACAAATTTTTAATCAGCTGACCGGTTTTAATGAACACAAGGCCATCGCCGAAGAATTTGTAGCCATCGTCCAAGAGGTGTAGATTGTGAGGGATTTCCGAACGTTAAAAATATTAGATAGTTTCAGCGGCTTATTTGAGCGCTTTGGCATTGATTATCCGGTAATGAGGAAAATATTGGCGGTTAAATTAACGATGGATGGACGCCGGACCCCGACTGTTTTTAATCAGCAGAAGAAAAAGAAAAAGCCTGAAGAGAATGGCTTTATAAAGTCATTAGGAATGTATGTTTTAATCAGTATTATGCTCATTCCAATTGTAGACTTCGGGCAAAATTATCTTTATCAAATGAGTATTTTTTTCGGGGTTGTTATGTTTCTCGTCATGACTTCGATGATTTCGGATTTTTCCAATGTTCTTCTCGATGTTAAGGATAAAAGCATTCTTTATACGAAACCAATTGAAAAAAGGACGATCAATGCTGCAAAAACGGTTCATATTTGTCTCTATTTATTTTTTCTCACCATGGCTATAGCCGGTATCCCAGTGGTAATTGGTACAGTAACCCATGGACTTATATTTTTGGTTTTCTCGATATTTGGATTAATTTTCATCAATTTGTTTATAGTAGTGTTCACTGCGCTTATTTATAATTTTATTTTACGGTTTTTTGATGGTGAAAAATTGAAGGATGTTATTAATTATGTGCAAATTGGTCTATCAATAGCTGTCATGGTCGGTTATCAGCTGTTAGGGAGAGCGTTTAGCTTTGTCGATATGAAAATCACCTTCTCCCCAAGCTGGTGGCATTTCTTTATCCCGCCCATCTGGTTTGGAGCGCCATTTGCCTTATACTTTGGGCACCAGTCTAACAAGTTTCTATGGCTTTATTTCTTGTTAGCTTTCCTGATCCCTGTTATATCGATCATAATATATATCCGGATGGTTCCATCATTTGAAAGAAATCTTCAAAAACTCTCCAATCATAGCAGGATAAGCAAACCAAGAGAACGTAGGTGGAAACATTGGCTGATGCATATCATTTGTCGAAGTAGAGAGGAGAAAGTGTTTTTCCGATTTGCCGATCACATGATGCGAAATGAACGGGAATTTCGTTTAAAAGTATACCCGTCACTCGGAATGTCACTTGTCATTCCTTTTATTTTCATCTTTAATCAAATTCACATGACTTCCTATGCCGATATGGTTTCAAGCAAATGGTATTTGGCGATTTATTTTAGCAGTTTAATGATTCCAACCGCTGTTTCGATGATGAAATACTCGGGGAAATATAAAGGCGCTTGGATTTACAAAACAGCTCCTGTTGAAAATTATGCGCCGCTATTTAGTGCAGTCCTAAAAGTGTTTATTGTTGATCTCTATTTGCCAGTATTTTTAATTCAAAGTGTTATTTTTATCTTTATATTTGGGTTTAAAATCGTTCTCGACTTATTGGTTGTATTTGTTGCTTCCATTTTGTATATGATTATTTGCTCGAGTTTTCTGAAAGGGTCGCTTCCATTTTCCGAGTCATTTGAGAATGCCATGCAGAGTGCAGGTGTGAAATTAATTCCTGCTTTAATACTTGCCGGTGTTTTTTGGGGAATTCATTTTGCGGTTACGTTTATCCCATACGGAGTTTTTAGTTATCTTCTTCTTCTTTTGGGGATCACTATTTTTGTCTGGAAAATGGTCTATAGGTTGGTATGGGGGAATTCCTAATGGTGGTCTTTGTCGATACTGCACGACTTATCCTGTTATTTCCCGGGAATTTGTCGAGATGCTGAGGTTGTTTTGAATATCAGCACGTTGGTGTGCATAAGCTTTTTGGTAGTGATGAATTCCCTAAATCAGTTATAATAATTAAGTTTGGTTACATCTGATTTAAAGGAGATTGCCATGAAAACAATAAGAAAAATTTCCCCCTCGTATGATCCATGGGAAGCTTATCTGGATATTGAACAATATGGAACAGCACAGTTGACTAATATTGAATTTACGACAACAACTTTATGCAATATGCGCTGTGAGCACTGCGCTGTTGGGTATACACTGCAAACGAAGGACCCGGATGCATTGCCGATCGGGCTCATTTTGCAAAGACTGGATGAAATCCCGAATCTCCGAGCTTTAAGTATTACCGGCGGGGAACCAATGCTTTCATTATCATCTGTAAAAAACTATGTGGTGCCGATTTTAAAATATGCCCATGAACGAGGAGTTCGAACGCAGATTAATTCCAATTTAACTTTGGACTTATCTCGTTACGAATTAATCATTCCGTATTTAGATGTCTTACATATCTCACATAACTGGGGCACAGTGGCCGATTTTGTAGAGGGCGGCTTTGCTCGGATGGAAAAAAAGCCTGATCCTGAACAACGAGAAAAATATTTTAAAAGAATGATAGAAAATAGCCGTGAATTGGCAAAGGCAGGAGTTATCGTATCTGCTGAAACCATGTTAAATAAACGGACACTCCCCCATTTGGAAAAGATCCACCGCCAGGTTGTAGATGAAATGCTTTGCCAGCGCCATGAGATTCATCCGATGTACCCGAGCGATTTCGCCAGCAATTTAGAAACATTGTCACTGGAAGAAATAAGAGCCGCAATCCACCATTTACTGGATATCCGGGATGAAAATGTGTGGATGCTGTTTGGCACCTTGCCGTTCTATGCCTGCAGCAGCAATCAAGACGATCTGAAACTATTAGATAGGTTGTACAAGAGTAAAAATGTTACCGTTCGGAACGACCCCGATGGGCGCTCCCGTTTGAATGTTAATATTTTTACCGGTGAAATTATTGTGACCGATTTTGGAGATACCCCGCCGCTTGGGAATATTCAAACGAATACGTTGCTTGATGCCTATCAAACATGGCAGTCCTCCAGTATAGCAAGAGAATTGAGCTGTCATTGTCCGCAGGTTGCCTGCTTGGGACCTAATATATTAGTAAAGAATAGTTATTATCAAGATGAAGATTTTACGATTAAGAAGGCGAACATTTCAAAGTGATCGTAAATTGCTAAATGGCCGCGCAAATGCGCGGCCATTTGTATTACATTTTCTGAATGGCATTCGTGTTTTGTGGAAAGGTAAAGTTAGTGAGATTATATTAGTAATAAATATTTTTTAAAAATTTATATTGATAAAGGAAAATTTTTTTCTTATAATAAAACTTGTTGAAAGTGTTTTCATATTATTAAAAAGGGTGGTTGGGCGATGGATGCTTACTTATTAATCATCACACTGCTTGCGATCGTGGTTGTCATTATAGGGGTTTCCGTATTTAAATGGCATGCCTTTATTAGTTTATTAATCGCAAGTTTATTTCTAGCGATTCTATCTGGTATGAGTCTGGATAAGATTGTAGCTTCTTATGAGGCCGGTGTCGGAGGCACATTGGGACACTTAATCGGGATAATCGCGTTTGGGACCATCTTAGGCAAGATGCTGTCCGAATCAGGTGCAGGATTGCAAATTGCCAATTACTTTATCAAGATATTTGGTGAAAAGAAATTGCCGTGGGCAATGTTCTTCTCCGGATTTATCGTAGGTATTCCTGTTTTCTTTGAAGTAGGTATTTTAATATTATTACCGCTTGTTATTTCTGTTCAAAAAGCTTCGAAACAAAATATTTTATTGGTTGCACTTCCTGCAATCGCTGGATTGTCGATTGTTCACGGATTGGTGCCACCGCATCCAGGGGCCATTGCAGCAATTGGCATTTATGGAGCCAATATGGGAAAAGTTCTGCTTTATTCTTTAATTATCGCCATTATTGCCGGGATAATCGGCGGACCGCTTTATGCGAAATTTATCCACAAACGGGTAATACCTGTTGGCGAACCAAAATTGGTTCATGTAGAGGATCATTCTAATAAAAAATCTGTACCTGGTGTGGGAATTTCTTTCTTTACAATTCTTTTGCCAGTAATTTTATTGCTTTTAGGAACTGTTGCTCCATATATGCATCTATCTAAAGGTGTAGAAAAGTTTTTCGTCTTTATCGGCAGTCCGCTAGTCGCGTTGTTAATTTCCAGTTTCTTCGCTTATATCTTTCTAGGATTCCGCCATGGAATGGATCGCAACTTAATTAAGAAATTTACAGAAGAATGTATTATACCAGTTGGCTCCATTGTACTGATTATCGGTGCCGGTGGAGGTTTTAAACAAATTCTGATTGATTCTGGCGTTGCGAAAGTTATTGCTTCTGCATCCCAAGGTATGCATCTGTCACCACTTGTGCTGGCATTTATCGTAGCCGGTTTAATCCGAATTGCAACAGGTTCCGCTACTGTTGCGTTAACAACAGCAGCCGGAATCGTTGCCCCGATTGTTGCCCATATGCACGGAGTAAATCTTGAACTGCTTGTGATCGCAACTGGTGCAGGTTCATTAATGTTCTCTCATGTTAACGATGCCGGATTCTGGATGGTTAAAGAGTATTTAGGATTATCTATTAATGAAACGTTTAAAACTTGGACAATACTGGAAACCATTCTCTCATTCGTTGCTTTTATTGGAGCACTGATTATCAGTTTATTTGTATAAAAACAGCCCATTGGGTATTCCCAAACGAGTTCTCTTTCGGGGTAAAAAATGAAAAACATGGTAATTTCCAAAGGGATTCACTGAAGGATAGGTAGGAGAATCTTAAGCGGAGAAATTCCGTCTAATGTAAATTTTGAGGCTTATTACGCAGATATAAGCGGAGAAATTCCGATTAATACCTATAAATAAGGCAAAATTCAAGGATTGGGATAAATATAAGCGGAAAAACTTCCTTTAATTCTAGGGAAATATAAGCATTTCCCAATTTAAACGGAATTTTTCCGTTTATTTCAAATGTAGGGGAATCAAGTGGTAATTTACATCAATTTTAGCTATTTAATTATCGGATGGAGAATGTCTATCCGCAAAATGTTATTTACAATGTAATTTAGATTGTGATTTTATCCGCTAATAAAAAAATAGGGTGAGAAAATCAATTGAGATTTCTCACCCTATTTGCATTGTGACCTTTAAAGAGAGCCCGTTAAGATATTCCTAATGGGCTGTTTTAAAAGAAAAATTTAATTATTTACCCATTTCTGCTGAAAACTTGTAATGTATCCGTATTCTTCATTTAATACTCGGGATAACCGGATATAAATGGGAATTAAATCTTGATAAATCTCGACATGTTCCGGTATAGGCTGGTGAGCATGAGTGGTGCCGACCCATTCGGACATAATAGAGAAATCATCAATTTTTCCAAGTGCATACATGCCCAGAACAATGGCCCCAAGGCAAGAACTTTCAAAGGTTTCCGGAACAACAACTTCATGGTTAAAAATATCGGCCATCATCTGCCGCCACAATTCAGAGCGGGCAAAGCCGCCGGTTGCCTGAATTTTTTTCGGCATGCCGATCATCTCCTGCAGTGCGAGCATTACAGTATATAAATTCAAGATGACCCCTTCAAGGACTGCCCGAATCATATGCTCTTTTTTATGATGGAGGCCAAGACCGAAAAAGGACCCTCGTGCATTGGCATTCCAAAGAGGTGCTCGTTCGCCTGCCAAATAAGGGTGAAAAATTAACCCGTCCGCACCAGGTGTAACTTTTTCCGCAATTTTGGTTAAAAGATCATAGGAATCAATCCCAAGTCGCTTTGCAGTTTCTACCTCTGAACCTCCGAGCTGGTCACGGGCCCAGCGGAATGTCATGCCGCCATTATTAACCGGACCGCCGACCACCCAGTGATTCTCTGTCAGGGCATAACAAAAGATTCTTCCTTTTGGATCTGTTACCGGATGGTCTGTGACGGTTCGGATTGCACCGCTTGTACCAATCGTTACAGCAATTACACCTGGATCAATGGCATTAACACCAAGATTGGAAAGAACCCCATCACTGGCACCCACAATAAACGGTGTGTCAGCCGAAATCCCAAGCTCTGAAACATATTCTTGTTTCAAACCGGTTAAATAGAACTTCGTTGATACTGGTTCTGACAGCTGTTCACTTGTAATACCGGCTACTTGTAAAGCTTCTGTATCCCAAGTTAACTGTTCTAAGTTAAACATCCCTGTAGCTGAGGCAATCGAATAATCAACCACATATTGGCCAAAAAGTTTATAAAAGATGAACTCTTTAATTCCAATGAATTTTTTCGTTTTCTGCACGATTTCTGGATGATCGGCGTTAAGCCAGGCAATTTTGCAAAGCGGAGACATCGGGTGAATGGGTGTTCCGGTTCTACGGTAAATTGCAAGTCCATTTCGTTCATTTTTGATTTTTTCTGCCCATTTGGTAGCTCGGCTGTCTGCCCATGTAATGCAGCGGGTAATCGGTTTGTCGTTTTCACCGATCGCAATTAGGCTGTGCATCGCAGAACTGAATGAAACAAGTTCCAGATGGCCGGTATGAATGCCCCCTTTTTTTATCGCCATTTTAATGGCTTCCACGACAGCATGAAAAATTTCCTCCGGATCTTGTTCAGCAATATCCGGTGCCGGGCTGTAAAGTGGATATTCCACATGGTGCATGCTAATAACGGTTCCTTTGTCAGCGAAAAGAACGGCTTTTGTGCTTGTTGTGCCAATATCAACACCAAGATAGTATGAAGCTTTAGACATAAGTCAATCTCCTTTAAATAAGTGAATGCAAAAAAAATACTCAAAAGTGAATGTAAAAAGAAAAAATATTTCCTTAGTTATTATAGTACAAATCACAATGGCTTTAAAATTTTTTATAACTTATTTTGCCCAGTGATTTCATAATAGTTGCAGGACAATTTTTCGGGATATTTGGAACAATATTGACAAGGAGGGAGTTTAATTGGAACACTATGAAGCGTTTTTACGCAGCAAGAATTGGATCGATCATGATTTGGATTCCAGGTACATAAATGTGAATCATCCATATGCCATCATGATTTCCGGCAATGAGGGGCAGATCACGTTAAGAGGAAATACCGGCTTTGATAATGGGCAAAATGGGGAAGAAATTTTCAGCTTTACTTCATTAAAGGAGCTTCAGGAATGGTTTGAAAACAATATCGGTGAATAAAAACAGCCTGCACCAACTAAACTTGGTGCAGGCTGTTTCGACTAACAGCATCTTGAGACTTTTCCGCCTTTTGCATTATAGCGTTCTTCCTGTGCTTCACAAAAGAATTGCTTCCGTGATTTGACCGGCTCTCCGGGGTGGTGTGTCTTCATATGTTCAACATAGGTTTCATAGCTGGGAACTCCGACAAGAAGACTGAAAAATTGTTTCCGGTAAGCGTTCATTTTTCTTAAAGTGTTAAGCATAATGTTTCAAATCTCCTTCATCATGCGGTACATATGGCGACTCATGCAACGGCAATTTGTGATTAGTGATGACCTTATACCAAATGCCAAGTGCTGAGATGAATACAATAATCACAACGAGCATGAAAATACCTGTCAGAGTAGCATCGACATAGTCGTTTATCAATACTTGTTTCATTTGGGCGGCCGTTTTGGCAGGCGCAAGAATTTTTCCGCTGTCATAAGCTTGTTTGAAAATTTTCGCATGGGACAAGAAGCCAACTTTCGGATTGGCATCAAAGAGTTTTTGCCAGCCCGCAGTTAATGTTACGATTAACAGCCATGTAGTTGGCAGTAATGTAACCCAGGTATAGGTTTTCTTGCCCATTTTAAAGAGAATGGTTGATCCTAATAATAAAGCAATACCTGCCAGCATTTGGTTGGCAATGCCAAATAGCGGCCATAGGGTGTTAATTCCGCCAAGCGGATCGATGACACCCTGGTACAGGAAGTATCCCCATAATAGTACACATAACGCCGTAGCAATCATGTTCGGAAGTAAGCTTTCTGTTTTCTTAAATGGTTTATAAGCAGATCCGATCAAGTCTTGAATCATAAAACGGCCGACCCGTGTACCGGCGTCAATCGTTGTTAAAATGAACAATGCTTCGAACAGAATGGCAAAATGGTACCAAAATGCCATTAATGCTTTACCGCCGATCACTTGCGAGAATATCGTCGCCATTCCGATCGCAAGAGTCGGGGCACCGCCAGTTCTAGATAAGATTGATTGCTCGCCTACATGTTTGGCAATCGTTTTCAAATCATCCGGGGTAACTGTAAAACCCCAATTGGAAATGACGTGAGCTGCTTGAGCGGCATCAGTGCCAATGACTGCTGGAGGGCTATTAATGGCAAAATATACACCTGGATGAAGCACACATGCGGCGATCATCGCCATTACCGCAACAAATGATTCGGTCAGCATCGCGCCATAGCCGATTGGCCGGGCGTGAGATTCGATCTCGATCATTTTTGGCGTTGTTCCGGAAGAAACAAGGGCATGGAATCCGGATACAGAACCGCAGGCAATTGTGATAAACAAGAATGGGAACAGGTTGCCGGCAAATACAGGACCTGTACCATTGATAAATTTCGTTACGCCTGCCATTTGTAGATTCGGTGCCACAATAATAATGCCGAGTGCCAGCGCCAAGATGGTACCGATTTTTAAAAATGTACTTAAATAATCGCGCGGAGCCAAAAGAAGCCAGACTGGTAAAACAGAAGCAATAAAACCATAGATAATCATCATAATAGCGATGGTTTCACCTTTGAAAGTAAACATGGCAGCGAGGGACGGGTTCTCTGCGACGGTCTGTCCAAAGAAAAGAGCAAACAGCAATAATACAATGCCAATTAAGGATGCCTCGCCAACTCGTCCCGGTCGAATATACCTCATATAGATTCCCATGAAAATGGCAATTGGAATCGTTGCCGCGATGGTAAACATTCCCCATGGGCTTCCCACTAATGCCTTAACCACGACAAGTGCTAAAACGGCTAATAAAATAATCATAATACCTAAAATACCGATCATAGAAATGATGCCAGTTACTTTGCCCATTTCATCTTTAATCATTTCCCCGAGTGATTTCCCATCGCGGCGCATAGAACCAAAAAGAATAATAAAGTCCTGAACAGCACCGGCCAATACAACACCGACAACAATCCAAAGCGTCCCCGGCAGGTAGCCCATTTGGGCAGCTAAGATGGGACCGACTAATGGGCCGGCACCAGCGATTGCGGCAAAATGGTGGCCAAACAGCACCCATTTGTTCGTTGGAACATAGTCTTTCCCGTCGTTATGCAATTCGGCAGGTGTCTTCCGGTTGTCATCCAGCTGAAACACCTTATGGGCAATAAACTTGCTGTAAAAGCGGTAGGCAATGGCATACACACAGACAGCAGCCGTTAATAGCCATATCGCATTAATACTATCGCCGCGATTTAAAGCCATGACCGCAAAACCTACTGCACCTAGGGCTGTAATGATCCCCCAGATTAGAATAGATTTAAACGCTTTCATGATAATCCCCCTTTTTGTCTAGTATGGTAATATTATACTGTGTATTTTTGAAAATTTGAATAAGTCTTTCAATTTTACGTGACAATTATTTTTGCAATTCGACATAAATTAGTTAGACTCAAACCATTATTTTGATTTAAACTATAATAACGAATGAAGTAAAACGCAGGTGAAGTTATGGAAAAACAGTTGGAACAATTGAATGAAATTATGGAAGTCTGCCTGCTGGCAGGTAAGATTATTCTTCAAAGCGGGGGAGAGACCTATCGGGTGGAAGATACGATGATGCGGATCGCGACTGCCTTCGGGATGGAAAATTCACATAGTTATGTAACCCCGACTGGAATTATTTTTTCAACTGAAGGAACAGGGCCGGTCACGACAAAATTGATACGGATATCCACACGGTCCACCGACTTGAAAAAAGTCTCAATGGTTAATAGCATTTCAAGAAGAATTGCCTGTGGTGAGGTAAGTCTCCAAGAAGCTAAAAAACTTTTAAAAGAAATTGAAACAATGAACCTCACTTTTCCGTTTAAAATACAAGTAGTGGCTGCATCAGTGGCAGACGGCTGTTTTATGATTATGTTCAACGGGCATTGGATTGATTTTATCCCTACGATGATTTCCGGAGGCGCAGGGTATCTTAGCTTTGTTTATTTTCATCGCTTTATTCCGATCAAGTTCTTTTCTGAATTTCTGGCTTCGTTTATTATTGGGCTATTGTCCTTTCTTCTTGTCAAAATCGGACTGGGACATCAGTTGGATAAGATTATTATCGGATCGGTCATGTCGCTTGTTCCTGGTTTATTACTAACCAATGCGGTCAGAGATTTGATGGCTGGCCATTTGGTTTCGGGCCTGTCAAAAGGGGCAGAGGCGTTTCTTACAGCTTTTGCCATTGGGGCTGGGATTGCAGTCGTATTATCATTTTTATAAGATGGAGGCACAGGCAAAGTGGATCTATTAGCACAAATAGTGACAAGCCTAATCGGAACAAGTGCATTCGGGATCATTTTCAATGTACCGAAAGAATCATTAATAAAGTGCGGTCTGATTGGAATGGGAGGCTGGGCTGTCTATTACCTGCTTGAAGGCTACACGAAGGATGCTGTTTTAGCTACAATTACCTCCACGATTTTTATAGCTGTGCTAAGTCAGGAATTGGCCAAATTTTACAAAACACCAGTGACGATTTTTAGTGTTGCTGGGATGATCCCACTGGTTCCGGGAGGCATGGCGTATGATGCAATGCGCAATTTTGTGGAGAACGATTATAATACCGCACTGGCCATTGCAGCCAAAGTATTGATGATTGCTGGTTCTATTGCCTTTGGGCTTGTTTTTTCCGAAGTTATTAACCAGATAGTCATCAAAATGAAAAAACGTAAACAAAAGGCGTGATCTTTTTAAGCATTTATTAAGAAAATAGGTATAAAATCATTTATCATTCCACTGGTTTTTGTTAAGGTAATATTGAAAAGTTCCTAAGAATGGATTGTTCCGTTATGAAAAAATTGATCGTCGTTACCATTATCCTATTAATTTCATTAGTAGGCGCTCAGGCTATATTTGCAGATGAATTTAATCATCTGGAAGCAAAAATAAAAAAATCTGCCGCCTCATTAAAAGCGAATGTTGCAGTAAAACAGGTAAATGAGCCGGTTTTCCCGGTTAGCAAGCTGTTAGATGTCCCGTTAATCAGACAAATGGATCCGCCATTCTTGCACAATGGTTGTGAAGTAACAAGTTTGGCGATGATTCTTAATTATAGTGGAATCAAAGTAACGAAGAACGAATTGGCAAATCAGATTCAGACAGTGCCGTTCACTTACAGTAACGGACTAAAGGGCAACCCCAATGTCGGCTTTGTCGGAGATATGGCAAATGGTCCAGGGTATGCGGCATATAATGGTCCGATTTTTAAGCTTGCTGCAAAATATGCTGGGGAAAAGGCGGACAATCTTACAGGAAGTCCATTTACAGATCTATTAAAGCAAGTCGCACGGGGCAGGCCTGTGTGGATTATTACCACGGTAGAATTTGCTCCAGTTTCTGACTTCGAAACATGGGACACACCACAGGGGAAAATGCAAATCACTTATAGTGAGCATAGTGTCGTGATCACTGGTTACGATCAAGACTCCATTTATATCAATGACCCATACGGTGATAAAAATAAAAAATTGAATCGCGTTGCTTTTGAGAAAGCTTGGGAGCAAATGGGGAAACAAGCGATTGTAATTGAATAAAGAATGGCTTGGCGAATGTCTGCCAGGCCATTTTATATTTCGATGAACTAGAAAAATAAAGCACCAAAAGGTCACGCAGAAGAATCAGTGTATAATAATAACAGTTTTCGATATAGTGGAAATCTTTTGTCTGAACGGAAAAGGATTTAAATGATGGAGATATTTTACTTGGTATTAATTGATAAATAATTTTATTTTTCAAAAAATATTGCTTTTTCGACAAAAAAATTATAATATACCAATGTATAATTCTTATAGCCTATTTTTTCAGAACATTTAGACAGTCATCAAGGAGGTTTAAATATGAATTTATTTAGGAGGAAGTCCATCCAAGCTTTAATTCAAGAGGCTGGAAAGAAAGATGTCACTTTAAAGAAGGATTTAGGCGCTTTTGATTTATCTATGCTTGGGATTGGCGCGATTATTGGAACGGGGATCTTCGTGTTGACCGGGGTTGCTGCTGCTGAACATGCGGGTCCTGCATTAATTCTATCCTTTATTATATCGGGTCTGGCTTGTGTGTTTGCAGCACTTTGTTATGCAGAATTCGCTTCTACTGTTCCGGTTTCAGGAAGTGCCTATACGTACAGCTATGCAACATTTGGTGAATTGATTGCTTGGATTTTAGGCTGGGATTTAATTCTTGAATATGGATTTGCCTGTTCAGCGGTGGCCAGCGGCTGGTCAGGGTATTTCCAAGGGCTGATTGCCGGATTTGGCATTCACTTCCCTAAAATTTTGTCAAGTGCCTATGACCCGGCACATGGAACTTTTGTCGATGTTCCAGCTATTTTGATTACGTTCATCATTTCGTTCCTGCTCACGCAAGGTGTAAGAAAATCAGCTCGTTTTAATAGTATTATGGTGATTATTAAACTGGCAGTTGTTTTATTATTCATCGGTGTCGGTGTTTGGTATGTGAAGCCGCATAACTGGTCGCCTTTCATGCCATTTGGTTTTAGTGGTGTTGCGACTGGGGCTGCAACCGTTTTCTTCGCTTATATCGGGTTTGACGCTGTTTCGACAGCAGCAGAGGAAGTGAGGAATCCGCAGAGAAATATGCCGATTGGGATTATATCATCCCTTCTTATATGTACAGTTCTTTATATCGTGGTTTCAGCTATTTTAACTGGAATCGTTCCCTATCCAAAGCTTGATGTGAAAAACCCTGTTGCTTTTGCGCTTGATTACATTCATCAAGATTGGGTTGCCGGATTTATTTCACTTGGTGCCATTATCGGTATTACCACTGTATTGCTTGTCATGATTTACGGCCAGACTCGACTATTTTATGCGATTAGCCGTGACGGATTACTGCCGAAAGTATTCTCAAAGGTGGATCAAAAACACCAAACACCAAAGGTTAATACTTGGATTACTTGTTTGTTAGTATCGATTTTCTCCGGATTCATCCCATTAAGCAAGCTGGCAGATTTAACAAATATCGGAACATTATTTGCTTTCATGATGGTGGCTGTAGGAATTTTATATTTACGTAAAAATAAGCTTGCACCAACAACAGGCTTCCGTGTTCCATTTGTTCCGTATATTCCAATTCTGGCCTTCCTTTTCTGCGGCTATTTGGCACTGCAATTGCCAAGGGTAACATGGATTGCATTTGGCGTGTGGCTTGTCATTGGTTTAGTCGTTTACTTTGGATACGGGCGAAGACATTCTACATTAAATAACAAAGTTTCGGAAATTAAACAGGTAGGCTAATGCTATAGGGGTCCTAAAGGGCTCCTATTTTTTTGGTGCGAATTGTCGAAAATACTCGTTTTTTATGTCAAAATGGATCGCAAAAGATGGTAGAATAAAAGAAGGAGTTTTGTCCTATGTTTGGATGTCGCATAGTTTAAGGTGTTAAGGAGAAAAAGAAATGAAGGAAGGCAGTAATCGATTAGCGCTTGTTTTTGAAGAAAAAAAGGCCATTAAGCTATTTTTATGGTTATTCTATATTTTTTACATATCTTATGACTTGTTTTGGGGTTATCTTCTCCCTAAGTATACAAACTATGGAGACCCGCATTCTTTCACTGAAGGTTTGGGGTATTGGGTTTATGTATTCATGGCAATCCTGCTGTTGTTGTCCTCTTTTTTTATTAAAAAAGGGAATCCCTTTATTGTGAAATATTTTATTCTATTTACTTATACCATTATCGATGTCATAAATAATATTTTCATTTATTATGGCACAACGAAGGAATTTGCTTCTGGGAATCTCGTAGAGCTTTTCTTTATTGTTTTTTCGCCGATCTTTGTTAACAGGCATTATTTTTGGAGTGTGGCCTTGACGATGATCGGGAAGTATCTTTTTATAGGGGTTGTTTTACAGACTGCCATTGTGTTAAAACCAATCGTCATAGTTCTCGCTTTGTCTGCTATTGTTTATCTCTTGTTAACACGGTTTTATTCGTATATTTATTCATTAACCACTGTTTACGAGGAGCTTCGGAGAAAAGAGAAACTTGCTTTAATTGGCCAAATGGCTGTAGCTGTAGGGCATGAAATCCGCAACCCATTAGCTTCATTAAAAGGCTTTATCCAGCTGCAACATGAGAAATACCCTAATACGAATGAATATTATCCGATCATGGTAGAGGAAATAGACCGGATCGATTCTATCGTAAGTGATTTAACGTATATTGGAAAACCAAAGGAAATTCATTTTGCAAAAGCAAATATTTCCGACATTATCGCCTATACCGTATCGATTACCAATCAGCAAGCTGCTAATCATGGTGTAACGATCGAAACCATTATAGAAGAAGTGTTACCTCCGATCGATTGCGATGAAAATCGGCTGAAGCAGGTTTTTATTAACTTAATCAAAAACGCCATTGAGTCGATGCCTGATGGTGGTAAAGTAACCATCCATGCGCAGTCAATAGGCAAAAATACACTCTGTATTTTGATTGAGGATGAAGGCTGCGGCATTGCCGAAGAAAACATTCGTAATTTATGTGAACCATTTTATTCCACGAAGAAAGAAGGAACCGGCCTAGGATTAATGGTAACCAATCAAATCATCACTGACCATAATGGGATGTTAGACATTCAAAGCACTGTCGGCGAAGGAACAAAAGTATGGATGACTTTGCCAATCGTCCAGAAGAAAGAGAAGATGAATGGTGCCAAATTCGTACATAATTCTACAAATTAAAGTTTTCAAGGGTCTTTTTTATGAGATATAATATAGAAGAATCCCAAACTTAGATCGATATGAAAGGTTTGTGTGTCAATAACACGAATAGGTGATTTTCATGCTCCCTCATGAGGAACGGCGAACACTTAAATGGTTTCTTTTGTTTTTCTATTTAATTTATATACTATATGATATTTTCTATTATTACTTTTTACCCATTTATGTTACGCATCAAAAGAGTGGGTTTCCTAGTAAGTTTTGGTATATTAACTATATTGTATTAGCGATCCTGATTCCAGTCATTTTCTATTTAAATAGGACAGGCAAACTATTTTGGATCAAATATGTATTTTTTAGTTCCTACATACTGACGGTTTTTATTGTGGATGTTTTAAGTTTTTATGGCAAAGGTCATTCCTATAATAGCGGGAGTATGGTGGAATTATATTTAATGTTAACATTACCGCTATTCTTGGATTCCCGGTATTTTTGGCTGGTTAGTATAGGAATGATTGCAAAATATGCATTAATGGGCCTTATATTAGAGAATTCATCTGTTATTATACCGGGGTTGGTATTGTTTGTATTAACGATTTTGTCCTTTTTTATGTTAGTCCGCCTTCAAGGACAGGTCAAAGTGATCAAGGCATCATTTGACAATCAGCTAGAAGGAATTGTTAAAGGGGTTATTGCTGCCTTGGAATTAAAAGACCCATATACAAAAGGGCACAGCGAACGGGTGGCAAGTTATGCGCTGATGCTGG
>Ga0070737_10001756_pt1 | contig 29212 bp, 22 predicted proteins | sample Coa_R1_10_FD_66438 | JGI IMG/M metagenome (GOLD analysis project Ga0070737, IMG submission 66438) | Surface soil microbial communities from Centralia Pennsylvania, which are recovering from an underground coalmine fire - Coalmine... | ecosystem: Environmental > Terrestrial > Soil > Unclassified... | reverse complement strand
CACGTTGCTTCGCTGTGGCATACGGATGAAGTGCGGAACAGGGACCTCACGGTTTGGGACGAGGTAAAGATCGGATTATACTACATGAAGGAAATAGTCTTCCCGATGATCCCCGCGCTTTACTCTCGCTACGAAGACGCGTTGAAAAGAGCATACGGCGAGTCACTACGCATCCCTCCGTTTGTTTTCTTCGGATCATGGAGGGGGTCCGACAGAGATGGGAACCCGTCTGTGACCCCAGATCTTACTTGGAGGACCGCTAGATTTCTCAGAGAGTCGATAATCACGCGCTATGATCAGCGATTGTTTGATCTCACGGACAAACTCTCACAATCTTCGCACATCACCGGATTTAGCAATGAGCTTCTGGAATCAATCGAACTTGAAAGGAAACTCATGCCCCAAGTTTGGGAGGAGATCAAGAGCTCGGATGAATACGAGCTCTACAGGGCCAAGTTGACTTTCATGCATCACAGGCTCCTTGAAACCCTGAAGGAGGAGCAGAGCCCTCTTCCCAGATACGAATCCTCTTCGCAATTTCTAGCGGATCTGAGGATGATCAGCGATAGTCTGGCGCAGAACAGCAGCAAGGTTGTCGCCGACGCTTTCGTTGAACCGCTGATGCGTCAGGTCGAGACCTTCGGGTTCGAGTTTGCTTTTCTGGACGTCAGACAGCACAGCAAGAAACACGAAATGGTGATCTCAGAGATTCTGCGCGCTCTGAACATCTCGGAGAACTACTCGTCACTGAGCGAAGAGAAGAAATCTTCTCTTCTCACCAGGCTGCTACTCCTCGATGACCCAGAGGAGCTTCGGCTCCCTCAAAGCTTCAAAGATCAAGATTCTCACTACAAATTATTCGAAACGATAAGACAGATCAAGGAGCGCTTCTCCGAGAACACGGTCAAGACGTACATCATCTCAATGGCCTCGGAGGAAAGTGATCTGCTGGAGGTCCTCTTCCTGATGAAGATGTCGGGATTGTTTAGCGCTGGCAAGTCCTCCCTGGACATCGTCCCGCTGTTCGAGACTATCGAGGATCTTCGAAACTCGACCAAAGTGATGGAGAAACTCCTGAACAATGACGCTTACAGGAAGCAACTCACCCTCAGGGCAAACTCTCAGGAAATCATGCTCGGGTACTCCGATAGTACAAAGGACGGTGGATACCTAACTTCAAGGTGGGAACTCTACAAAGCCGAGAAAAATCTCTCCGAACTTTTCAACGGTAGGGGGACCTCGCTCACGTTCTTCCACGGACGCGGAGGTTCGGTGAGCAGGGGAGGCGAGCCGGCCATAGAGGCGATCAGAAGCGAGCCGACCGGGGCCTACTCGGGAAGGATAAAGATCACTGAGCAGGGCGAGGTCATCCCCTCCAATTATTCAAGCGTCGGGCTCGCGATAAGACACATCGAGCAGATAACTTTCGGGATGGCGCTCGCCATGCTCGACAGGAAGAAGGGGAGGCAGGAGCCGGACCCAAAGTGGATCGAGTGCATGGAGGGGATGTCCACCGCAAATTATGCTCGCTTCCATGAACTCGTTTACGATAGCAAGGGGTTCAGAGAATACTTCGAAAAGGCGACCCCGATCAATGAAATTGCAGTGATGCGACTGGGGTCAAGACCCGTGTCCAGAACCGGAACCATCCAGATTGAGGACGTCCGCGCCATCCCCTGGGTGTTCAGCTGGACGCAGAACAGGCACCTGATTCCGGGTTGGTACCCGGTGGGATTCGCGCTTGATTCCCAGAGCAAGTTGTTCGGCATGAAACTGATCAAGGAGATGTATCGAAGGTGGCTCTTCTTCAAGACAGTCATCGATAACGAGCAAATGATCTTGGTCAAGACAGATCTCATGATAGCTGAGCTTTATTCACACCTCGAAGATGATCCGATAGTTAGAGCAGAAATATACGGAGAGTTCAAGTCTCAATATGAGATCTCTGTCAAGAAGATACTCAAGGTAACGGGTCAGGAAAAGCTCCTTCAGAAAAACGCGCTCCTGCTCCACTCAATCGATGTGCGCAACCCCTACATCGATCCCATGAATTACATTCAGGTAAGGCTGCTGAGAGAAAAGCGCTCTAGCAATAGTAATAATAATGATCGCCAAGAAAGAGACTCGGAACTTATCTCACTCGGTATCCTCTTGAGCATCGTTGGAATCGCCTCGGGAATGAAAAATACAGGATAAAGAGATCAGGGACCTCTCCCCCTCTATCTTTCCAAGAAAAAGAGGGACCAACAGCGGATTTACTCTAGTTGGGGATTAATGGAAACCTCCCCTTCCTCAACGCTAGAATCATCATCGGAACAACAGGAATCAGGCTCAGAGCAGGCAGCGTAAACGGCATTGAAAGCGAGTTGTTGGAGATTGCGCCAGCGATGATTGGACCAGCCGCAGCTCCGATTCCAATCGAAGATTCAAAGAGACCCGCCGAGGCTCCCATCCTCTCGGGGCTTGCTTCAGCAAGCATCGCGACGAGCGATATGGAGTAAATCACAGAGTAGGCCGCCCCGATGATTGCAAATGAGAGAAAGTATATCCCTCCACTCCTATCCTGAATTGTCAGCAAGAGACTCGAAAGGGAGAGAATCGCGAGCGAGGCAAAGCAGTTTCTCACTCTGTGCCCGGGGGAGATCAGAAAGTGCCTGAACCCCTCCCTGACGGTCAGGAGGTAGACCAAGAATCGGAACAGCCCGTACGTAAAGGACACGGCTCCTATGAGCAGGATGGATATCCCAACGGATTTTCCAAAAGGCGGAAAGAAAGTGTAGAGCACGCCGGACGTGATGGAGCAGACGATCATCGAGAGTATATAGAAGGCTGGATTGATCCGCTGTCTGCTGCTACTGCTTTCGTGCTGCTCTCTTGCGCCTTCCGGTTTTTCCGATTGCGGCTCCCTTTGCGCAACGCTCAGGCTTGGTCCCCCTTTGCGGATAAGAGCGATCAGATTCAAGATGAGCGCGATCTCAAGCAGGAATGAAGAAGCAAGGAAGGAATACCTCACCGAGAGCGCGAAGATGAGGAATGACCCAAGAAGAGGACCCACGGCCGCCGCCGAGGACCACGAGAAGTTGAATATCGTGAGCACCTTCCTCGGATCCATTGACGTATCGTGCGTCAGGGATGCTTCAATCGAAGGCCAGAAAGTTGCCCACCCGAGGCCCTCGAACAGTCTCAGCAGTATCAGCATCAAGGGGCTCGTTGAAAAAAAGTAAAGCGTGGAGACGATCGAAAGCAAAGCGAGCGAGACCACGATGAACAGTTTCCTGGCGCCGCCGCGATCCGAGAATCGTCCCATGATGAACGGCATGAAGGCGTAGACCGCGTTGGATGCGCCTCCGACGAGACCGATCTCAAGCTCGCTTGCTCCGAGCTGCAAAGCGAGGAGAGGCAAGAAAAGTGAAAAGACGGGGAGGACAAGGTTTGCCAAAGCAGAAGATGAAATATACCGGAGAAAATCACCAGAGTAGCTTCGTGGAATACTTTGTTTGGACAGTTTCATCTATGGTGATTCACTTGGGAAAAAAGGACAAGAGGACTTTCAGAAACCCTTGTACAGGATGGATGCCGCGCTAGTGCACTTCTTGCAGATTTTCAGATCTACATTAGGTTTCTTTATCTTCTACATCACATGCGAGCGGGAAAACCCACAAATAAATTCATGGGATGACAGCGAGTGAGATTTTCCTTAAATTAAATTGATTCTTAAATAGACTGAGAGAATATACTTTTTCCCAATGGGTGGATCCGGGTGATTCGCCGAATCTACAAATTTTGCTTCTATCATAACAAAAATCAGATCACAACACTCGAGAAGACTCTCCGTGGTAGCCGCACAGCGGACAATGCTTTCGTTCCTGAGTTCCCAAGGAAAAACATCTTCGCTTTATCGAGAATAGATAGGTAATCGAATACAGTTGCCAGAGATTACTGTAAGGCGAGGGCGGAAAAAGGATTTCCCAAATTTCATCGAGCTCGTAGTATCACTTGCTCGATTTGAGCATCTCGAGCCTCCCACCCAAGCCGCTAGGAGAAGGATGGAGCAGGATATCTTTGGCAAGAAGAAGCGATTGAATCTGTTTCTAGCATTTGAAGGAGCAACTAATCGAAAGCCCGTGGGCTACGCATTGTACTATTTCACATATTCATCCTTTCTTGCGAGGCCGACGTTATTCCTCGAGGATCTCTTTGTTGATCAAAGGTTTAGAGGCAAGGGTGGAGGCAGAAAGTTGTTCCTCGCTTGCGTGAAAGAAGCCAAGGCGAAGAACTGCGGGAGGATGGAGTGGGCCGTTCTAACCTGGAACAAGAACGCGATAGACTTCTATGAGAGGGCGGGAGCAAGAAGGCTCAGCGAGTGGTACTATTACCGGATGGACTCTGAAACCATTGAGAAGAGCCTCCAAAAAGAAGTAACATCATGTTAGTTCTCCATGTGTGCCATCATTATATCCCCGCCCATCAATCTCAGATTTCCTTATACGTAGTGTTCTCCTGAAGCATCCTCTTACAATAACTGCAACACCCGAAGAAAAAAAAGCGGAATGGTGAGGGAAAAAAGTGGCCGTAGAAGTAGCGGAGAAATCACCCGCAATATCTGTCGTGGGTCTGTCCCACACGTACAACGGCAAAACGAACGTCGTTGATGATATTTCATTTAGTGTACAGAAGGGCGAAATCTTCGGATTGCTCGGACGAAACGGAGCTGGGAAGACCACGACGATCAAGATACTAACGACGCTCATCCAGCCCACGAAGGGAGAGGTCAAAGTTCTTGGGTATGACATTCGAAAGCAGGGGATGGAGATCAGAAAGAGAATCGGCGTCGTGCAACAGGATGTCTCCTTTGAGTTCTCGAGCGTGAAGGAAAATTTCGATCTCTACGGATTCCTTTGGGGCATTCCAAAGGATGTTCGGACGAAGAGGAGGGACGAGTTGATCAAGATGTTTGGCCTCGAGGAGAACGTAAAGACGAACGCGTTTGACCTATCCGGAGGTCAGAAGAGGCGCGTACAGGTCGCAAAGGAGTTCATGCACGACATGGACCTCTTGTTTCTTGACGAGCCTACCGTGGGTCTTGATCCAGTGATGCGTCGGCAGATACTGGACCTGCTAAAAGACAAAGCAAAGAAGCAGGATCTGACCATAATCTTCACGACACATAACTTGGAGGAAGCAGATTACCTTTGTGATCGCGTGGCGATAATGGATAACGGCAGGTTTCAAGCGCTGGACACCACGGACAACCTCAAACGATTGTACGGGGAGACCAAGGCAATAGAGATTCTACTTTCGTCAAACGGGATCGCCCCCTTCTCTTATGACGCGTTCTTCTCTCGTCTCAGAAATCTTCACCCTGACATCGAAATTGCTAGACTCCCACTCGACGGAAATCCCGCCATCTTGGTCACGCGTACGCCGGAGAAGGTGATCGAAAGCATCATCCAAGTTGCGTCGGATCACAGAGCCAAGATCGAGTGGCTGAACATCAGAAAGAGCACGCTCGAGGACGTGTTCATTCAAACCGTATCGGCAAAATAATGGAGAAGGGCGATTCAGTAAATTTGAGCACAAAGATACCGAATCCGATCAGGTTGGCGTGGCGCAATCTGAAGGTGAACATGGATCCCGCTTCGCTCGTTGTAATATTGGGCCTGCCAGCCATGTACCTCGTTTTCATGGGGACGATGTTTGTATCCATTATCCAAACGTTTGTAGTTGGCGGAGTTACTTATCATTACACTGAGTTCCTTGCGCCTGGAATCGTGGCCTTCCAGACGGTCATGGGAGGTTCCGTTGGCGGGGGCATGCTCTGGCTGGATCGAAGATTTGGAATGTTTTCCCAAATACTTTCTGGTCCGTTCACAAGATCTCAATATTTGCTGGGTATAATATGCGCGACGACAGCTGCATCTCTGATTGGCGCTGGAGTCATGATGCTAATCTCCGTGCCGCTGGGGGCGGGCTTTCATTTCTCATTTCTGGGACTGGGGCTCGTTTTATTAAATCTCATCGTCGGCGGAGTTTTCTTTTGTGCCATGATGCTCTTCATAGCCGCAAAGGTCAACTCGAACAATACTTACAATTCAATACAAATTTTGATACTGTTTGTGATCAATTTTGTTTCCAGCGTGTTCTATCCCTTGACGTCTTCGACTCCGTGGATTCTGAGAGAATTTTCTTATATCAACCCGTTGACTTACATAGCAGATGGAATTAGAGCAGGGCTAGCGCCGTCGTACGCTGTCAATACATTATGGCAACCAACAGAGACCGTCGTGCTGATAGTTGAGACAATAGTGATGCTCGTTCTTGCATACAGGACCTATGCCAACGTGAAGATTAGCACGTCTTAGTTCATCGCGACTATGTCAAACAGTATCTCGCGATAGTTCATCACGAGACTCCTTGCGAAAAAGTCTCCCTCGATCCTGATGTTGCTGTCATACCCATCCAGACCAAATACCGAGGCCTCATGCAGGAAATACTTCCCGAAGGTGAGGCATTCTTCGAGATACGGCCTCAACGATTCGCTCTCGACATCCACCACTACTTCCCTCGGAATCTCGTATTTTCCCTTCCTCTCGAGGATATCATTCAGGGAATCTCTCGCCGCCTCGTTGTTCTTCCATGCTTCCTCGACGAATCTGGGGAATATTCCCTTTTCCACGAGCGTTGCGATGAAACGTCCGTCGGGGTCCTCGGAGTACCTCTTTAGCAGGTTTGCCTTGATGTTGAGTTCGCTCGTCCTGTCAAATGAGTACAAATATTCAAGCGCGACCGCCTCCATATCCGTCTTGTACGAGTGGTTCAGCGAGTCTCCGAAAGATCCGCATGCGAGAAGGAACCTCGCCACCTCGTGATCACCCTTGAGGATGGCGGATGAGATCATGTGAGCATAGTCCGGGTCATAGGAAATCTCACTCATGAGGATGCCCTTTTCGGTTATGGTGTGCGTCGTAGGTTCCACCGCTCCGATGTCGTACAACCACTGCTCCGCGAACGCAAGTTCCTTGAGGTTGAGTTTTGACATGAATTCGAGCTCCGAAAGCTTCAATCCGTACTTTGACATCAGGAGGACGAGGTCAAAGGGCGTCTCCTTTTCGAGCGACTTGCTCACCTTTTGAGGATTGAGAACCTTCGGGATAGGCACGTCGCTCAGGAGTACCGCGCGCCCCGGCTTGAAACGCCCCACCCTTCCGATCATCTGGAGGAGCGCGTTGTTCCCTATCGCTTCGTACTCCAGCGTCTTCAACCCCTGCGTTTCCCTCCCGTCTATCGTCTCATTGAAAATTAGGACGTTGTCCACGTAGATGTTTACGGATGAGGCAATTACGTTGGTCGCGAAGATCTTGAGGTTCTTGTCGATCTCCGCTCGTTGCTGGATCTTGTTTATCTCCGATCCATCGAGGCCACCGTGGATGTAGACTCCGCCGTAACTTTGCGCGTATCTTTCAACTAACCTGCGCGTCGGAAGAAAGACGAGCCAGGACTCATCCACCGGCTGGGAGTAAAGGTACAGGGAAAGTTTGTCGAACATGTCGTCGAGATCCTTTGCCATTTCTAGTTCTACTGATACGGGAAACCTTCTACCGGAGATCGAGTGCATCTTCTTGATTGCCAAGAAGTCTAGGAACTCCTTGGGATCAAGTGTAGCGCTCATAACCCTCAGGAGGTTCCTCGAGCCAGAGAGAACCCCCTTCTTTGCAAGGGACATGCACAGTTCGAGTTGCGATGTCAACTGGTGGCTCTCGTCAAAGTATATCGAAACATCGCGGAGAGAGTCCTCGGCGAGCATGCGAAGCAGCACTCCGTCCGTTACTATCTTGATCTTTCCCTTCTCGGCGTTGATCTTCGTGTCCTTGGTGATCACAGCGAGATCCGGGCTGATCTCAGGATGCAATGCCTCGAGCGAATAGAAGAGCGCGTTGCATGAAGCACGCGAGGGCTCCCTCACCACTATCTGCCGCTTCTTTTCTGAAAGAATGAACTCGTGAATCGGGGTCACGGTGCTCTTCCCCGTGCCCACGTCCCCAAGGATCAGAAAGTGATCGCCAAAGTCTATCCTGTCTAGTATTCCAAAGATGGGTGGTTTTGAGGACGGATCATTAGACTGGTCACCGATTGGCTCCAATACGCCTTGTTTAGTGGAGGTAGAGGAAGCCATGAGCTTGCGCCACGCGACCAAAGGACAACACGGTACTTTACTTTACCCGAAATAAAGGATGCTGCTGCTACTGCTGCTCCTCCGCGCCTACTCCGAGTTCGTGCAAATGGCTTTGAAAGAGCCTTTTTCCATTCTACTTAACTAGGGCAAGCAAAGCCTGCCTCTTCCGAAAATTGCAACAAAAGACGATCACGTGTGTCCTAGGAAACCAGACCTACGAGGCCCTAGAGGTCAACGGGAGGAAGCTATTGGTCATACATGGTGAGGCCGCAGGTACACACTTTGCGATTATCCCTGGCTGGTACTCTGGGAACGAGCGCTACGACAAGGGCCAACTGGCGGCGATTGACGTGGAGCTCATTGATCCGGTTGAGCAGATGAACCTTGAAAGCGAGATCCGGCCGAGACTGAGGAAATATGACGGAAAGACCCCAAGGATCTCGTTTTGGGGATCAAGGGTGGTCGATGAGACCGAGACCAGGGACAAAGAGTCCTCGACGATCTTGGTGGTTGACGACGACCCGACAATCCGCGACATCATAAAGAGGTACTTGGAAAGAGAAGGCTACACCGTAAAGACGGCATCATCCTCCAAGGAAGCGGAAACGATTCTTCGCACGAGCAGAATCCCAGACCTCATGCTCCTCGACATCATGATGCCCGGAGGAACGGGCTGGCAGTTGTTGAAGGAGCTGGAGAAAGATCCAAACATTCAGAAACTCCCCGTTGTCGCGATAAGCGGCCTCGAGAGGCCCTCCGAGCCCAGTGAAGAATACGACTCCAAAATGCTGTACGATTATCTCGTAAAGCCCTTTTCTCTTGCGGAGCTGACGCAGGTCGTAGAAAAGTTCAAGCGAGCGACGACTGGTGGTTGAAAGAGGTGCGGCGTGGGTTTAACGCAATTTTTTTCCTCATTGCATCTCTCCGCGTGCCGTCACACTCTGCTCAATTCCCAATTCTCCAAATTTTCTCTCTAGGATAGAGCTGACTCCGATCAGACTACTTGGGCAGCGAGATGAGCTCCCCAAAACGTTGAGCTGATGATCAGCTCTACATTATGCCCTCTGGACCTTTCATGGGCATTCGCGTCCTCCTTGGAGTAGAAGGTACGCTTACACTGTTTGCATGTATATCTCATTACGGTCCCAAGAGATATCGTAGAAATCCTATATACACTTTGTCCATATAATTGGCAAGTATTATGGTCTTAGGTCGTGGTTTTTTCTGGTGCACTCGATTCCTGTCGAACAGTGAGGCACGGCCGCTACCACCGGCTAAATTCCCGGTACGGATTCTGATCTTATCTGATCTACTTGAGGTAAGCTCATTCCTCCATGCCAACTTTTTGCAAAATTGAGGGGGAGTGAGAAACACACTGGGGGTGAATTGGGGGACGCAAACAGCCAGTAGCTTCCCTTATATGCGACCCAAGAATATGGAGTATTTTGACGTATACACCATGAGTTACGGAAGAGACCGCGACAATCGCGGTTACGGCGGAAACAGGGGTGGATTTGGCGGAGGAAGGCCTCCAATGGGTCCAAAACCTGTAGAAGTAGGTAAGGAATACGACGTAGAAGTCACTGAACTTTCAAGACGAGGCGACGGTGTCGCAAAGGTCCAAGGTTTCGTGATCTTCGTTCAAGGCGCAAAGGTTGGACAGAAGGTCAAGATCAAAGTTGATCGTGTAGGTCCAAGGTTCGCAAGCGCTTCAGTTGTCGGTCAAAGCACCGGCGGTGCTTCTGCTGGCAGCTCAGCGGAAGTCACAGAGGCGACAGCAGAAGCGAGCGGAAACCAAGAAGAAGAACCGATGACGGAATCGACCGATGAATCCTCAGGGGATTCTGCCTAGATTCTGCAATCGAACGAAAAAAACGCAACGGTTCCTGTATCCCTCTCGAATTCGCGTAAAAGAAAAACTAAACCACACGCATCCTTACGACGACGAGCTAGTAGTTCAAAAAAATAAAGACAAGGAAACCTTGGATTACTAGATCGCTCCTCTTTTTTCCACTTATAATTCTACGCTCGGCACAATTACTCAGAACTTGCTAATAGATTTGCTCTATATCTATCAATATAGAGCGTGCAGCCATTCGTACTTACAAAGCTGAAGCGACCTCTTACCAGAGCGGTGCAATAAGAAAAAAATGGGTCTGGTAAACCTAGCAATCGTCATAGTGATCCTGATCATAATCTTCGCACTACTCGGATTCGGGGGAATCGCCGGGGCTCTTGGGAGCCTGCTCTACATAGTCATAGTAATCATCATAGTGCTCTTCTTGATCAGCTTGGTCGCTGGCAGAACCTGGTACGGGTTCTAGCGAAAAGCAAGTAGAGCGAACGCACGTACTTCCGTCAAATGTGGAGGGAGAGACAGCGAGGGCTATTGTGCGTATGCTCCTTCGCCCCTCCCTTCGTTATCTTTAGGGCTCTATTTCCTATTCCAAGATTCGCAGCGCAAAGAAAAAAGAAGATCTCCTGCCTTCATTTCCCGCAAGAGATCAATGTTCCGCCGAGGATCCAGCATCGACGGCTTTCGAGGACTCGATAGAAACCTTTGAGATCATCTCGGCCATTGCGACGGTGACCTGCTGGCGCCTTTCCGATAACTGGAGCCTCTGCGCTCGATCAGATTCCAGTTCTCCGAGGCGTAGCCTCAGTGCCTCCAACCTTTCCAACTCTTCGTCAACCCGATCTCTGTGCACGGACTCCGCCCTCGCTACTCTGGATTCGTTTTCGTCGCGGAGAGCATGAATCTCGTTTTGCAAATTGTTAGCCTTGGCCTCTAGTTCATTGATTCTCTTGTTTTCGTAGGAGGAGTACGATGACGATCCTTCTCTTGCGTAGACAGAGTTTGCTGAGGATGATCGTGAAAATAAGCGTCTGAACAGAGAGGGAGGCTTCTCCGTCTCTCTTTTCTTAGAGTCCTGCTTTTCCTTCTCAATCTCCAGAAGTGAGGATTCTCTTTCCTTCTTCAAAGAACCAATCTTGGATTCGGTTATGCGTCTTTCCTCGTCGAGTTTCTGTCGGCTCGCTCTCTCATGCTCGAGGATGCGCGCTTTGATCTCCTCCTCCTCTCTTCTGACCTGTTCGACGAGCTGATCGAGATCAGAAGTATCAACCGGTCGCAAGAGCTCGGCTGATAGTTCTTGGCGTTTCAGAAAGTATTCCTTTGGAAGGTTGGTCGGACCGACTTTCTCCTCAAAATCGTCAAGTAGAAAGTTGAAGCTCTTCATCCAGTCTTGGAGCGTGTACCCACCTGGCTCTGCGGAAAAAACCTGCTGGCCCAGTTTGTTCAGCGAAGTAACTACCCTTTCCTTAAGGTGTGCAAAATCGATACGCTCCTCCTCAACGTATTTTATCTTGTGCCGATGAAATTCCTGCTTTCTTTTTCGCTCCTTTTTTGAGGATGACGCGCCTTTTCCTCCGAAGGACGAAGAAGAGTGGGAGTGGCCCCGACTTGCGCCCGAACCGCTGTTGCCGTAGCTCATCGTTGTATACTTTCAGCAGACGAAAAACGTAATTTAAGAATTCGCGGAGCGTGGCATACAGAAGAAGAAGTAGAGGGAAAGAAGCAAAAGAAGAGAACATTATTTCTTTCCTCCAAAGGAAACTGGCCTGTACAGTCGGAAGCTATCCAACGAATTCGGAATCGCTCAATCGCAGCCTCCTCTAAGATTCCATACAGGAATCAAACAATGGAATATTCACAAATACCTGCTAGTTATTCTTAAATAATTACAACACGGGAGGGTAGTTTCACCTACGAAATGCCCGGCAAGCAATCTGGAGTCATTTCATCTGACGTAACCTCCTACGCGAGCGTGTCGCTGTTGTTGAGCTTGCCGCTTAGCGTGGCATAGGCCCCAGCTTTTTCCTGAAATTACGGAAAAAATCTCGCTGGGGGGAAAGAGAAAAAGTCGTCATGGAGTAATGTGAATTAAAAAAGTGGTAAGACTAAGTGGATCGCAGTCGCTGATAAAAGCGCTACAGAACGAGGGAGCAAGTGTACTGTTCGGAATGCCCGGTGGGGCTAACCTTCCAATATACGATGAGCTGGCAAAGTCCGAGATGAGGCACATCTTGGTCAGGCACGAACAGCTCGCCGCTCACATGGCGGATGGATATGCAAGGGTATCAAGGAGGCCAGGGGTCTGCCTTGCCACGTCGGGACCCGGCGCCACCAATTTGGTTACGGGGATCGCAACGGCGTACATGGATTCGATCCCGATGGTCGCGATCACGGGACAGGTAGCCACGACGAGCATAGGGAAGGACGCGTTCCAAGAATGTGATATTGTTGGAGTAGCGAGCCCGGTCACAAAGTACGCGTTTCAACCCATGAATCCAGTGGACATCCCCGCCACAGTAAAGAAAGCATTCTACATAGCAGGATCAGGAAGGCCGGGCCCCGTGCTGATCGATATTCCGAAGGATGTCCAAACCGGCGAAGCAGAAACCACTTTCCCCGACAGGGTATCGATAAGAGGGTACAACCCCACGACGGAGCCCGACCCGATTCAGATCGAAAAGGCGCTTGATGTCATCCTCAACGCTGAGAGGCCGATGATACTCGCGGGCGGCGGCGTCGCGATCTCCGGAGCCTTCTCGGAGCTGCAGGCTCTTGCCGAAGCTCTCATGTGTCCAGTGGCCACGACGTTCAAGGGCAAGGGGGTCTTCAATGAAACTCATCCGCTCGCGCTCGGACCGATCGGGATGCACGGACACATAGAGGCAAACCGCCTGATCCTGGAGGCGGACGTCCTGCTCGCCATCGGGACGAGGTTCTCCGATCGCTCAACCGGGAAGGTGAGCGACTTCATACCAAAGACCACCGTCATACACATCGACATCGACCCTTCAGAGATCAACAAGAACAAGACGGTAGATCTGGGTATAGTGGGAGACGTCAGGGCGTCGCTGCGCGCCCTGCTGCAGTCGCTTGTGCGTAGGGCAAAGCGCAATGATCTGAAAAAATGGTCAACGCGATTCAAGGAGGTAAAGGAGACCTGCCAGAACGAGTGGAGGATAGACATGTCGAAGGTGTCCGCTCTGAGCCTGCTCAAGAAACTCAGGGAGGTCCTTCCACAAAACGCCCTTGTGACGACCGAGGTCGGTCAGTGTCAGATGTGGGCCTCTCTTCACTTTGACGTGATCGAGCCAGGCACGTTCTACAGTTCGACCGGCCTTGGGACGATGGGCTTTGGATTCCCCGCAGCGATCGGAGCGAAGGTCGCCGCGCCGAGTAGACCTGTTTTGGACATCGCCGGGGATGGAAGCTTCAACATGACCGAAGCGGCGCTTGCGACGTCAGTTCTCGATAACATACCCGTAATCGTGGTGATCATGAACAACACCATGCTCGGGATGGTCGCTCAATGGCAGCGGCTGTTCTACGAGCGGAGATACATGGGAGTGAAACTCTACGGGATCCCGGATTATGTGAAACTCGCGGAGGCCTATCGAGCTCAGGGTCTGAGGGTTCAGTCGATCGAGGAGTTCGGCAAGGCAATCAAACTTGGCCTCAAGAGCGACGTCGCCACGATAATCGATGTTCCAATATCGCCCGAGGAGGACGTCTTCCCATTCGTTGTACCCGGAACAGCCCTGAAGGATATGGTCGTAGCTTGAGCTCACCCACAACGACGACGGAGGATGCGATAACAGAAACAATGTCAGCAGCCCAACAGCAGCAGCCCCGCCAGCAGCAAGGGAGGAAGGATTTGGTGGATGACGGCAAGAAGCCGCAGGCTCGGGATCTCGTCTACGCCATAGTTGAAAATCAAAGAGGAGTCCTCCACAGGATCTCGGGGATGTTTAGGGCAAAGGGGTTCAACATCACGAGTATCTCCATCGGCGAATCATCGTCTCCAGATATTGCTAGGATGACGATAGTGCCGAGGGGGGACGAGGCTTCCCTTCAACTCTTGGTAAAGCAGCTCCAGAAGATGATAGACGTCATCGAGGTGGGGACTATCAGCCACATGGATTCGATTGTGAGGGAGCTAGCTCTCGTGAAGTTCGAGACCCACGACTCGAAGAGCAGGCGAGCGATACTGGAACTGTCCAACGATTTGGGCGCTAAAGCGGTCGATGTGACTCGAGATACTCTCGTGGTGGAGTTTACCGCCACGCCCGAGCGGATCAACTACTTCATCGAGGAGGCGTCGAAATCCGGCGCGGTGAAGGAAGTGGTCAGGACGGGGCTGACCGCGCTGAGGAGGGGGCTATCTTGACCCAAGTCATTCCATCAAAGAGACGAGTCAGAGTTTTCGATACGACCCTGCGGGACGGAGAGCAGACGCCGGGGGTGTCTCTTACCTGCGATGAAAAGGTTGAGATCGCTCGCGCCCTTGATGAGCTCGGCGTGGACGTCATAGAAGCCGGGTTTCCGATAGTCTCGCAGGGAGAGTTTGCCGCGGTCAAGGCGATAAACAAACTGGGTCTCAGGTCGCAGGTCTGCGCGCTATCCCGCGTTGACAAGACGGATATAGATGCGCTGATCTCATGCGACATTTCATACGGGCACCTCTTCATCGCCACGTCGGACATACACCTTGAACACAAGCTCAAGATGACCCGGGACCAAGCTCTTAGGGCGGCCGTCGAGGGGATAGAGTACGCAAAGGCTCACGGGATCAGGGTGGAGTTCTCGGCGGAGGATGCGACCAGGAGCGAAAGGGGTTACCTATCGAGGATGCTCAAGGAGGTTTCAAGTCTGGGGATCGAGAGGATCGACGTCCCCGACACAGTCGGGACCATGACCCCTGAGAGCTACACTGATCTCATCAGCTTCATCCGCGGACAGGTGGACGTTCCGCTCAGCACTCACTGCCACGATGACTATGGACTCGCGGTCGCAAACAGCCTCGCGGGCATAGCCGCAGGCGCTGATCAATCGCACGTCACGATCAACGGGCTCGGGGAGCGCGCCGGGAACGCCTCGCTGGAAGAATTCGTGATGGCCGTGAGCAGGTTGTACAACTTTGAGACTGGGATCAACACGAAGCTCCTCTTTTCCACCTCAAGACTTGTTGCAAAAGCAACCGGCGTGATGGTCCAGCCGAACAAGGCGATCATCGGAGAGAACGCGTTCGGGCACGAATCGGGGATTCATACGCACGGGGTGCTCAATCTGCCGGCAACGTACGAACCGATGGAACCCGAGCTCGTCGGTGCGAGGAGGAGGATCCAGGCTGGCAAGCACGCCGGCTCGCACGGGATCGCGGCACAACTCAAGGCGCTTGGAATCGAGCCCTCCAAGGAGGAGATCAAGCGCGTCGTCCAACGAGTGAAGATCCTAGGCGATCAGGGCAAGAACGTGACGGACGTCGACCTGGATAGAATCGCAAGGGAGGTGATCGGGCTTGAGCGCAGCACACCGTTCCTCAAGATAACAGATCTCGCCGTCGTAACGGGAATAAACACCGTCCCAACCGCGTCCGTCAGACTCTCCGTGGGCGGGGATCAGACTATGACCGTGGCCGAGACCGGGAACGGGCCGGTCGACGCCGTCCTCCGAGCGATCCAAAAGGTCACGGACAGGTTCACCAAGGTGAAGCTGAGGGAGTATAGGCTCGAAGCGATCACTGGAGGGACGAACGCCGACGCGGAGGTATTGATCAAGGTTGAGGATGAGTCTGGAAACATCACGACAGCCTCTTCTACGGGCCCTGACATCATAATGGCTAGCGTTGACGCGATGATAAGCGGGATAAACGAGGTTGTCTTGAGGAAATCCAGGAGCACCTCGCAGGCCCCCAAGATCCAGACACCCTGAAGGAATCCTTTTTTGGATTTGCGTTGAGATTCGCGCGGGACACATTCCAAGAAGAAGAAGACGTGAAGGGGAGGGGAGGGGGAGAAGGAGAAAAAATGGTTAGAGCATACAGAATTTCATACATAGAGGGTGACGGCATTGGGCCGGAGATTCTATCGGCTGGAAGATCGGTGCTGGACACCTTGAGCGAATGTTGCAACCTCAGTCTAGAATTCGTTTCAACACCGGCCGGGGACAGGACGTTGCTCAAGACGGGGGAGGCGCTCCCCAGGGAAAGCTTTCTTGCGATAAAAGAGTCGGACGCCTGCCTCAAGGCTCCGGTCGGGGAGACGGCGAAGGAAACGATACTGAAACTAAGACAGGAACTCGATCTTTACGCGAACATCCGACCGGCGAGGAACTACGACTTCATAGAGAGCAAATTCAGAAACGTCGATCTCGTCATAGTGAGGGAAAACACCGAGGACGTATACGTCGGGCGGGAGTTCGAGGAGCAGGACGGGAAGAAAGCCACCGCTCTCAAGGTGATCACAGAGAAGGCGAGCAAGAGGATCGCGAGGGTCGCGTTCGAGCTCGCCCTCTCAAGGAAGGACCTCGGAAGGGGAGGGCCGAGCGTCGTCGCCGTCCACAAATCAAACGTCCTTCCAAAGACGGACGGGCTGTTTGCGAGGAGCTGCACTGATGTCGCAAAGAGCTACCCGTCCGTGAAGTACTCCACAATGCTCGTGGACACGGCCGCGATGAATCTCGTGAGGAACCCCCAGGACTATGACGTCATCGTGACTACAAACATGTACGGCGACATACTCTCGGATGAGGCCTCGCAGGTGGTCGGGGGGCTGGGTGTGGCTGCATCGGCAAACGTGGGCGATGGCTTTGCGCTGTTCGAGCCGGTTCACGGGTGCGCGCCGGACATCGCCGGCAAGGGGATAGCGAATCCGATCTCCATGATCTTCACGATCAAGATGATGCTCGAGTGGCTCGGGATGAGGAAGAACGACCAGAACTGCGTTGCCGCGGCGAGCATGATAGACCGAGCTGTCTCCGAGGTCGGGGCGGGGAAAATCATGACCCCCGACATCGGGGGGAAGAGCACTACGGTTGAAGTTTCGAGGGCGATATGCAAGTCAATCCGCGACTGGAACGACGAGGAAGCAGAGGCAAGGGGACTGAGGAAAAGGGCGACAATTCAAGGTGAGAAAAAGAAGATGATGGACATAATGACGCAACAAGTAGAAAGGGCAGAGGGAGCGGCGACGTTCACGAAATGGTAGTAGAGTTGTTGGAATCGCAAAACTCCCGCGGAGCAAGGACGGCGGAGATCCAGAAGACAAAGTACGTGTGGATGGACGGGGAGATTGTGGGGTGGGATAAGGCCACCGTCCCGGTCATGACCCACGGACTGCACTACGGGACCGGAGTCTTTGAAGGTATCCGGGGTTACGCCGCGGATGCAAACCTTCTCCTCTTCAGGCTTCGCGATCACTTTGAAAGGCTCCTTGCCTCTGCCAAGATACTGGATCTTGACACGCGTTTCACAGTAGATCAGTTCGAAGAGGCGTGCATCGGACTACTTAGGGCAAACGAGATGCGCGAGGACTGTTACATTCGTCCCATAATATTCGTTGGCTTCTCCGGGATCAACCTCGGGTTCATCAACTATCCGATCAGCGCTGCGATCATAGCATTCCCGTTCAAGCACTATTTCGGCAAGCCTGGGCTAGACGTTTGCGTCTCCTCTTGGACGAGGCTCTATGATCCAGTGACACCGCCGATGGCGAAGATCTGCGGGAACTATGTCAACTCTGTATTTGCAAAGAGAGAGTCGGCGAAGAACGGGTTCGATGAGGCGATCATGCTCAACACCGCGGGCAAGGTCTCCGAGGGGACGGGGGAGAATCTGTTCGTCGTCAAGAACGGCAAGATATACACTCCCACGCTCGGCTCGTCGATCCTCGATGGGATAACTAGGAACACGGTTCTGTTCCTCGCAAGGGAGCTCGGGATGGAGTTGATCGAGCGCGACGTTGCGAGATCCGAGCTTTACACCGCAGACGAGCTCTTCTTCACCGGGACGGCTGCGGGGATCGCCCCGATCCTGACGATAGACAGGAGGAAGGTTGGGAGCGGAGCGGTCGGGCCGATAACCCAGAGACTGTTTGAGGCGTACTCCGCTTTGGTCCTCGGAAAGACGACGTTCGGGCACGAGGAATGGGTCACCAAGGTTTACTGATCATGGAAGAGGGATGGGAATTTGATGAGCATGCAGCAACAAGAACAAGAAGAAGAACAACAACAAGAACAGCAAACAGCAAAGGCAATTTACGACGATGACGTGAAGACGGATCAGGTTAGGAAGAACGAGACGATCGCCGTGCTGGGCTACGGCATTCAGGGCCGGGCACAGGCGAGCAACCTCAGCGATTCAGGATTCAAGGTCATCGTGGGTCTGAGGAAGGGAGGCAAGTCGTGGGACCTTGCAAAGAGCGACGGCCACAACGTCATGGAGGTGGCGGAGGCCGCACAAAAGGCGGACATCATCCACATGCTCGTCCCGGACATGGTGCAGGGCGAGGTTTACAACGAGATCGCGCCGTACGTCACGAAGGGCAAGGCGCTCGGGTTCTCGCACGGGGCGGCCGTGCACTGGGGCTGGATCAAGCCTCCTCCGGACGTGGACGTGTTCATGGTTGCCCCAAAGGCACCGGGCCAGCGCGTCAGGGAGGTCTACCTCCAGGGATTCGGGACGCCCTCGGTCGTCGCGGTCCACCAGGACGCGACCGGTCGGGCGTGGGATCGCACACTCGAGTTCTCAAAGGGGATCGGGAGCACGCGCGCCGGTGTGATCAAGACCACGTTCAAGGAGGAGACGGAGAGCGACTGGTTCGGCGAGCAGGTCGATCTTTGCGGCGGCGCGGATCGCCTGGTCAGGAACGCGTTTGAGGTGCTGGTGGAGAACGGATACCAGCCGGAGATTGCCTACTTTGAGTGCCTGCACGAGTTGAAGCTCATCGTCGATCTCATCCAGCGATACGGAATCTCTGGGATGTACAGGGGAGTGAGCGAGACCGCGAGGTTCGGGGGCCTCACAGTGGGTGGGGATGTTATCAACAGCGAAACGAAGGACAGGATGCGCCAAGCTCTCCGCGATATCCAGTCAGGTGCATTCGCAGAACGCTGGGTCAATGCGTACAGGAACGAAAAGGCGCGGGCATTTGAGAAGTACATGGATGAACTTGAGGCCCATCCCATCGAGCAGGTCGGAAGAAGGTTAAGGCACATGATGTGGCCGGAGGACTCTCTCCAGAGCACCTCGGGGGTCTCGAGCTGGTCAAAGCTTCAGAAGGGTGCGTCAGCCAGAGCTTATCGTAGCGGTATCAAAGCCAAAAGCAAGAGCCAGAAGGCGAATGTTCGCACCAGCAGGAACAATAAAAAAGCGGCAAGCGCGAAAAATCAGAAGAATAAGAAGAAGAACAAAAAGCAGCCCGCGCGGAGCCGTCGCTGAGAAGAAGCGGAGAGAAAAAGAAGGGCAGCTATATCCGCCGCTCGCATTGATGTTATGATCTAACAAAAAGAGACAAAAAGAGAAGAGAGAGGGAGGCTATCTTTTTTCCAAGTTGAAGGGAGACTCCGGCGACAGGCAATCAAAGAAGATCGAGATTCTCGATACTACGCTCCGGGAACGCACATTCGGGATCTCGTTTGCCGTCGGAGAGAAATTATCGATTGCCTCCATGCTTGACTCCCTCGGAGTATCATTCGTAGAGTCCTCACTACCGAGGAAGAATCCGAGCGAGTCGGCGTACCTCAACGCCCTGCCCACGGCGCTCAAGCGCGGTTCCGAGCCGGTTCTCTATCTTCCCCCCGATTACTTTCTCCAAAGCAAGGAAAGGAAAGTAGGCGGGGAGAGCGCAAAGGAGGAAGAGGAAGAAGAAAGCGCGCTGCCTCCAGAGATAAGAAACGTCAGTTTCAGGGTTTCCTGCTGGCAGTCGCACCTGACAGAGCCCTACACCTTCAGGAGAGTGGATCCGGATGAGAATCTGAAGAGGATCAGGTCAAGGGTATCCTCGCTCAAGCAGCAGTCGGGCAAGAACGTTTTCTTTTACGCCGAGCACTTTTTCGATGGCTTCTTCGAGGATACCGCCTACGCCCTAACTGCAATAGAGACCGCCGTCGAGGCGGGTGCCTCGCGCGTCGTGCTCACGGATTCTAGGGGGGTGGCGTTCCCCGAGCAGGTGTCCAAGGCTGTGAAGCTCGTTTCAAGCCACCTCTCGGCGAGGCCGGACGTTATAATCGGGATGCACGCGCACAACGACTTTGGTCTCGCGGTCGCAAACTCGCTATCCGCGGTTGAGAGCGGAGCACGCCACCTCCAGGGGAGCATCAACGGCCTCGGGGAGCGAACGGGAGACGCGGACCTCTGCCAGCTCCTACCCATCTTGATCCTTAAACTCGGGTACTCTGCCCTAAACTCTCCCCATCCGAGGGACAGGCAACTCGTCTCGTTGAAAGCTCTATCGCGCAGGGTCTCCGACATTTCAGGGATCACACTTCCGCAGCAACCGTTCGTCTCGGACAAGGCGTTCGCGCACTCCGAGCCGACTCACGTCTCCGACGTAACCCACGATCCGCAGACGTACGAGGGAATCAATCCCGCATTGATCGGGAACTCGAGGAAACTCGGCGTGGACGATGCCTCGTTGATTCTGACGGAGATGTGGGAACTCGGTCTTTACACGAAGGAGAAGGAGGAGATTGCTTCCAAGGTGCTCGCAAAGATGAGGGAGATGGAGTCCCAGGGGTACAAGTTTGACGATGCAAAGGCGAGCGTGCACCTGCTCATACTTGACTCGCTCGGCGTAGCGATATGGCCGTTCAAGGTGTTAAAGTGGGAGACGAGTACGGTGAGAACCATGAACGACACGCCCGAGGTGAGCGGCACGATCTGGGTCAGCCTGGGCGAAGAGGGCAAGAGAAAGACAGCGGCAACGGCGAAGGGTGTGGGGCCGATTCACGCAATCGACCTCGCGCTCAAGAAGGCTCTCGAGGGAGAGTTCCCCGAGCTCAAGGATTTGAAGTTGGTATCCTACGCGCTGAACATCGTGGATTCGCTCAACGGGACGGCCGCGGCCGCTAGGGCTCGAACGGAGTTTGCAGACCAAGACCTACAGCAGCAGCAACAACAACCACAACAACAGCAGCAGTCCGCGTCGCCCTCATACTCATCGACTTGGGCCACGACCGCGGTGTCGGATGATGTGGTGGATGCTAGCATAAGGGCGTTGATCGACGGATACAGATACAAGCTGATTTTCAGGAGCGCGAATTCAAAGTTCGCCCTTCCGGACTGGAAGGTTGCGTTGAGCTGGAGGTATTCAGAAAGATGTTAGGGCAAACGATAGTGGAAAAGATAGTTTCAAGGGCTGTGGGTAGGCAAGTGTCGGCAGGCGAGCTGGTCGACGTTTTGCCGATCGACAAACTCTACTTCAATGAGGTGATTGCTCCTCCGGCGCTTGTCAATTTCAAGACCGATTTTGAGCCGATCTTCGAGGAGGCCGTTGGATCTAATAATTCTTCTCAAAAGGAGATAGTGGTCTTCGGTCAGGGCCAGAAGTCAAAGCTCAAGGTGTTTGATCCAAAGCGAGTGTGTTTCATCCCCGATCACACGGTCCCTTCGTGTTCGGTCAAGGTCGCGCAGGGCGTGAACATGATGAAGGAGTTTGCACGTGATCAGGGGATCAAGATGTACAAGGAGGGTGACGGGATCGAGCACACAGTCGTGACGGAGGAGGGGTTCGTGAGGCCGGGCGAGATTGTTGTGGCGACGGACAGCCACACGGATACCGTCGGGGCGGTGGGCGCTCTGGGCTTTGGGATAGGGACGACCGAGGCGGAGTATGCGCTAGCTCTCGGCGAGATCTACGATTTCTTCGTTCCAGAGTCGTACAACTTTTCGGTAAGCGGATCGTTCCAAGCTGGAGTTTACGCGAAGGACCTGATACTCCACGTGATCGGGACGCTCAGGGAGGGGGGTTGCTCAAAGCGAGTGGCCGAGTTCACGGGCGAGACGATCAGGAATCTTGGGATGGACGGCAGGTTCACGATTTGCAACATGTCAGTTGAGATGAGCGCGCGGACAGCGATTGTGAACCCAGACCAAGTTACGATTGATTTCATGCAGGACATCGTGAGACGCCACCCGGAACTTGCAAGGGAGCTCGGGGAGAGCATGCAATCCGTGAGGATGGTCCAAAGCGACCCCGATGCCAACTATTCATCGCGCATGAATATCGACGCGTCCGAACTGGAGCCCATGGTCGCGCTTCCGCACTCGCCGGCCAACGCGAGAAAGGCCTCGGAGGTGGGAGACGAGATCAACGTCGTGTTCATCGGATCGTGCACGAATGCAAGACACACAGACCTCATAGAGGCCGCAAGGGTGCTGAAGGGGAGGAAGGTACACCCCAACGTCAACCTGATAGTTATCCCGGCGTCGCGTCTGGTCTACAACTGGGCGATGTCGCAGGGAATCCTCAAGATCTTTGCTGATGCGGGTGCAAACATTGAGTCTTCAAATTGCGGCCCGTGCTTTGGGAAGCACATGGGCGTCCTCTCGCCGGGGGACAGGTGCGTGAGCACTTCGAACCGCAACTACAAGGGGAGGATGGGGTCGCCGGAGGCCTCGATATATCTTGCCTCACCAGCGACGGCGGCGGCCTGCGCGATCGAGGGCAAGATCGCGGATCCGAGGAGGTACATCACTAATTGAGCACTACCAACATACGCGGGACGGTCACAGTAAAGTTCGGGGACGATATCAACACCGACTACATCATACCCGCGTACCTTCTGCAGGAAGCGTGGGACAAGCGGTTCTTCGCCGACTATGCGTTTGAAAGGTACAGCCCGGCGTTCGTAAAGACGTGCAGGGAGAGGAACGACAACATAGTAGTGGCGGGGAAGAACTTTGGATGCGGCTCGAGCAGGGAGCAGGCGGTCTACGCAATCCAGTATAACAACGTCAAAGCGGTGATAGCTGAATCCTTCCCAGACATTTTCTTTCGCAACTCGATCAACAACGCGTTCTGCGTGGTCAGGGTCGAGAGCACCAAGAACTTTGAGCTCGGAGATCAGGTCGAGGTGGATCTAGCAAACCTCGTGGTGAGGAGAGCATCTCAAAGTGGTGCCTTCGCGGGGGAGATGAAGATCTTGATGAACAATGAAGAAAGGGACCTTCTTTTGAGCGGCGGGAGATTGGGAACGGTGAAATCAAGGCTGAGACAGAGGCTGCTTTCTCCCGCTTGAGTGTGCCCACAAGAAAAAAGATTCTTTCTATTACTGCGGCATCATTGAACACGAAACCCGTGGTTGCTTTTCAGGGCGAGCTCGGAGCATACAGCCAGGCCGCGGTGTACGCCTTCTTTGGCGGCAAGGAAGGCGTGAAGGAGGTTGTACCACTCCCGACGTTGCAGAGGGTGTTTGCATCAATCTGCGAATCAAACGAACTTGACTTTGCGGTCGTGCCGATAGAAAACAGCCTCGGGGGCACGGTCGGCGAGACGGTGGACCTCCTGATCTCAAAGGACGTCAAGATCGTGGGCGAGACGAGCGTTCCCGTGGAGCACTGCCTCATCATCAGCCCGGACGCAAGAATCAGTCAGATCAAGAGGGTGATGTCCCACCCGCAGGCGCTGGCGCAGTGCAGGGAGTACCTCGATGGAAGCGGGAGGAAGAAGTGGGAGCAGGTCGCTGTGTACGACACCGCGGGCGCGGTGAAGATGATCAAGGAGCAGAAGCTTTTGGATTCGGCGGGGATCGCGAGCGCTCTAGCCGCGGAGATCTACGGGCTCAAAGTCGTCGCAAGTGGGATAGAGGATGACCATTCGAACACCACGCGATTCATAGTAATTGAGCGAGTGGGGAAAGCTGCGAAAGTCAAGGCAAGCTCCCCAACGGGGAGGGACAAGACATCGATAATCTTCGCTGTGAAGCATGAGCCCGGCGCTTTGGTCAGGGCTCTCAACGTGCTGTCTTCGCGTGGCATAAATATCGGAAAGATCGAGTCGAGACCCTACAGGAGCAGACCGTGGGAGTATTACTTCTACTTGGACTTTGACGGACACTTTGAAGAGGCGAAGTGCAGGAAGGCGCTTGCTGATCTCCACACGCAATGTGAAGAGTTGAAGGTCCTGGGATCGTACGGGCGCGGAGTTTAGGGGGATTATAGACGCACGCGGGCGGGAGCACAGAGCGAGGCATGAGCAGCGAAGACAACAGGAAGATACAAGTGATGAAGTTCGGTGGTTCTTCCCTCGCCGGACAAAAGGAGATCCTCCAGAGCACTTCGATAGTGAAGAGGAGCTCTTCTGACGCGTCTTTGGTCGTAGTATGCTCGGCGATGGGGGATACCACCGACTATCTTCTGAAGGCGGTCGAGCACGCAAAGAAGGGGGAGATCGAGGCTGCGAGGAAGACCATCACGGAACTCCACGTGAACCACGACGTTGCAATCGAGGGCTCGATCGCAAACCCAATCTTCAAGGAGGAATCGAAACTCTGGATAAGAGAGAGGTTTGACGAACTGGACAAGGTCCTCCTCGGAATCTCCCTGTTAAGAGACCTGAGCCCGAGGTCTCTTGATTTCGTGCTCTCCTTCGGGGAGCGAATGTCCACCTTCATAGTGCACAACGTCCTATCGAGCATGGGGCTCAAGACAAAATACCTCACCGGGGGCGAAGCTGGAATTCTCACCGATGAAACGTTCGGCTCCGCGGAACCGGTGATCAGGGAGACAAACGAGGCGCTCAGGAAGAACATCCTCCCGCTCCTGGGTCAGGGCGTGATCCCAGTCGTTACGGGTTACATCGCCGAAACCCTAGAGAGGAGGGAGATAATCACTCTCGGTCGGGGAGGCTCCGATTACACCGCGACGTTGATCGCGGCCGCGATAGGCGCGGATGAAGTTATTCTTTGGACCGACGTCGATGGGATCCTCTCGGCCGACCCGAGGATAGTGAAGAACGCGAAGATACTCGAGCAGATCTCCTACCTTGAGGCAATGGAGATGAGCGCGTTTGGGGCAAAGGCGATGCAGCCAAGGGCACTCGAACCGGCCGCGAAGAAGGAGATCCCGGTCAGGATCAGGAATACGTTCCATCCGGAGGTCTCGGGGACGACGATACTCTCAACGGAGAAGAACGGGAACCACTACCAATCAGGGGTGAAAGCCGTTGGATCTTTGGGTGGAATCGGGGTGATCAACATCAACGGGACGAGCATCGTCGGGAGGCCAGGAACTGCCGTAAGGATCTTCGAGATACTGAAGGAACTCGAGGTGGGGATAATCATGATGTCCCAATCCGTGTCAGAGAACAACGTTTCCCTGGCGATCAAAAGAGATCAACTGCCCAAGGTGGTGAGGGCCTTCAAGAAGGAGTTGTTGTTCGAAGATCCGGATTCGCTTGAGAAGCGCGGAGTGGAATTACAACCGCCAAAGAAATCATTCTCGAATGGAAACTCAAAGTTTTCAATACTGGACTATGAGGATGACGTTGCGATAGTCGCCGTGCTCGGGCGCGGGATGATCGGGACGCCGGGAATAGCGGGGAGAGTGTTCAGCGCGGTCGCGAGGCAGGGGATCAACATAAGGATGATAGCTCAGGGGTCATCGGAGATCAACATCTCGTTCGTGATCAAGGAGAAGGACAGGAGCAGAGCGGTGGTCGCGCTCCACGAAGAGTTCGTCCTCGGAAAGGCTGCAAGCTAGGCAACCGAGCTTTTTTGCAGAATCTCCTTTTTTCGTGCTCTTTTATTTCGAACCTGGCAAGATCAACGGTTAGAAATTCAAAGTTGCCAAGGAGTATGATTAGTCTGCACTTTGAATCTTTTATCAAAGCTGCGATGACTCCGGTCGGAGTTGATGACGAGCCTCTTCAAGTCCGTTGCTGAATCCTTTTCCTAACTTTGGCGTTTATGCTGTGACCAATCCTTTCAGCATCTTCTTCGGTCAGTTGGCCCCTTTTGAGCATCATGTCCACGAGTTCCGTTTCGCTTGATCTCTTTCTCAAAGGTTTGCCCGACGGTCCTAGGGATAAACAGTCCGCGATAAATATTTGCTGATCATTCCTCTGGTAGCTGGTGGGGGATGTAAAACTCGGATCGTTCAGGCTCAAACATCAACCTTAACTATTGGGGTTCTCCATGCCAGGGAGTCAGGAGGCCACACATCCGCAATGAAGAAATCTGTTCTTCTGTTGCTGGTTGCGTCCATCATTGCACTACTGGTTTGGCTTGCCGCCGCTTTGACCTCATCGCTAATCATTGGCTGGCTTGGCTACCTTTTTTGCCGGAGACTTCGATGCTCCTCTTTGTCATATCTTTCTTTCTCAAGCTTGGCGAACTTCCTGACAGTGGGCAACCGGGCAAAACTCTTTGGAGGTTCAAAAGCGCGCAGGATGCCTCTGTATGTACTGACCGCATCCATTGTTCTATTCGCCCTCAATTTTGTGGCAACCGCTGCAACACGCTACGAAATAGAAATCAATGGGAGCCTTGTGTTTTTTCCATACATGTCAATACTGTTGGGAATAATATCGGTCTTCCTCAAACTCAACTTCGTTGACAGAGGAAGCAAAATTATCAACAGACACTTAGAAATGTAAGACATGGGAAAAGTGATCCAGAACGCTACGTTCCCATTGGGATGCAGGAGTGATCTGCTCTTACAACAACATCTACATCCCCTTTTTTTCCTTCAAGAAGATCTAACGAATCTGCAATGGTTCGCGGCATGTATCTCGACAGATACTATGAAGGGTCAGGTAGTAGCCAACAGCGCCTTTTCAAGGGAAACCGCGTCGGCGGGAAGCGTCTGAATCCGCTCAGGTGAGATCCCTTTCAGGACAGCGTTTGGATCCTTCAGCCCGTTCCCGGTACATATGCAGACCACCTTGGACTCCTTCAATTCCTCATGGTCATCATTACCCATCGCACAAACCTTGGCGAGATAGGCTATGGGCGCGGCTGAGGCCGGCTCGACAAAGATCCCCTCGCTCAATGCGAGCAACCTCTGCGCGGAGAAGATCTCTTCGTCGCTGACCGCGTCGGCCCTACCTCCCGATTCATAGATCGCGGCGAGAGATTTCATCCAGGAGACGGGCGAGCCGATGTTTATGGCGGAGGCCTCCGTGTGCGGATCTTCTACCGGAGTGATCGAATCCTTCCTCCCCTCTTTGTAGGCTCTCGCAATCGGAGCTGCGCCCTCCGCCTGTACACCAATCAATTTGGGTGGTCTCTCTCCGATGTGCTTCCCCACCGTACTTTCAAGTCCGATCTCGAAGATTTCTTGGAACCCCTTCCACACGGCGGTGATGTTCCCCCCATTTCCCACCGGGAGGATCACGTGATCTGGGACTATCCCGCCGAGCTGCTCCACTATCTCAAAGGAGACCGTCTTCTGGCCCTCGATCCTGAACGGGTTGAGCGAATTCAGAAGGAGAATCTTGCTATCCCTCTCACAGATCTTGCTCGCCATGTTGAGCGAGTCATCGAAGTTGCCTTCGACTTGGTAGATTTCGGCGCCGTATGCGATCGCCTGCGCGATCTTCCCCATCGCTATCTTTCCCTTGGGGACAAGGACTATGCATTTGAGGTGGGCTCGCGCGCTGTATGCTGCGAGCGACGCGGAGGTGTTCCCCGTGGAGGCGCACATCACGCTCTTGTATCCGAGCTCGACCGCCTTGGAAACTCCGACCGTCATCCCCCTATCCTTGAATGAGCCTGTGGGGTTCAACCCCTCGAACTTTACGTGGAGCGATCTGATCCCAAAGCGTCGCGCGAGGTTCCTGCACTCGATGAGGTTCGTACCTCCCTCGCCGAGGGATACAATGTTGCTCTCCTCCCACAGTGGGATCAGGTCAAAGTAGCGCCAGACGCCGTGTGATAACCTGGTGCGCGACTTGTCGGTGTCCTCCCTCAGCCAGAACGTGTCCCTCTTTACCTCAAGGAGGTTGCCGCACTTTTTGCATCTGTAGAACTTGCCGTAATCGTCAATGTTGTATATCGCCTTGCACCCAAAGCAGCGGAGCGTATAGTGCTCCTTCTTGTATCTCTGAATCATGCTCAAGGTGGCTCGGTCAACCGTAAATGTCGAATCTCTTTGCCAAGAGTTCCGCGGTCAGGATTGCGCCGCCAGCCGCCCCCCTTATCGTGTTGTGGGTGAGGAGATGATACTGGAGTACTTTGCTGCTCGAGCCGTCTTTTTGTCTTATCCTTCCAACGACGGTGGCCATCCCGTTACCCAACATTCGATCCAGGCGGGGTTGCGGCCGATCATTCTCGCTCCTCACGATTATGGGTTGATCGGGAGCTGAAGGAAGTTTCAACTTTTGGGGTTCTGCCCTGAACGATTCCAAGACTCGCTTCGCATCATCTATCGGCTTTGAGGCCTCGAGGTAGACGGACTCGAGGTGTCCGTCGATGACCGCCACCCTGTTGCACGAGCAGTACATCTCAATCGAAGCGGGCTTGATCGTCTTACTCTTTCCATTTAGCTTACCGAGCAACTTGTTTGTCTCCGCGGGAACCTTCTCCTCCTCACCAGAGATGAAGGGGATCACGTTGTCCTCAATGTCGAGCGAGGGGACGCCGGGATAACCCGCGCCGGAGAGCGCTTGGAAGGAGGTCATCACGACCTTCTTGACCCCATAGGCGTCGTTCAGGGGTTTCAGAGTGATTGCAAGGCCGATCGTGGTGCAGTTCGGGGTGGCCACTATGAACCCCTTATTCTTCTTCAGCCGTGATTCAATAAGATCCAGGTGATCGGGGTTTATCTCGGGAATCATCAGAGGGACGTCCACGTCCATCCTGTGGGGGGAGGCATCCGTGATAACCTTGAACCCAGATTCGGCGAACTTTGTCTCAGTCTCCCTGGCAACCGAGGTTGGAAGCGGGGAGAATACAAGATCAGCCTCTATCTTTGAAGGGTCCGATTCTTTGATCTCGATGCCGCGCATCCTCGTCGGCAGGTCAGGCATTACCTCACCTAGTTTCATCCCGACCTTCGAATTGCCTGTAGCTTCCACAACCTTGAACCAGGGGTGCTCCTTGAGCATCTCAAGGTATTCCATCCCGACCTTGCCTGTGGCACCGAGGACCGCTACGTCTATAGAGTGCTTCAAAGGCTGCTTTCTTGCTCTCCTATCAGAAATTTCCCTTTTTTCTTGTTTTTGTGCTTCACGCGTAAAAATGTGCAGGGA